>Ga0065711_1033774_pt1 | contig 24857 bp, 22 predicted proteins | sample Hoacrofraction12_FD_59098 | JGI IMG/M metagenome (GOLD analysis project Ga0065711, IMG submission 59098) | Hoatzin crop microbial communities from Cojedes, Venezuela - Epithelial fraction 12 v2 (version 2) | ecosystem: Host-associated > Birds > Digestive system > Esophagus > Crop | place...
GGGGGGGCTCGGTCCCTCAGCCCGCCCGGCCGGGGGCCAGGGGTCCCTGCTGGGCCCGACGGGGGCTGTGTCGCATCCACACGCCCAGGCACTTGTCACCATACCCTGGGGTCTGGCTGTGAAATTCAGCCGCCCCTCGCCACAAGCACCTTGCTCGCTGGTGCTGTGCGCGGCCCGGGGTTTCGCTGTTGGGAAATCGGTGAGAACAAGCAGTCACTGTTCGGCAGGAATGTAAGTCAAGGTAGTGTTTACGCCATAAAAGTATGCTGTGCTGGTGAAACCTGCATAGAAGGAAGCAGTATCTGAGAAGGGATTGTTTTATGAGGGGCTGACTTTAAAATGACTCATTTAGCACAGAGCAGCAATTGTGACTTTATTAAAAATCACCACGTTCTGGAGTGAACTCCTTGGCTCGGCTACACGTCCTGCCAGCTTCGACTTCGTCAGAAAATAGGTCTTGCTGAATTCCCATGGAAAAGTCCTGGAGTGGCTCCCAGCTCCGTCTCCCTCCCCGGGGACGCTGCTGGCACCCCGTCTGCGGCTCCTTTCCTGCGCCGGGCCTGATCCTGCCGCGGTGCAGAGCACGGCTGCTGCTGCTGCTTTTGTAACGACTTCCTGTTGTTATTTTTGTTCCTCCGCACTCATTAGGTACATTTTGTGCAGTGCTCAGGCACTGCAAAGTGCTCGTATTAAATTAAGCAAAAACGCTCACTTGAGGTAAAAATCAGCCTTTTCACAGCAGCTTCGCCGCCTGCAGCCCCACGCAGCCGCTGCCAGCGGGGCAGGGCCCAGCGCCCGCTGCCCGCTCGGGGCGCAGGGCGTTTCGCCCACAGAGCACAGACCAAGGAACAGCAAGTGGGGGAAAACCAGGGCTTCTGGTGTTGAAGTTTCCACAGCCTTTAAGAGGATCCAACAAATTCAGATATAAACCAGATCACTTTGTATTTTAAGTGTATGGACTTTACACAGCCAACTTAAAACTCTGCATCAAACTGCTTTCTTCTCTCCCTTCCCCCAAAAACAGGTTTTGGGGATGGAAATACTGATCTAAACTAAATCCCAATAGCCCGACAATCCTTCTGCAGAACTTCCCTGAGACCCTGGGACGCTGCCAGCTTTAAGCGATGGAAAGGAAGACTGCCAGGTCACAGGGCATGCCACAGATGGGATTTGACTTCTAAACAGTCGTTTAATTTAGGCCTGGAACAAGATTTATGGGAGTCTATCTGAAATCATGGAGAGAGAAAAATATACAGGGCTGGGGGGAAGAGGCAGGTAAATGAGAATTCCGAAGAGACAAACTCCAGCTGAAGGGTGTAGAATATTCCTGCGAGGCTCGTAGTTTCCATCTCTGTTTTACAGACGGACAAACTAATGCTGCGAGTAAAAAAATCCGTGCTAGCAGAGTGAATAACAGCAGAGGGAAGAATAAGGACACACAAGTCCTGCCATCCAGCTTTATGGCCTAACCCTCCTCCTCCTCCACACCCTCCCTCTGCAGGGAGCACGGGGTGTGAAGGCAGAAATTTTGTGTTATTTTCTGCTTGTACCAAACAAGGCGCATCCACAACTGCAGAGCTACAACTGGGATGGTCTTGCAGACACACTTGGCAGGAGACGTCCCGCCAGGAGCCACAGAGAAGCTCCCCCAGCACGCTCCCTGCTTGCCTGCGGTCCCAAGGCAAACGAGGCCTCCGCACAGCGAGAGGCACGGGGACTGCAGTCACGTTCCCTGGAACAGTTTCAGCAGCTACCTCGAAGGCATTTTTTGTTGCTCCTACTGTGCAGCACCTGGCCCAGAACCAAGCTGGTCCTCCTGAGCGCTTGTCATTTTCTCTCTTCCCTCTCCTCCCCTCTTAAACAAAAACAAAAAGAAAACAAAACTGTTTCCCCACGGGCTGCAGACACAAGCGAGATGCAGATGCAGGCTGCACAAAGCCAATGCGTTCGAACCCCAGCTCCCCGCACACCCTCGGACAAGATGCCCAGCCCTTTGAAGAGTGAAAATGAAAAGAGAACAAGCACAAGTGCGTGCACCTGTAGGCGACGGCGGGCTGCTCGCTGCTCCGGGCTGCTCCCTGCTCCAGCCGGCACGGCACGTGGGCAGGACCCCGCGCCAGGAGCCCACGCTCACCTCCCAGCTATGCCTTTTCCTGCAGAGCTTAAAAACACGACATAAATGCCAGCCCTTGTAGCCCTGCAGTGAAGCTGCTCATCGCCATCCCTGTTTTGTAAGCGAGGGAACCGAGGTGCTGGGCAGCGCAGGGACCTCGGCTGCGCAGACCACCGGTTTGTCGGGGCAGAGGCAGGGGGTCGCACGCCTGCCCCGCTGTGCCAGCCCCTTCCCCAGCAGCTGTGCTCCTCGAGGTCTCAAAGCTCAGGCAAGGAACTCTGTTCACTCCTCCTGTTTGTGGCAGCGACTGGCCGCCGTGGCAAATTCAATGTAGAGGGAGGAGACTGAAACGGCTCCTTTCCATTTTGGAATAGCAGGAGCCAGGTGAGACGTCCCGCTAGGCCAGGCGTCGCGACGTGCCACCACCGGTCCCGAGCACAGCTCGTGGCTGCTTCCCAAACCAGGACCTGCAAACCTCCCTGCGAGAGAGAAGTCCAGGTGAGGACCAGCTGTGGATGGAGACCATAGGGACAGGGACCAATGCCTCCTCTTCTATCTCGCTTCAAGTCATTGTGAAGTCCCCTACCTCGCCCTGTCCCCCGGGGAAACCACCTAAGAGCAGCTTCACTGAGGAGTCCTGGCAGTGGTGTGTGGCTTCATCACTGCAAAGCTTTGAAAGCCAGTGGGAGGAGAAACGTGTTCCTACAGCCTTAGCTGGTGCTTTCCAGAACAGTCTCTTGCTTGTTTGCTGGCAGCTTAGGTCCCTGCTTTTGCTGTGCCTCTGTGCTGCATGTGGAGAGCCAAGGAAGCTGCTTCCTTCCCCTACCCTCGACCGGCCGAGCTGCTGCCGAGCCCTTGCCGCAGAGCGAGCTCCCTCCGGGCCTGCAGCGTTGCACTGCTGGCACTGCCCGGCACATCCACTGCGCTGACCAGAAAAGCGAGAGAGCCTTCAGCCCTGCGCTTGCAGACACCCAGCTCCACGTCCGTGGGCTTCAGCTGTCCTCCCTGCCCTGCCAGGGTCTGCCTTTCCTCGTCCCTCTGCCCAGCATCGCCTCGGCTGCCCTGGGCAGGGCTGTGAGCGGTCAGCCCTTCCCTGCGCTGCGTTCCGGTCCTGCACCCCGCGGCAGATCCTGACTCCGTGCCCTGTTTGACAAGCCTCGTCTCGCCCTCCTCCCCACTCTCCAGCCAGCAGCCCTACACACCTCACACTGCAGCACGGCAAACTTCACTTCATCCTAGAACACCTCTCCGTACCCCAGGCTGGTGGGCACACAGCCTTCTGCTGCGTGACATTGCCGGTCGTGTGCCGTGACATTGCCGGTCGTGTGCCTGCCTGCGCACGGGCAGTCCCACAGACCTGTGCTGTAACGATGCTTCCTACCCAGGGACCGTAACTGTGCAAACCCCAGGAACAAGGACGCAACGCCCACACCCACACCCACGTGCCGGTGCCTGGATGAAGACAGAAGCCATTTTTCCTGCAGTCAAGAGCGGAGCGGCACTGAGATTCCCCCGAGCCCTGCACACGTGCCACCCAACAGGAACAGAGCTCTGCAAGGCCATGTTGGCAGGCTGCGCTGGGCAGACCCAAGGCCGGTGCAGAGCCTCCCTGCCTGGCTGGAGGGCTGGGCTGCCCTGCCATCGGTCCGGATCACGCCTGGGGTGGCATGTCACTGGTGGCAGCTCCTGCTGGCACACTGGGCAGGGCACGGCTGGGCTGCCGGGCTGCTGGAGAAGCCCGGAGTGCCCAGGCCGATGCCAGATCCCAGGCTGGGGGTGGTGGAGGGAGAGACTCAGACCTTCCTCCCCTCCCACAAATCCCTCTCCTGCCTCCTCCCATCCCGTTTTTGCTGATGGAGACTTTCCTTTATGGTGGGTTTTTTCTTTTGCAAAGCCCTGGTTTATTTAAAGCACATGGTCACACAGCAGGCTGCTTGGAGGGAGTGGAGTGAAACGTGCTGGAACCGAGGAGTGGGCTCTGCCGAGGCAGGTGATGGAGAGGGTGGGAGCACGAGGAGGGGCCCCGAATCCTGTCTGGCTCCCCAGAAACTCAGCCCTGGGGGTTGGGAGATGCAGTTACCCACTGGGCAGATTCCCCTTGGCTGGTCTGCCCGGAGGGCAGGACGCTGCTCCTGGCTTCTCGCTGGCAGCGGCCGGCACTGGTGGAAGTTCACCCTTTCGCCTGCCCCACGTTCAGCGTCACTCGGCAGCTGCCCGGGCGGCTGGGGGGCCGGGGCCGGGGCTCTGGGGCTGGCTGGCAGGCGGGGGAAACCCCTGCGGCGTGTCAGGCCAGCAGTGCTGCTCCGCAGCGTTCCTGCCTGCGCAGCTTGCCCCACCGTGGCTGCTTTGCCCTTTACTCACCAGGAAACGTTTGGGCTTCGCGGAGCGTTGCAGAGCACTTTCTGCCTCTGGTTATTAACCTGCACGCAGGGCTGCACGGGGCGGCAGAAAATAGGGCAGGAAGCCGGGGGTGTGCTGAGCCCCAGTTCGGGCGGTCCTGTGCGCATCCAGCCACAGCCTCGCAGCTGGTGACGAGGGCCAAATCCATTCCTGGTGCAAACAAGTGTGACTCGCAGTCCAAGCCCAAAAGCCGGCATAAAACCAGGCCTGAGCTGGACCCCGTGGGGTGGCAGAACGCGAGGCTCCGAGCTGGGACCAGCGGCCGGTTTCCTCGGGGAGCTGAGCCGGAGCTCTGGCCAATGTGCTTGATTTGCCTCTCATTTATTTTAGACTTTCAGCAAGACATTTCCACAGCTACTCCCGATTTACACCAGTGGGAATAAGCGATGGTCCAGGCCCCTCCTCCCAGAAGCCTGGCTGTGGTTCCTCAGATTTCTTCCTCGCAGAAAGCATGGAGAGTCCATTTTTTCCCTGTTAAATCATCTGATTTTTTTGGCTCCTCTTTCGACAGGAATTCTTTCTTTCTTTTGCATTAATTTTGCCCAGTTCCAGCACTGACCCATGTTTATGAAAGGGGCTTATGAGCTGTAATGTTAACTAGCCTCAGTTTGCTGATTCAGCAGCAGAATAAATAGGTAATTACACTCTGCCATATGTGTCTCTAATTCCAAATAGATGGTGTCCAAAAGGCGCTGTGCATTACCAGCGGATGACTGGAGTTGGGACTGTAAAAATGAGTAAATTGGTCCCCAAGGCCAGAAAAATCTCTGTCAAATCCCACTGTTTATATCATACTGAGTGGCTGACTTGTGGTTATTTTGTAATTTAATACTGCTAAATGTCAACGGGAAATCCTTTCAACTACAGTTTGATACCTAGTGACAGAAAATCATTCAAGACGTAGACAAAGCAGCTAGCTCAGAGAGGTGCATTTTTTCCTTTTAATCTTTGCATAAAGAGCGATCTTGCAGCAGCTGCCCTGCCCTAGAGGGGAGAGGGCAAACACACAACTCGCGTCTTCGTCCCCAAAGATGCACCCTTCCCGTGCCGGCCCGAGGCCGCGACTGTCGGGCGTCGGGCAGGGCTGCCCGTACCTCCCTTTGCTGGGCAGGAGTCGCGGGGCTCGGCGTTCCCTGTGCCTCCCCAGCCAAGCCCAGCAGGACAAGTTTCCTTACTCCTTGTCCGGCACAGCCCAGCGGACGAGAGCAGCTCCTCTGCCTGCGTGTGTGTTTGTAAGAATCAGCAGACCCAGAACGGCCACATTCTCCAAAAGCTTCCTGTGAACACATCCCAGTGCTCATGCCCTGCACTTCTGCACGAAAATGTGCCCGGCACTTGCCGTGGGAGGGCACCGGCCTGCGACACACGTGGCGAGGGGACACTGACCACGGCCCAGCCCAGACGTGCGAGCGGGAAAGAGTTCGTTCTTCTTCCTGTGCACACACAGAGCTGTGCTTGGTGCAGGCTCGGGCTGTATTTCAGCCGCTCTCTGTGCTGGGCGGCAGCAGCCGTGTTTCCCAGCGCTGCCGTCCCTGTCGCACCTTGCCTTGCTCAGCCCGTCTCCAGCAGGCCTCGCATCTCCAGGGGCTGAGCAGAGTAATTACAGGTCTGAGAGCTGGACAAAGCCTGTCTGGTGCATGGGCTAATTTACAAATGCTCACACTGTCCATACTCCTAAGCCAAAGGGGAAGCTTAATTAGAGGCACAGGAGAAATTCATCCCGGAGAAAATCAGGGCAGAGAGAAGCCGCACCTCACCAGAGGCAGAAGGACCCTCTCAGTGCAGCCTGCCCCTTCCGAGAACCCTCCGGCAGGCACAGGCCGCGGAGCAGGGCTTTGCTTGGGAGCAGTGGGCAGGTGGTGGCCCCGTGCCCAAGAGCAGAAGAGGTGCAGTTGGCCGCTCCCCCCGGCTTTGGGAAGCTCTGACAAGATGCGCCGTAGTAGCTCCAGCATCTCTCCAGGGCTGCGTGGCCCGGCCTTCTGCTGGCAGTTGCCAGCTCAGGCTAATGGGGTCTGCGGGGAAGCTGTTTCACACTCCGTTCTGCTGTTCTACACGGTGAGCTGCGAAGGGGGGGGAGCTGCGCAAGCTGCTCAGGCAATATGTCTGCACAGATCCCACAGGATCCTGTCTGCTGCTCCGCAGTGATCCCTTAGGATCCAGTCTGCTTCCTCAGGTTTAGGTTGGTGGCTTCTAGCAAATGATGACTGAACAGCTCAAACCTTCCTCTGCCCGGCTAGGGGAAGAGCGGAGTCGCACAGCAGGGGCTGCCTGGCTCCGCACAGCATCAAGGCAATGGGCCCCAGCGTAAATTCAGACCAAGCCAGAGACTGTCACAGCACCAGGACTGCCAGCAGCTCACGTCACAGCTGCTGGGGCTGTGCCAATACTTACAGGAAAGCACTTCAAAGGTTTGTTCCTTACAAACTCCCCCAAAATCTGGAGAAGCTCTGCGATTTAGGAGACGATATTCTTCTCCCAGCGTCTCCTCTCCCAGTCTGGGGGACGGAGCTTTTTTATGGCTAAGGCAGCCAGAGGCTGGGGCACAGAGTCCTAGATCTGCTCCAGCGATTTGCTCTGGGGCTTTAAGCAAATCCTTTTTGGCCCAGGTTCTTGCAGGCACCTGACAGAGACAGGAGCCAGTGTCTAATGCATTCCGTCTCTCAGCCTTGCCTTCCCCACTTGTAAGCTTGGTTAACGCGATCTCAGCCCTGCCCGGGACGGCGTTAGCCTTCCTTCGTACATGTGAAGCATGCCGAGATCTGCAGATGAAAGAAATACGATAATGCAATGATACTGCCTGATTATCTGTTGGACTCGGAGACTCAGCTCTCGCCCTGTACCCAGATTTGGCACCTCCCTGGCATCCCCAGAAGCACCAGTTAAACAGCTGGGAGCACTGGGGGGAAAGTCAGCAACACCCGCACCATAGCTGGGGAGAGGAGCAGCTGCCGTCCTTGACAGCCCCACTACAACTGTAAATATTTCCGTTTCTACAAGACTTTCAAATCCTAATTCCTACTACATGGGGCAAAGGCATCTGAACTCACTCGTTCCACGGCGCGGCCTGAGGAGAGGCAAATGCCCATCACTCAGGAGTCACTGTCACCCTGGAGCCCCAGAGGGGTTCCCCTCCCACCTGCAGCCTCCTGCCATGCTGTGGGGAGATGGGAAGTTTGGTTCCTTGTGGAGCCTAATCCACCCCCTCAACTCCTCTGATAAACAGTTCAGACTAGGACTCACGGAGGGTAACTCAAAGCCATTCTCCTGTGCGCTCCAGCACGGCACAGGGCAGTCCCCTGCTCTGCCCGGCAGCCTGGATGGAGGCATCGCAGTGACGTTCCATCCTGTGCAGGGCTCATCCCACCCATTGCTTTCTAAATCCAGTAACTCAAGAACTGCAACCAGGAAAATAAATTCAACTCACTGGCTGTCGCAGCTGAGCTGAAATAAGCCCTGTGCTAGCCCAGCATACAGAAGATGGAGTCATCTCTAATGATCATTTGAGGTGCTACAACATCGCTTTGGCGTGCTAAGTACGGCCTCCCACAAAGTCACCATCGAAACCCACAGCTGTCTGTGGGGCTTGGGGCAGCTTGCAGGAGGGGTCGGTCTGGGAATGAAAGTTGTTCTCACTCGGAACGCAGCGACTTCCTCGGCTCCCAGGGCTGAGGGAGACATTTCCACGGCAGGCCAGGTGCTCAGGTTAGGACCGGCTCCAGCACAACCCGCCACTGGCTTCTGCTGCTGCTACCTGCAGCCAGAGAGGCTCAGGAGAAGCGAGGGATGTCCCTAGCCACCAGGAATTACTATTGATGTCAGCTTTCTTTCCCCACGGCCTCATCTGGCCCAAACCCCGAATTCCACAGCACCCACACTGTGCTGCATCTTCCCGCTTTGCTCTGCCTGACGCCGCTGGGACGCGTTGCACGCACGCAGCCTCCTGCGAGAGGAGACGAGGCTGGGGGAACTGAGATACCACGTATAGGAGGATTTCCTAGCTTGTAACAGTATCTTGGATTTCTACTTTTGAGAGCACCATGGAGGGGAAAGTCTAGTTTGCATGACAGTCCCTGTAGAGCGAGGCAGCCGCTCCTGTACAGCAGAAACAGCTTCACTCGGATGCTCCCAAAGCCAAGTTAACTCCTGAACCGCTTACCTCTAAAGGTCCTGCAGCAAGAGCCAGCCCTCTGGGGTGCTGAGGGGACCCACGAGACAGGGCTGTGTGGCTCCCCAGTGTTCTGAGAAAGAACAGCTGAAGACACCCAGTCCTGCTTTGTCTGCTGAGGGCTCTGGGCCAGCCATACCTCCAGAAGTGAGGTCCGTTCTGTCTCGCATCCCTGGGCCCGACACAAGCGACTGCTGACTTGGGCATCTGCAGACCAAGTGCCATAAAGGGGGTGCCTGGGCGCGTGCGGTGGCACGGAGTCCTTCACGCTGAGCGTGGCTAGAGCAGGGGGCTCTGGCAGGCAGGTGTGGAAGAACAGCCTGGACAGAGTGGGACCGGCCAAGACAGCCATGCAGTCACTTCAGGAGGACCCCCTGGCCGGGGAGGTGACGGGTCCTGGCTCCAGCCCTGCGGGGTGCCAGGGACAGGGAGAGACGAACTCCTCCGACCTGCAGCAGGGCCGAAGGTGGAAACGGGGCTTCGTGCGCTGCCTGCCCCGGGGTAAATCGTGTTGCAGGGGAGGGGGGCTCAGCGAGGGCTCGTCAGACACGCGGCCGTGCGTTGGCAGGCTAGATCTGCCCCGTCACCCCAGCCCCGAGGGACACCTGCCAAGCCCTTGCACTCCGGCTGGGAGAGATTAAAGAATGGAGTGGCTGGTGGGTAAGGCTCAGTTCATTAGAAAGAGTCCTGTTAATTGGGTATTAACTGGCCTCTGCTGGGGATCGGGGACACATGGGCTGGGAATACAGGAGCTGCAGTGTGAGGCTTGTCAGACATTTGAACTTTGGCAGGCTGGTGTAGCTGGCATGGGGAGGGCAGCCCAGCCCTCAGCTGGCATGTCAGGCCGTGCCCCTGGGAGATTCACGGCTGCTATTGTCTTGGCCAGACTAATCCCTCTTACTGGGATGCTGGTCTGGTCCTTCCTCCCCATCCCAGATTGTGCATCACACCTCCTGGGCTTTGCTCAGTTTAAAAATACATGTTTAGGGCTTAATCTGTGCTGCTCTAGGGCACAAAGACCAGGCTGGCCCTGAGATCACCTGACGTTAAGTCCTGAAACAAAGCCCTTAGGGCAGAGTCCTCATACTCTGGCACTAAAGTCTCAATTCCTGTCGCCTGGAAACATAACAGGATTGTCTCCGTTTAGTGGGATTATGTCTGAAAAAGCCTTTTGTTACCACCACTCTCTGCTCCAGGGCTGACAGCTGAATCAAACCAGATGGGAGTCCCATGGTCAGAGCGAGGAAGTGGTGGAGGGCTCCCGGCTCTGACATGGGTTGACCTTGGACAAGTCACTCCATTGCCCTACACTTGGCCTCCCCTCCCTGGGGCAGAGGTGAGGAAGAGGTCTTCAGATCAGATGCCTTTTGCCCAGCCAGGCCAAGAAGCTGTGTGCAGCTCGAGCAGGGGCAGGGGTTATTGTCACTTCTGTCCCTCTGACCTGGGAAACGAGTCTCACGTGTATGTCAGGAACAGCATCCCGCAGTGGGTGCTGTTGGGCGACAAGCGTGTGGCTTTTGGCGACACAGCAGGTCACGTTCACAGGGAGCTAAGGAGACACAGAGAGCACAGAGATTAAATGGGAAACATGAGGCTTCCCGTAAATGATTCCTGTCTCCCCTTTATGTCAAACCACAGCAGTGTCCCCTCGCAACAGCACCCTGCGCTACAGCCCAGGCCTCAGCTTTGCTGGGGTTGGTGGCATGAAACTGCCCAGCCCAGAGCTCCCCCAGCTCTGCTCGGAGCCGCAGCCTGGGGACGATGCTGCTGAGGTGCCCTTCAATGCAGAGTTGCAACCAACCAGCTGCCCCTGACACTTGCAAAGCTGCAGCAGTGACGGCAGCCTCTCTACCTTTAAGGCATGAGGTATGCTATACACAGCAAGAAGGTTTGCCTAATTAACTTCGATTGTATATGACATTGTCATGTTGATTTACTAAATATACGCAGGAAATCTCTTTATTTCACCAGCTGATTGGTGACATAATCTGGGTCTGTAAGGAGCAGCCTTGACACCAATTCCCTCTGGTTATGTTACCTGTCTTTTCCACCTGCAATCGCATCAATGAAGCCCACAAGGAACTTCAATAACTAATTTATTCATTTTGCTTCTGATTTATAGTAAAAAGGAAAGAATGTCAGGATACACTTGTCTAGAATGACAATCAAGCCCAGAACCCTTCCAAGCTCATGCCTTCTCAAGAAGTAGAAGGCTTCACCTTAGCAGCATGTGCATCGTGCAGATCGCAATTACCGACCACTTCTGTGCTACTGTAGACTCACACCAGCTGGGAGAAAGTTTCCAGCTAAGACAAGCCTGGAAAAGTCAACTGCGTTGCTCCCTTATCTGCTAAAGATACGGGCATCCCTGACTGACACATGACATGTTCAATCACGCTTCTCATGTCCCCACTTGCCCCAGAATAATTACTCCTTGTTTACCAGGCTGTGCTGAGGTCCTGCTTTTGTACAGCACCATGGTGGAAAGGGCACCGCAGACCTCTGGGATCACTTGTATGAGCAGCAGGCACAGGATGAAGACTCACGTTGATGCAAATGAACCCACAACTGTCTGTGGATGAGTCCCAGTAAAACTGCAGTATGGCTCAAGGAGCTTCCACAGTTTTCAATCTTACTTACACCAAAGTATAGATTTTCAAACCTGCATTTGCTATCTAAAGAAAACGGATTCCAAGACAGCTCTGCAAATCTCATACTAAAACTTCTCCCCTTTTGTGCGACATGGGAAATTTTCAAAAGTTTGTTTTGGCAGCAAACTGTTTTCGGTATCTAACCATGTGCCAGAAGGTCAAGGCTTTCCTCTGCAGATGGAGAGCAGATAAATAATTACTGATCTCCTCTTAGAGGTCGCAGTGAAATCTCTTTCCGAAAGAGAACACAGTCCTCCGTGAAGCGCTGGAAAGCAGCTGCTGTTAGCTGGCGGTGCCTCCCGAGCGCTGCCGCAGACTTCCACCCGCACAGGTTTGCAGTAACTGGGCTGGTCTGTGGTGCGTGCAGCTCCTGCAGAACCCGACGCGCATTTGTCAGGGCTCAGAGACGCTGGGAGCCACATTCCCTGTTCTCAGCACAGGGTGGAAGGAGCATTGGTCTGCGCTGTTCATCCTGCCCAGACCAGCATATCACCATCCCAGGCCACCACAGTGGCATTTCCCATTGACCACAACTCTGTTTGACACTGTTTCCCGAACTCGGGGCTTTTTTCTAAGGCCCAGCCCATCAGTGAAGCAGTTGCTCTCAGGGGCCAGCCGTGAAAGCGGCCTTACCCCGGCAGAGGCACCCTGAGAGGCTAGGAACGCCTCCTTCAGCAGTGCTCTGAGCTGCTCCAATTTCTGCCTGGAACAACTAAAGTTGCAGACCAAACCCACTTCCTGCTGCCCACGGACTGTCCTCATCACTGCAGCATTCCTCATCGCAGTGAACCGAGCGCCTCATTTGGCAGAGCAGTCAGGGGAGCAGGGTTAGCTGCTCACAGGGACGGGCAGATACTCTGTGTCAGGCGTGGAGCCTGGCTCAGCAGCAGGGGAAGCAGGGGACAGGGGAACGTGCAACTCCATTGGACGAGAGCCTAGTTAAGATCCGTCCGTGTCAGCCCAAAGCTTAATCTGGATTGATGCAAACTGCAGAAAGTATCATTAGAGACTGTCTGGGGAAGTCACGGAGCTTCTCTGCTCCCTTCTTGTCTTCCCCAATAATAGAGATATTTCTGTTTATAAAGGTGGACTTGATCCTCAGAATTTCCTCTGTAGATCTCCAGTATTTGCATGTGTCACCCTGTTTTCCCTGGCTCATTAATCACTCACAGTGCTTGTCAAATTGGAGCAGCGCCTGCTGTGCTCCCGCAACCTGCTGTAGGGGCCCCAGGCTGAGCGTTCCTACCGCTGCCGTGGAGCTGCGTGGTGGCACGCTGGGACGCAGCCCCGTGGTGTGTCGGACGTGCCCCTCTGCCGCACGCCCGACCACCCCCCACGTCAGCGCGGGAGCACTGCCCTGCCAGGCCGCGTGCCACGCGGCTGGCGTCTTTGCTACAGAACAAAAAGCTTTCCTGAAATTCCAAATAAAACATCTTTCATCATCGCTGGTGTCAGTCTGGTGTCTCCCTTACCCTGGCACACGTATACACGCCCGGCCTTTGCTGTGCCTCCAGCCCAGCACCCAGTGAGCGGAGGTCCCTGTGCCAGGGGCAGGAGAGCTTCTGGACGGGTCCTGCTCACACGATAAAAGTGCTCTTCTGCTCTAGATTTCAGTCCTCTCTCTCTTCCACTACATTCTCACTCTTTGGTTCATTTTCTTCCCATTCAGCAAACAAGAAGAAAAAAGAGAAAAAATACACCTGCACACGGCCCTGTGTCCACTGGCTTTAAGGGCTGCTCGGTTCAGGCCAGGGCTGAGATGGGCGTTCCAGGCGACAGCCTGTTTGCTTCCTGCGCGTCTCGCCTGTAACGTGATGCTGCCGCGTCTCTGCTCTTCACCGGTAGCACAGTCCCTGTCTTTGATTTGAGATGAAAGCGTATCTCGCCCAGCCACCCCAGGGAGTGGGAGAACTGTGGGGAGAGAAGGAGACTACGTCAACTCCCGAGCAAAGACCCGTTTACAGCAGAGACAGCCTGGACCAGTGAGACAGGTCCAGGAACAGTTTAAACAAGGTCACTTGGAGCCGGGATGTGGTTCAGGGCTGTCTCTGGCAAAGAGGGGTTTGTCTCTGCAGTGTGTGATGTCTCTGGCTGATTAGGAGCAAAGCCCATCTCCTCCTTCCTGCCTTCCCCGTCGGCTGGAGCACACGGCTTACAGGAACAGCTCCCTTTTTCCTCCTCTCCTGTTTTTAATGGCCAGTCTCTGTGATTGGCATGAGGAGCTGGGTCCTGGTAGGGCTGGGGAAATTCAATATTGCTGAGACCAGGACAGGAAACAGCAATGTGTTCCTGCGGTCACAACTCCACATTAAGTAATTTGTGTATTAAACTGAAGATGATGCAACGAAATGCTGAAACCGTCTTGGTCTTTCCCAGCTTACGGGGCAAAATGAACTTAAAAGGGTTCAATGTCATATTGCCGAGACATCTACCACCCTGTTATCAAGCTTTGAAACATTTATTTAGGCATTTTTCAAAGCCGATCTCTTAGGACGGGCGCAGGACCAAGGGAGGGTCAGTCGCAGAGCCTTGTGCAGAGCGAGGCGCACACCGCAGCAGCCCCAGCGAGACCCCGCGGCCTGGGACAGGGGATCCCCCGCCCGGTGCTGTGCTGCAATGCTCCGTGCTCCCAATTCCAGCTGCAAGAACCGCCGTGTGGTCCCAGACAAGGAACCTCTGCAAGATCCCCATCCTACTGAGCAAGCCAGGGATGACAGGGGTTGGGAGATGTTTCCCTGGACACCGAAGGGAAAAATCCCACAGGTTCAAGGTAGTTCTTTCCATTTGAAGATTTTCAACAAAAACGTCCCTCAGCTTCCTGGTCTGCGGAGCTAGATGGGAGACTGCAGGAAAGCCAGGTTTCTCAGGAGATTACCAAGACTGCCTATTTTTAGTCAAGTCAGAGACACCCCGGAGGTAGTGCCGGTCATGGCTGACTGACATCCGCATTCTCCAGAAGGGCAGCTGGGCTCCGGCTGAGGAGTGGAAAAAGTTAACTCTGCCTCATCTCCAATTGCAGAGCCATGGAGCTGTGAGCTCCAGAAGCCAGGACAGACGCACGGCTGCCTTTCTGCACATGCTGTTTACTTTGCTGTATGTCAAAGTATCAAAGACTGGAAACCCGGGATGAAACCTGGATGCTTGCTCTTCAGTAGGTCTGTGTCCATGCAGGGCTGCGAGACCAGCTGAGGCTCCTGTTTTACCTCCCCACTTCAACTTTTCACCAGTGAAAATCAGAGTTTGAAGGACTGTCTGAAACCGAAGCTAAATGTAAAGTTACTTTTGAAGTCTTATTTGAATGTTAAAATGAAACCATGTAAACCTCTAGCTGAATCCCATTAATAGCTATTAAATTGCCTAAAGGAGTTAATAACAAGTTATTGATTTGTACGCTCAGCAGTTGAGCAATGAAAAGGAAAAACCAAGACCACAGAAAGCTGGGAGGGTAATGCCAGAATCACGCTTGGACTCAGTCACTGGAGAATATTTCACTTCAGGTTTGATGACAAGTCAAAAGAGGGAATCCAAAAATCTGTTGTCTTTAAATGTGAGGCTGAACTGCTGTAATCCTACAGATTGTCTCAGGTAGAATACATGCCATTTCCACAGTGCTGTGATAATTTCTTTCCTATTGTTCATTAGGAAATTGCAACAAGAGCCTTGAAAGGACATACTCGTACATGTCTGTGACAGCAAAGAGCAGGCCAGCTGAGCAACACTCCCCTCCTCACTAACTCACTTCACGAGGTGCTTAAATATAAGCTACTGCTTAGTCACACACCCACAGATACACACACATTTCCATTCATATTTCATTCACCCCAAACTAAGTATTTCTATTACAAATCTCTACAAATGCAGAAAGGCAAGACATACCCCCAGTATTGAATGGCAATTAAGCAATTTACTTTCCTCTAAAGCTTGTCTACCGTAATCTTCATCAAGAAAATCAAGGCAACCCAAAGTAAATTAATATAGATATGCCTGCTCAAAGTAAATAGTTGTTAGAGCAATCTTTCTACTAGGGAGGGTTTAATTCTCTTCTTTTCTTACTGTTTACAGAGTCACTGGCAAAGAAAGGACATGTTTCATTTTCTCCACTTCAGTGGGGTGATCTAATGGACTGGAGTGGACTCACTAAAGCTCTAGAGCACGGTATAAATGGGCAGCAGCCATTAGACAATGCAGAAACAAGACAAATCAGCCCTTTTTAGCTTCAGGTCCTTACATAGCCCATGGGATTTAGCTAATGCAAGAATTAGCCAAATAGAAAAGCAAATGTTCAGTCCCTTAATGACAGGAGCTGCCTTCCCTCAGGGACAGAATGCTTCCCTGCAAGCAAGACAGAGGGACCCTGGGAGGAGACATGGTGGCAGAGCCACGATTAGGGGGGCTTTGTGGTGAGGGTAGCAGGGGAAGGGGATTTTCCACATCACATCTTATAGGGAAGGAGTTTGAGGAGCCTGAGGAGCAGCTGAGGGAACTGGGGCTGCTTAGTCTGGAGAAGAGGAGGCTGAGGGGAGACTTTATTGCTCTTTACAGCTACCTGGAAGGAGGCTGTAGTGAGGCGGGGGTTGGTCTCTTCTCCAAAGTAACTGTCGATAGGACGAGAGGCAATGCCCTCAAGTTGCATCAGGGGAGGTTCAGATTGGACATTAGGAAAAATTCCTTCACTGAAAGAGTGGTCAGGCATTGGCACAGGCTGCCCAGGGAGGTGGGGGAGTCCCCATCCCTGGAGGGGTTCAAAAAACGTGTAGATGTGGCACTTTGGGACATGGTTTAGCAGGCGTGGTGGTGTTGGGGTGACGGTTGGACTTGATCTTAAAGGTCTTTTCCAACCCATGATTCTGTGATTCCATGCTTCCCTGGCCCAGTGCTGGGAACGGGCAGGGCTGTGTTTTCAGCTGAGGCTGTAGGTGTACAGGCTGCCTGCCAGAGGATGCCTGGGTTGAGGGACAGCCCTCAGAGCCCAGCCCCGGGTGGCTGTGTGCTGTCTGCCACAACACATTCACCAGTTAAAGCAGTCCAGATTCCCTTTGACTCGTCCCTGTGGGGCAGCCGTGCACTTATTTGACTGACTTGTGGGAGCATTCCCTGGCATAAGTGATCAGGTAAAGAACTTTTCAAAGCCACCGGAGTCAGCATCGTTCACAAGCCTAACCTGTACTCCACCCCTGCAGGCACTCGGACCCGAGCTGCGTAGAGGCTCTTCCAGGCTAGGCACCAGAAACAAGTGCGTGTCTGATCTCACCGCTCCCCCCAAAAGAGCAGAGCTGCTGTCTGGAATATCTGTGATCAATATATAGAATCAGAGAGTCTGAAATGGTTATTGTAGAACAGAAGTGAAAGCCGTGCTTCGACACACCACCTTGTTCCCGGAACAGGCACTGAAGCAAAATGAGCTGTAGAGATTAGTCACTGCTCTGACCTTGTGCTTCGGCCAGCACGCAGTCGCAGGGCTGAAACAATGCCACTTCCTATGAAAAATGATTCTGAGGTCTCATTCACAGCCCACTTCCCAGCCCAATTTGGTGTCTCCAAATTCCACTCTATTTCTAGCTTTATTCAAATACTGTGTCCCTTTGAAATTCTGCAAAGCCACCTCCCCTGACCTGCCAGAGGGTTCAGTTCATGCTTTTTTCCCCACACCTCTTTCTACAACCTTGCTTGATTTCTCTGCCCCTGCTATGAAAATGACCACGCCGGCACTGCTGCAACGTAAATGGAGAGGAGTTGCTCCACTAAGTGAGTGAGAAAATGAAGATCCAAGGAGAGGGCAGGCCAGCACATCCAGCGGTCGCAGGGTGTCTTGGAAGGTGAGTGCGGAGGCTGGCGCACAACGCGTTGGTTGCTGTCGTACATCTGTCTGCGCCCGCACGCGTGCTGACCTTCAGGCAGGACAGGGGAGATTTGCTCTTCCCACGGTTTGCTCCGCTTGGGCTGAGCGCCGTGCGTGGGCTCAGACAGAGCCATCCGGAGCGCCCGTCTCGCACCTCCCTCGCGGCAGAGCGGTGTCCTGGCGCAGCACTGCAAACAGCTTTGTAAAGAGAAGCGCACCTCAGAGCGTGACCCTCGGAAAGGCCTTTACAGCTAATGGGGGAAGGCAAGGAGAGAATAAACATGCAGTTTTCAAAAGCCAGTGTAAGAACGGTGTAGAATTAAGCTAGCAGAACAGAAATTACAGCTGGAGCCCACGATCCAGGCTGAATAACCGAGCTGCTGGAGGCCTTGTCCTTGAGGAGCTGGGGGGGGGCTTGTTCTTCAGATAGCTATTTACCACTCGCACATTTCCAGATCTATTGGAAAGTCTTGTTACAGTTTCAAAACAACAGTCACCTCTCCTTACACCAAAATAAAAAAAAAAAAGGCTGATAAAATACAGAGTAGCCTCATAGGCAACTGGAGGCATGGCAGCTCCTACCCACTGGGTATAATTTTTAACAACTCAAACCAGCTCCAGAATAAAGCACAGAAAATGTCAGCCCTTTGTATGAAAGGGCTTTTGAAAAAGCCAAGCTGATTCCAATTTGCCGGAGGCATTAAGACAGCATATGTCACAGTGCCTGGGAACTGAAAGGCTAAAGTTGGCTCCGACGTGCCGGATAATGGAGCTGCTACTACTAGTCCAGTGAGCTCCGGCTGCCACCCTGCTCCTGGTAGCAGTTTCCAGCATGCTGGCACTCGGTGCAAGCCACCTGCAAGCCAGATCTGGTCTGTCGGAGGAAACTGGGACCTATTTTAGTTGCCCAGCTGCAGCTCAGCTCATTTGCAAGAGGCAGCCTGCCACGTCAGAGCTCCTTTAGGAAGCACCAGGAGGCAAACCAATCTGCCGCCTCTGAAAACAAGATGGGTAGGAGGGCGCGTCTCTGCCCCTGCTTAGATGGGGAGCAGAGGGGGTTGCTGCGGAGGCAGGAGAACACAAGCGCTGTCTCCTCACCGAACACCCTCTGCTTGGCTTCAGGGACGAGCTCTGACGTCCCCAGGCTTAGACATAAAACTCCAGGGAAACAGAAGTTTGTGCCAGCATCTCCTGGACACTGCTAGGGCCTGGCACACCGAATGCGGGTAGAACCCCCAGCAACTGCCTCTCCAACTCTGCTTTCCTCTGGCCGCCCCCTTCCCAGGCAGGGCCCACCCCTCTCTGACGGCCATTGCGAGGAACCCCCACCACTGCTCTGGCTGGAGAGCATCGGCTGCTGACGGGGCCAGGCAGGGAACGCAGGCCCTTTCGGGGCCAGCCATGGACGTGTTTCAGCCCATGGCGTTGACAAGGGATGTCAGTGTCCCCAAGAGTCAGCGACCAGCTGAGCGAAGAGCAAAGAGGGTCAGGACTGGTCTCTGCAGACCCAGTGAAACGGGAGAGTTGAAGAGTTTGCCCTGAGTCTTAACTTTGGGGTCTGGTGCGTGGTGGAGCCAGACAGCCGGGCTGCACCAGACCCCCACGCTGCGGGGCAGTCCTCCACCTCTGCTCGCTGCCAGGAGTGACTGCACCCAGCCGGTCCCCGCCATGCGCCCAGCCTGGCCACGCAGCTCCCTTGGAGACCGCATCACCTGCTCCGCTGCAGGGCAGTGCTGGATCTGGGCCCGCACCCGCGCCCCGCGGCAGCTTCCCGCCGAGGCAGAGCTCGGCGAGCACGCGGCGCACCGGAGAAGCCGCTGAGCTGCGGCGGCAGTGCTGGAAGCCGTGTCGTGGCACCGGTGGGCGATGTGCACCCGGGGAGCGTGGCAAGAGCTAGGCTAGAGCAGAATAATGAAACATTGCCATCTCTTCCCAGGCCTGGCCTTTTCAGATACAACTTCCTTCTCTTTCGTCATACATTCCTGTTCTCCTGCCACAACGCGGTCTCAGACCTAGCAGCAGAGGCGACTGAGACGCCCGTGCTCACACGTACCCCTGCGTCCCCCTCCTTGCTCCAGCCAGAAGGCATCTGCTCGGCTACCTGAGGAGAAACAGTAAAATCGCCCCCCCGCAGTCAGCCGCCAGCCTCCGGGAGGGCAATGCTCCGCACGGCCATTTCTGTTTCACTAAAAAGCAGGGGAAATAAAACCACAGAAAAGAACAAGAGATCCATGTCCTCTTGAGGGGAAAATCGGTCACTCCCACACCTCCCGGCCTGTTTTCTTCCCAGAGACGCGTGGCCAGGTGGCAGGGACGGGAGCGGGTCAGGCACAGGACTGCTCATGAAGTGAGCAGGAAATGCGAAGTATTGTCCGTGCAAAATGTGCTTATCAGAGGGCTGGAACAAAAATGTTCATTTTCTTAGGGAATGTTTTTAGTGGAAATGTTCCAAGTGTTTTAAGAAAAAGGCCTAATGCTTCAAATTTTTCACTTTTATTTTTTCATTATAGAGAAAGGTTTTTAAACACGCAGAGCCTGTTATTTGTAGGATAAAATGTTCCCCTGACATTAGCCTGCAGGGAACATCCCAGGAATGCCAGTTTACTGGTAGGAATGATCACAAACCAGCAAATCCTAAGCCACCCTGAAAGAATGTTCCATACAGGGAACCACGGGCTCATAAACCAGTTTTTGCACCTGATGCCATGAGTTGCACTTGCCCGGTCTGGGAAGTGAAGTGCTGTCACGTGCACTGCGTGTCACACCAGAGCAACGCAAACGTCAGCCGTACACGCTGGCAGCTTCCTGTCACAAACAAACTGCAGACCAAGAGCTCCTCATTACTACCTCAGTCGTTTCAAAGCGTAAACGTAATTATCATGATCTGATCAGGGACAACAGAGAAAGAGGCATGATTTGCTGACAACGGTATTTGCAATGATTAATCTCCCAGATCTTGCCTTACAGGGTCACGGATGTCTTGAAATGGGAAATGGGACGTTCAAATCATTTGTGTCCCTTTAATCATCCGCACCAGCCGGGGTGACCGAGGGCCCCCCGCCCAGCGTCTGGCGGGTCCGGAGGGGACAGGCAGGGCTTGGGCGCTCCCACCCGGGGTGCAGCAGCCTTCCGTAGTCCCCTTTCCTTCCAGGGACCAGGACTCTGCCATCAGGAGGACAAGCCCTGCTTGCAGTAAATGGAAGGAGCTGTAAAGCTTTTACAGACGTCAGTTCAAACAGCGTGTATCGACGCTGGAGTAGCTCAGCGTGGAGGCTGCAGCCCTAAACCGAAAGGCCGTCAGACTAAGCCCACAAGCTCTGGGGTCTACCACAGGGTGAGTGTGGGGAAGTTTCAGCTACACTGATGAATAAAGAAGACACCCAGATAAGACGAGTATGAAATCAGTAACCAGACAGCACGTCTCGAGCAGGCTCGCAGCGAGCAGGACGGGGAGGAGCCAGGCAAAGCAGACAGGGCACGAGGAGGGTTTAGAGAAGCCAAGTCAGGCATTAACCTTGCCCTGCAAGGTGCCAGGAGAGCCAGAGGAGCTCAGCATCTAAAGCCTCGCTAGTCCTTGGCCTTGCTGACACTACCCACAACAAACCAGTCCCTCTCGGTGGGAAAAGCCCGATGCTGTGCTGAAGACACCTCCACGCCCTCACAAAAATCAGGGACGTGTCCCACATCCTCCCTGTGCCCTGTCTGACCACAAAGGGCTTCGTTGCAGCTGCCCAAGTTGGCTCTGGAGGGAAAGGACTACACGTGCAGGGGCACGCACGGCTGCAGCTCGGCCCGTGTGCCGCGTGTCCTCATGGCATCCAGGCCGGTGGGCGAGCGGCGCCGGACGGGAACTGGCCGCTGCTGCCGCCACACTCGCACGCTGTAACAGCGAGCCCGAGAGAGTAATATTTCTTTCATGGGGAAAAAACCGTGCTCACTTGAAAGGCAGCTGAAGCAGAGATTAAAAAGGGTGCCTGAAAGAGGTAAACAGAGCCAGGATGCAAGCTGCATTTGGAGTCACCCTTTCCAGCGCTGAGCTCTGGCCCCTGGGCTGAGAATGGCTCAGTCAGCCCCCTGGAATGAGGCCTGTCAAACCTCTCCTACCTTTGATCACCTTTTGCAGGCAAATGATGTACACATTAGATGCTCATTAACATTTATGTAAGTCATCTGCTGCAGTAGCAGCTTACCTTGTCTGCTGTTTGCCTGTGGGAAAAACGAAAACTCCAAAAGGCCTGGGCAGAAAAGCCCCAGGACCACAGCACTGAAGAATGTTGCTGGAAAGTCCACCTGATCCCCCAGCACCAGTCCGACTTCTTGCTCCCCCAGTAATGCCCACAGAGGCAGAAGCAGCTCCGGGGGGGAGCTTCCCAGCTAAACTCTCACCATTGCTGCACCAGGTTAGGTGGTTAACTGGATGTGCTCTGCTCTTAGAAAATGGTTCACTGAGCACAGCTGTCACCAAACAACAGCGTAGCAGAGACTGAACGCATGCATTCAGGGGAAATCAGATAATAGAGGTGGAAAGTGTCCTGTGATCCATTTAACTGTGTCCGCTCCCATGAGAACACCACAGAGACTGCTGGCTTGGGCAAACCAGCAGGACCGGGCACACACATGGTGGAAGACGCTCACCCACAGCAGCCCCGGGGCAGGGCAGGGCAGGGCAGAACGTGTGACCCTGCCAGCAGGCTGCTGGGACCGGCGTGGCCATCACCAACAGTCTCTGTGAGCAGGTCTGCGGGGAGGGATGGGCACCGTGCTCTGGTCAGGACTGAGCTCCGTGAGCTTGTTGCTTCACAGAGCCCGCTCAGCAGATGCAATCTCATCAGAGCACTGCGTGGTGTTTGCACAGAGCCTGGTGAGTCTTGCAGGCTCACCTGGCTCAGACAGACCCAGACCCCTCTCCCCACTGGTGGTTTAAGAATTAAGAAATTGTTCTTGCCAGGTTAAGGACACATCTTTCTTTACAGAGCAGCCGGCTCTGTTTACCCCTAATTGCACTCTAGGTAAGAGGTTAAGAGGAGAAAGGATCTTATTATCTGGGTAAGCTGAAAAAAATATCCCCACCCAGGAGGGCCAGCACAGCTGTTCCTGCTTTTCCGAGGGCAGGACTCTGCCTCTGGGACCTCCCCAGAGCCTCATCCCGACCCCGGAGAATTAATTATCTGCTCCTTGTGCCTGGGCAGGGGGTGGAGAGAGACGATTCCTTTGTGTTACGAGAGGAATTGCGAGACAGATGAATTAGGTCTTGCTCAGTGTTCAAAGTCAATTACAGCCCAGCCTGGAACAGCTCAGGTCCGCACAACGCGCCGTACCTGCCATACGGAGTCTGCGCGTCTCCACGCGCACAGAGCTGCGATGAAGCAAGGAAGGATTCCTCCTGCAAGGGTCTGAGACTACTCAGACAAAGCCTATCGATCAGCTAAGGTCCACAGACTAAAACTCGCACGACTTCAGCCGGGCTCCGCAGTCTGGGGACAGCAACGCTACTGCGAATGCCCGAAGTGCTGGCTGCCGTCAGCCCCGCGCTGCAGGGACCGCTTCCACAGCGCCCAGCAGTGACAGACCCTGTGAAGCGGGCGGCAGTGGCTTCACTCTCCACAGCTCTGTCCTAACCAAAACGGAGCAAAAAGGCAATAAATGAACCCTGCAGCCCAGTGACAAGTACGAGGAGAAGCTGTGAGTGCACAGCACAGTATCACGAGGGGCGGCTGCCAGGGCACCCAGCTGGGATTCCAGCAGGACTCAGCAAGGCAGAATTGAGTGAGAGACGCACAGAGGACTTCACACAGACCATCAGGACAGCACAAGACACCCGTCCCTCAATAGTCATCTCTAGCAAAGGCCTGTGGAGCCCATTGGGGAGGGCATGTTGTCCGGGTTCGTCTCCATGCAGAGGTACCCACACTTCCCATGCAGCTCGGAGAACATGCTTATCTTCTCCAGGTAGGGAGGCTTCGTGACCTAGCTAAGAGGTGCTGGAATACGCCATCTGTGTAAGGCACAGTGAATTCATGGCAGGAATTGCTTTCCTGCCTCCTGAGCACACCAGTCAGTTCTGAAGCAATTTCTCCTTCTGTTAACAATGTAAAGCTTTGGCAGATTACCCAACTTAAAAAGTAATTTAAACTGCACTTATGAAATATTTCATGAAACATTTCTGAAAACATTGCCACTTGCACTCCCCAGCCATGACAGAAGCAGTTGAAAGAAGAACAGTTCAGTGAAACCTCTCAAACTCAGATCTCTTGAAATTTCTGCTGCTTCAAGCTGCTATTCCTATCCTGTATTCACTTAAAAGGTGTGGAAAGTAGGCATATTCAATATCAGATTTTGTTGTTTTAAAGCTCGTGGAAGTAAATACTTTGATCTAATCACATGTAAATTATGTGTCACTGTTAAAATATGGGACTGCATGTAAATCTCAGATACAAAAGAAGTCATCACCATGTAGAATGAAAAGAAATGTAGAATATTAAAATCAGGAGGTTCAACTTTATTAGCATAACAGCTTCAGTTTATATTCATGTGCACCAAAAATGCATTCACAGCAAAATAACTCAGAAAGAAGAAAAGCCCTGATTCAGCACAGTAATTTAACTCATATTTAGCTTTAAGCATGTGCTTAAGTCTAGCTGGGCTCAAGTCCAGATGAAGAAAAGTCCTCTGATAGTCAAGACAAAGCCAATAAAAGTTGAACAAACTATTGCAGGCTGACCAAAAAATCCAGAATAGTTTTTATCTGAGTTCAGTCTTTGTTTCAATTCCAGTGTGTTCTGTTGTTACAAATCTCTTTGTCCAGGCCTAAACCAAGGCTTCTGAGGCCAATAAATTTATAATAAATACTATCCTTGAAGGATGGAGGACAAAAGCTCCCAGTCCGCATCAATCTTCCACTGACAGCAAAAGAGACTGATGGGGCAGCTACAGGTAACACCAGCAGAAGCCACGTGGAGCATACCGGTGTGTGCAGAGCGCTGAACAGGACACTGCTCTTCCTCCGTTTTGTATCAAAAAATGGAAGGGGCCAGCAGTTCCCACCTGCTCCCTGCTCCTTCCTGAGCTGGGCGGCAGCCCGGAGCCTCACGGTCTCTGATTGCTTCCCCGTCCTCCGAGCTGGGGGCACGCCACCATGGCTGGGAGATGGGGACACAGGTCTCCAGCTCCCCGCGCGGAGGAAGGCCTGGTGCCAGGGCTAGGGGACAGACTCACGCGAACTGCGGGGGGCAGAGAGCTGGTTTGCTCCCCTGCGCGCTACGGCGAAGCGCTCGCTTTGCCGGGGGCGATTTGCCGTGACGGGCGCTGATGCAAAGGCGGCTGTGGCCGCTGCCCACAGAGCTCCGTGACCCGGCAGGCTGCCGAGACTCCCTCCGAGAATCGAGACTCGGCGGGGCCTTGTCAGGCCGCTCGCGGATTTCCCAGCTCACTGCTCAGTGGCAGCGCTGCTACAGACCATGGCGGCAACGAAGCCATGGCTCAGCTGCGGCAGGCGGGAGAGCGCAGAGAGGGCTCCTCGCTCTGCCCGGCCGCCAGCACTCGTGTGAGTGGCTGAGTCCAGTTCAGGCATCAGCCCACGCAAACAGAGGAGAGGTTGGTGACTTGCCTGGGTGAAAGCATCACCCGTTAGCCACAGCAAAGAGTACAAAGCAGTACTGCCAGGCTTGGAGAAGACCTGATAATTGTCTT
>Ga0065711_1033775_pt1 | contig 24855 bp, 13 predicted proteins | sample Hoacrofraction12_FD_59098 | JGI IMG/M metagenome (GOLD analysis project Ga0065711, IMG submission 59098) | Hoatzin crop microbial communities from Cojedes, Venezuela - Epithelial fraction 12 v2 (version 2) | ecosystem: Host-associated > Birds > Digestive system > Esophagus > Crop | place...
TGGCTCATGGTTAACCTGTCGTCCACCAGGACACCCAGGTCCCTCTCCACAGAGCTGCTCTCCAGCAGGTCCGTCCCAAGCCTGTACTGGTGCATGAGGTTGTTCCTCCCCAGGTGCAGGATCCTGCATTTGGCTTTGTTGAACCTCATCAGGTTCCTCTCTGCCCAACTCTCCAGCCTGTCCAGGTCACGATGAATGACAGCACAGCCTTCTGGTGTATCTACCACACCTCCCAGTTTGGTGTCATCAGCAAACTTTCTGAGGGTACATTCTAACTCTTCATCCAGGTCGTTGATGAAGAAGTTAAATAAGGCTGGGCCCAGTACTGACCCCTGGGGGACACCACTTGTTACCAGCCTCCAACTAGACTCAGCGCCGCTGATGACAACCCTCTGAGTTCTGCCATTGAGCCAGTTCTCTATCCACTTCACCGACCACTCATCCAGCCCACACTTCCTCAGCTTCCCTAGGAGGAATGTAATCTCTTCTGAAATAGAGGATTTGTTTCTTGAATATGGATGGAAATAATTTGCAGTAGTGACTAAGCATGAGTAGATTAGGAATGGAAGAGCTAGATCTTTCTGTAGCTGGGCTGAGGATTTTCAGTGGGTTGTCGTTTTCATTCTCCTTACAATAGTTGCATGCTGACCTCCATAAAACCTGGAGAAACCTCTGGAGATGTTACTGTTTCGAGGACAGATTTTAGCCTCTCTAATTTTGTCATCTAATTTGTGTTTAAAAATTAGTTGCAAAATGAATTTGTTCTACTAAACTAAAAGTCTTAATTTCTTTATGTAGTCAGTGCAGTAGGTACTACTGCAAGTCTGCAGAAGCGGTCCTGTTTTCTGCTTTGGTGGCATTCAGGGTTACTTACCTCTCTTCCCTGACCAGGATACTTACTATAAGAGTCACTTTTTGGGTGTCAAAGACATAGAGATGAAGTAGAAGCCCAGCATTTGTGGACTGGATGACGTCCCATATTACTATCTCTTCAGTTTTTCATACTTAGGTGCAAGTTTTGACTGTACAGCTTGATCAGAAGAAAACACTGAAAAGGTGAATCAGGTTCCTATAAAGTTTGGCAGTAAATGTGTCTTTTCCCAGCTTCCACTGGATGCCCATTTTCTCTTTAGTAAAATTGTTAATTTATTTTCAGAATCAGATCTGTCCACTGACAATAACAGAAGTTGAAATTTCTTCACTTTAAAGCATTGTATTCTGAAAGCTTGAAACCTTAGCACAGAGCTTTGGAAATTACAGACAGGAATACTAAGCACTATTTTACTTCAAAGCATTTAATAAATATCCAGTGACTGATCCTCTTCACTGTACCCTTGCCAGAGAAGAGCCACACTTGAGAGAGAAAGCTATCACATGACAACGTGAAAACTGCGAATTCAAGCAGAAGCTTTCATTAGAATTTATAGGTTCCTTTGGTGCTTTCTGCATGTTAGAAAAGGATCCCTTCCTTTCTGCCTCTGCATTTGAAATAGCTAAGTGGTAATGCAGGAGAAAGGTGAGAACTTCTAGTAACAGGGTAGGACCCTTGTGAAGGCTTATGCAAATATCCCATGAAACTTAATATATAATGAATAGTCACAGGGCACTTCTGCAGCAGTCTCAGCATGCCAATATGTGTCAGCCTAGCTGAATTACTATTTTTGTGGATTTAAATTTCCATTTAAAAATTATCAGCAGAAGAGCCTAACATATTTCACTCCAGCTGATCGTTTAGATGCTTAAGGTCATGTCCATGGAGTGTTTTATTTTAATTCAAAAGATATGCTCAGCAATTTCAATGTTGAATGTTGTTAAGTAATAGACAATTTCTAGCTCCAGGTTTAATATTTATTTACCCCTTTCCCCAAACTTCCAGGGTGTATTTAATCATTTAATTGTTTTCAGGTGCAGATCAGTATAAATCCAGGTCTGTTGGAGTCAGAGTTCAGCCTACCAATACTCACTCTAACGCCATTGCTTTATGGCAAGCTATAGTACCAGAATCTCAGGAACTTCAAGAAATATAGCACAACTGTGTGCACAATCACTAAAAATAAAATTAGTCCTTTAATGTTTGGAGTCATAAAATATGTATTCTGGGACTTGTTTAGCTACAGCTCACTATTCTGATCTAGTTTTCCCTTTTGGATCAAACGTAACCACAACCCACAGCAAGTTTGTGCCTCTTGCTTGGTTTGTTCACAGTTACCCTAATTTGGTATCCTCTGAGTCACCTAAATTGCCCTAAGCTACTGTTCTGTTTTGCCCGGACATTCCCAGGTTTACATGGTCACCTTTCCACAATCTGACTACAACTCCTGCTTTTCTTTAGCCTTTGTCTTCCGTAAGTTCCTCTTCTCTTTATCCCTCTGTCCTTGCTGTCATTCAAAGCTACAAAATTTTCCAAATATCTAAAAAATGTAGGTACTCTCTACCATCCTCTGAAGTACTGTCAGTGGTTTTAGATTTTGTACTGATTTTGACTGGGATACAGTTAAATTTATTCACAGTATCTAGTATGAAGCTATATTTTGGATTTGTGCCGGAAACAGTCTTGATAATACAGGGACATTTTCTTTATTGCTGAGCAGCGCTTGCACAAAGTCAAAGCCTTTTATGCTTCTCAACCCACTCTACCAGCAAGTAGGCTGAGGGTGTATGAGAAGTTGTGAGCTGGGATATCTGACACCAACAACCAAAGGGACATTCCATACCTTATGACATCATTCTTACCTATAAAACTGGGTGAGGGTGGATGTTGGACGGGGCTGCCATTGCTCAGGAACTGGCTGGGAATCGGTTGGTTGGGGATGAGCAATTGGAGTTTTTTGCATCATATGTTTTTTCTCTTTTTTCTTCTTCTCTCTTTGTTGTTTTCCCCTCCTCCTTTTTTTAGTTGTTAACTGTCTTTATCTCAACACATGAGTTTTCACACTTTTATGTTTCCTGTTCTTTCCTCATCAGCTGAGAGGGGTGTGAGCAAGCAGTTGTGTGGTGCTTAGCTGCCTACTGAGGTTAAACTATGACAGATTTCCTAACCTGATCCCTGGCTGCTTGGTCAATTTCTCTGTATTCCTCCCAGCCTACCTGTCCTTGTTTCTACCCTCTGTAGGCTTCCTTTTTGTGCTTGAGTTCATCCAGGATCTCCTTGTTCATCCATGCAGGCCTCCTGACGTTTTTGCCTGAGTTTCTTTTTGTTGGGATGCATGGCTCCTGAGCTTGGAGGAAGTGATCCTTGAATATTAACCAGCTTTCTTAGGCCCCTCTTCCTTCTAGGGCTTTATCCCATCTTACTCTACCAAGGAAGTATCTGATGAGGCCAAAGTCTGCTCTCCTGAAGTCCAAGGTACTGATCTTGCTATACACCCTTCTCACTGCCCATAGGATCTTGAACTCCACCATTTCATGGTCACCGTAGCCAAGGCTGCCCTTGAACTTCACATCCCCCGCCAGCCCCTCCTTGTTGATGAGAACAAGGTCCAGCATAGCACCTCTTCTCGTGGGCTCCTTTTCCACTTGGGGAAGAAAGTTCTCATCAATGCATTGCAGGAACCTCCTAGAATGCTTATGCCCTGCTGTATTGTCCTGCCAACAGATATCGGGGTGGATGAAGTCCCCCAAGGGGACCAGGGCTTGTCAATGTAAGGTTGCTTCTATCTGCCTATAGATATTCAAATTCAATATTCAGATGATAGTGTTTGCTCTAGAGACTGTGAAGCCAATGCAGATATGCATTTGTACATATGTTTGGCACGGCCATTCCATTTATCCAGGAGTGGTACATTGTGTTCACACATTGATTCCAGTCAGTTTTGTCTGTCCTTTATATAGGAACTCTTATCCACCTATCCAAATACATTACAGATGACAGAATATTTTGTTTCAGAAGGAACACCTGGAATTCTCTCAGTCCAATTCTTGTTCAAAGCAGGATTATCACGAGGATCACGGTAAGGTCAGCCACGTCTTTGTCTTGCTAAGCCTTGAAAGCGTCTGGTGACGGACATACTACAACTACTCTGGATTACCTGTTCAACTGCTGTATAACACTCCTAAGGAAAAAAAATTACATAAAATTAAGAAAAAAATGCAGTTTGATCTTTCCAAGCTGAAACGTCTTGCAGTTACCTTTTATTATACTACCTTTTTATTCCACAGGCAAGACCTTGTTTCTGATGTGCTTGTAACTCCCTTTTCAATACCTGCAGAGAGCTCTTAGATTGTCACTTGGTCTCCTCTTTGCCATACTAAATGAGCCTAACTCTCAACCTCTCCTCAGAAGCCTTGTGCTTACACCTCTCACCTTCTTGGTAGCCCTTTTACTGGGCCCTTTTGAGTTTCTCAAGCTAGAATTGGGTTTAGGAAGCTCCAGGTACTGTCAAGCTCCCTTGGACGACAGACCTGGTGCAGACTGGTGTCTCTTACCTGTGTAGAAGGGGCTCACTGGCTGTTAGCTTTCATCATATCCTCTTCCTAACTTCTGATCTGAACAGCTAGAGCTCTTCTCCAATTGCCACGATTTGCAAGCTTCCATCTTGTGTCCCCATATGAGTTCATGTTTACTTCTTGCTTCTGTGTTGTCTTGGTTAGTGTAATTTCACTAGCAAGGGCAAAGAGTTGTGACCTGGGGCATATCAACACCATTTATGGGCCTCTTTTTCAAAACACAGTACATCTGGCCCCCCATTGCACCCTTGGCATGCTCACTGCCATGCTAATTGTTTCCCTCCTGCTTTTGTGCACCTTACTCAGGTGATCTTATTAGTCATTGGTAGGCTTTAGGTACAGGCAGTGAGGAAGCCTGATGTGTGTCTGCTCCATCCTTGCATGACAGGCAGGGATGATCACTTACTTTGTGATTAACAGGTCCACAGCACACTGCTTCCTGGTCTGAAAGAGCTGCTGCTGCTGTTTCTTCTCTATTTTAATAGACTCTATATAATACATATGCACTTCATAACAGAATCCATGCACTGAATAGAAATGCTTATGAAAACAGTTTAATCAGTGTAGAACTGCTTTACATGCAGATGAGTCAGGCTTTCCCTGCATAGGATGAAATAATGAAGAATGAATATGTATAAAGTCTTATGCAAAAGGCCAAACTAAATTAACTTCCATTACAACCCTGAAACTTGATTTCTCTGCTTTTGAAAATTCAGCTCTCTACTTTCACCCAAAGTGATGGAAGATCCTATTATTTGTGTAGCAAACTAATTATATCTGTCCAAACCTGATTTTCACACATATATGTGTGCCAGAAGTCCATTCGCTATATGCATGGAGCTGCACATCTTCAAGTAGCTTCTGCCTCTGAAAATATGAAACTGTGATGCAGTGAAAAGGACTACTCTCAATCCAGCACACATTTCAGTCTTTGAAAGCTCTCAGCTACAAACACAAACCACTTATCCAACGGAACAAAAAAACCTCCTCCACGTACAAGTCCAGTCTCAAACAACTCTTTTTTTTTGGAGTGGATGGTTTGAGTACTGCGATGGCCTCGCTTATTTTATACTTCCCGTAAATGGGGTTATAGTAAAAAGTATAACAGCTTCTGGTGCTGAAAGCCCCAGTATTTCAATTTTCATGGCAGTTTCTAGCAACTAATTTAAGAAGTTTTTTATTCCTTCCTGAAAGCATAAGTATTAGTAGAAAGCTGCTTGTCCCAATCCAGGAGAAATGCTCACTTACTCTTTGCTAGTTTTATACAGATGACTACCTACATCATTCCGAACTGTGGAAAGAAGTCAAGGCATTCCTGATACACTGTCATATTTGCAGCTACCTGCACTGGAAATGTTGGAGAAGAGACCATGGAAACCTTTTTGGTCTAAGGTTCATCATTACTTTCAGTTAAAATGATAATACAAAATGTAGTTTTTTTATGCTATGTATACCTTATGTGTGGTATACCCTACATACATATGTATGCACAAAATTTCTTTTCACTTATGAAATGTATGTTATGTTCACATATATAAGGAGTGTATGTTCCCATATGCAGTGTATGTAAGTCATACCACACTTAGAAGCTAAAGGTGATTGTTGAGTCTGACACATTTCTGTACCTTTTGGGGCAATTCACTTTGGTTATCCTCCAGAGCTCCAGTGAAGGAGCAGTTTACTGGCTTCATCCACCTCGTTGGAGGAGAGATATTCTTTTTTGTGGTGATTTGTCTGGCTCTTGGCACACCATTAGCTGACTAATCTTATGTAAGCATTCTTGAATTTGATGTGTGTTATCTACCACCTCCATGTTTTCCATGGTCAATGCAACACATCAAGCTGAGCTGCCCTATCTCCTGAGACAGGAAGCTTGTCACAATTTTTTAATTTTCCTTGACACCCATCCTCTTCAACTGAGTGTTCATTTTTAAGCTGATAGACCAATGATTTGTCAGTTTTGCCACTCTTCTTACTATTTTTGGTCTTGTATGTGTTTGACTATGCATCCAGTTTGGGAAATTAGCTATTTCCTTTTTCTGCCATGAAATGTTGCTATGAAGTATGAGGGAGATCAGTCTAGACAAGCCATGGTACTCCTTTGTGACTGCATGTCTGGAAAAAAAACACACCAAAAAACCACTACTAATCTGATGTGTTTTCTACAGTGGTTTTTCTAGTGGTTTATTTTCCACTGTGTTGTTTTTGGGTTTTTTTACCAAGAAAGGAGATACACTGGTGTTTTTTCTCATGCCTTTTAGGGTCTCCAGGTGTGTAAGAGTCCAGATATAACTCTGATAAACTTAGTAGAGGACAATGCAAAGATTCAGGATAAACCCTCCTTCTGTCCATGATGTGATAAGAATATACCTTCACCAAGATGGCAGTAATGATGGCAAAAGCAAAGAAACCCAAAGTTTTCAGAACCCTATTCACTTCACAAAAATAAAGAATTCCAGAATATGATTGTATGTTTTGGAGAAGTATGGGGTTAAAATCAAAACACATGCTTTCCTAAATGCTGAACAGTTTAACCCAGGACTGGATTTCTTGGACTTGAACAATGAATCCCTTTATTATTGAGGAGGTTTTTTTAACCACGGTCTTAGACTAAGGCCTCAGTCATCTTCATAAATCCCTTAATGTATACTAAAGTCCTTTTAAAAAAAAAATGGCCTTAAATGTCCTTTCTACTTATGCTTAGACAATTAGCCACAGCATCTGAGATATCAGAAAATTAAGCTTCCACTATAGACAGAATTACCTTCTATGAACAGTACAAGCCTGAACTGGGAAGACTTGTCTGCTGGGGTCCTTCTTTCTTGTTTAGAGGGAGCTTATGGAAATAGGTGTCTAATTTAGGTAAAGCAAGGAAATAGATGAATCCTATCCTCTTTCTTATCACTCTGTTCCATACTGTAAATTTACACTCAGGCACCTAAAATTAGAAGATTCTGGTTTATATTCAAAATAAAATGTATCTGTGAGGCAGGTCTTGACTTATATCATCTCTTTTTCTGTATGCAATATACAAACACAATTACTCTGCTTTTCACGCTGGAACCTGTATCTTGGTATGAGGGTCTTGGAAACTTTGATCAAACTCTCTTTAAAGTGTATTAAAATTTTAACCCTCAAAATCAGGCTCTAACTTTGTAATAGCTAAAGTTAGCAAGGTCATCAGAAATAAATTCTGTTGTACAGTATCTATTCAAATGGAACACCTTAAAATGCCAGATTAATCCTCAGTGCATTGGTAACACCTGAATTCGACCTTCACTGTTCCTAAACTGACATGTGGAATAGAATTCAGTGGACTGGAGTCCAGTTCTGTGAAGATCCTTATACTCTGTTTCAAAGAGTTACGTTTTACTTATTTTATGAAATGACAAGAAAATTAGAATTCAAACCTACTATTTCCTGTAAGCAATTAGCTCTGAAAGTGGTTTTCTTTTAGCACATTTATACAGTTTTTGCTTAACAAGGAAAAGGCTACAAAATTTTTAAAAGAATATTATATGTGTTTTCAGATAAGAAACTGACAAATAATATTGGTCTGAGTTTCTAATAATTTGTTGCACTTTTAAGCAGTTCAGTATTTTTTGCTAAAAAACTATAAAAAAATCTGGAGACTGACCCCTGGACTTACTAACCATTTGTATCCATGCATAGTGGATGTAACATACTAGCATTGGTATACATGCCCATGTTTGTGCACTCGGGCTGCAAAGCAATGCATCAGAGAGACATCGTTCTCCAAGTACTTCCGTTAAGGCTGATTGTTTAAGGCAAGCAATATGCATGATATAACTGGTGCATGTAATAGTAAGTGCAATCTTCTGCAAATCTGGATGTAAAGACAGTAACTTTATACTGAGACTGAACTTTGCAGATGAGTAGTCTATGGCATTTTTAATTATAACCATTTCTGTGGTCTGAATACAAGTACAACTGATTCAGTCATGTGACGCTAGAGGTTGTACTTTTAAATGTTATATTATATTTGATGGAGGCAGTGATGTTTCTCACAAATTATGTTTCAAATCAGACAGAAGAGGCAATAATTAGAGGCTGTAAGCTTGGAAAATCTGTACTGTTTATTTATTTTTAAGACACCAAGATTTACAACACATGCTCCATTCTACCTCTCTCTAATTTACTTCCCTTTCCCTAATGAACATGTCAGCTGCCATACACTTCAATTTTCTTTAACTGTGTCTGTCAAAATTTAACTAAGACATATCAGAAAACCAAAACTGTTCTCACAAAGTGGAAACAAATGAAACTGAGTCAATTCCATGGCATTTTAGGGAAAATGGAGATGCAAATCAGTTTTCTTGAAATGTAGGTTCTGACTCAACAACATTCACAAAGTCTTCACTAAGTATGACCCTGAGAAATGCTGCTCAAATGCATTTTTGATATGATGGGCCAGATCCCCACGTGGATTAACCTGATAAAGCAGTTTATACAGCCTAAGGATCTTGCTGAACGGCAGCCAGGAGCGTTCACGGCATCTCGGTTGGACCACTAGAAGACAGCAAATGTCCTGGGTTCTTTTTAAGGCCAATTTTCCAGTTGGTCAATTATGTTTTAAAAGTAATGTCTTTTTAGACAAATGCAGACCTCTCCAAGGGATCAAGTCATTGGATTAATGTGGACAGATACTTATAGGTTAAGGGAAAGGGCTTTTAATTTTTAAATCTACTACTTTGAATCATGATCATACAAAAAAGATGAAGAAATCTGACATGGTCCCTTGTATAAACAAGATCATGAATGTAAAGCTCATAATGCCACTGTGAAATTTTAATGCTTATTTATTATGGTTATGATGAAACCTGTATAATAAGATGATGATAATAATAATAATAATAACAATGAATAGTCATCAGTGCCAATATGATTCTACTATTTTTCTACATATGCTTTATCGTGGCATTTTGTGTAGCTTGTGTTCTGTGTAAAGAAGTGTCAATAAAATCTTTGCTTCCTTTTGTCTGTACTTTGTGTGGTGCTTGATACTCAAACAGGAAGTTCCCCAACTCCTTTTGTCCATGTAGCATGGGGCAAACATGATGACAGTGATAAAAAGCAGTAGAATAAAGTGTTCTCCAGTATGAAGCACAAGAATAGATGAGCTATATGAAGGACTGTGGCTGATTCATATTGTGCTTCTGTTTGAAGAATGCAAAACATCTCTGACTTACTGAATCAGTAATTATTAGATAAACCAATCATGGCCTAAAAGCCCTTTAACATGGAGCTCTTTTTGACTGATTGAATGAATGAGATATTGAAGCAGCAAAAGCTTGAAGGTACCAAATTAGTAAATGCTTGAACACTTTTTTTGTAGGTCTTTCTGTGTTTAGTGTTTAAGAACTCGTTTCAGGATTGTACATCCTAGGTAGACTTGAATTCCTCTGGCCCCGTTTATTGAGACTGTGAACCTCCTTACACCTACCTGCACGCTGTCATCAGGAGGTTACAGAAGTTGGGACTGGGGGGGGGGCTTGCTGTTTCTTCATGCTTCTATGGCAATGTCTATACCAGCCAACAGAAGAAGGAAAGGACATTTCTGCTTCTTGTCCAGTCAAATGAACAGGCCCCACACATTTCTGTAAAAATACATCTGTACTCAAAATTAGTCACAGCTGTAAGTCAGCAACACAAGCATCTGATTATCTTTACCTGCTAGCAAGGATATATTCTTCTCTGTCTATTTGTTTAATTCTACCCCAGAGATATTTACTGATGGCACCAGTGGCATAATGTGGTATGATGGGATCCATCACTGTGTATCTATCTTGGGAAGTGGAAAGGATGGAAGTGAAGAAGACCAGAGTACAGTCCCAGAAGAAATTTCTTGGCCCAAACTAGTGTACCTTTATGCTATTTCAGACAATTAGTGTGGAAACAGAGGTATTCAAAGATGTCTTCCACAGAGACTCCAAAAGACAGCAAATACATGGAGCAGCTGATGGAAGGCTGGACACAAGCAGGGAGGGAGTGCAAAATTTAGGAGATTGCTGCCTTCATGTTGCAAACTGATTACTGTCCAACAAAGGGCTGTGTTGTTGTGCCTGTGTCTGTATAGATACGGTTTTTCTGACTCACTTCTCAATCATATCAAATGGTAAAGGGACCAGAAGCAGGGAGGAGATAATTAGTACGTTGGTTAAATGCATCTCCCTTTTGATTAAAATTACATTCTACTCACACAGACAGAAAATGAATTGGCCTCACCTTAATCCTAGCAAATCATTTGTCTATCCTCAAAATGTTATAGGATTTGGCGTATTTTCTGGGATTTGGGATATTTTCTGGGATTTGGAAGAATACACCTCAAGGCAATCAGGATAAGCAGATACTCTGGTCAACATCAGGAAAGACTCATTGGCACAACTATGCTGGAAAACCAAACCAGTCCCAGTTTTATGATGTCTGGTCCAAATCGGTATCTTCAGTCAATTATTTTAAAAAGTGCTAAATGCACCTTATTATTCTTGTAAGTCAAATTGTGGTACCATATGGTAAACTATATTCTCATCATTCTACGGTTGTGCTGGGGATTCCTAGTGAAGAAACACCATGATTTGTTGTCATGACTGTCCAAGATGAAGAAGGTATTTTTCAAAAGGTCTACAGTACTGTCCACACTCTGGTTAGATTTTAGTCTACATTTCAGAGACATACAGGTTTCCTAGACCAATAATGTGAGAGCAATACTTTGAAAGGCAGGCCTTTGTTTTCTAGAGGGCAGTAGGCAGAGGGCTAAAAGGGGGCAAAGGCTCTGTTTGGCCCATTGGATACCTTCTTAGTGGTGTATAACAGCAAGGGGCATGTATCCCCTTGAGACATAGGGTGAATCACAAATAACTCCATGGGAGGCATGAGCGATGTGAAGCAGAGAAGAGATCACACAAGCTTTTCTTGTCTTTTCAAGACTAGGGCCAGTCAGTGCTTTTTTTCCTGTATAGTTGGAGTGCTAAAAGCAAGTAGGTAGGTGAGTAAAATATTACTTTATATAGCCCAAAGTGAGTCTGGTCTAAAGCCTTTTAAACATCTGAAAGCACAATGCCTTTTGCATGGCACTAGCCTGCATATGGCTGGGCTTTGGTACTGTTCTCCCAGATGTAATTTATACTTACAGCTTCAACATTTGTCCCTTCTCATAATCTTTATATCCCAATTTCTCTATCATTTTCCTTTGACCTGTGCCCCCAACACAAACACATCCTTCTTCCCTCCCATTACCAGAGATAGTACAATTGTCTGTGAAAGTCAGGAGGCAAATGAGAGAATGAACTAGTGCAGACCCAAACACCCTTTGACACAACTAAGACTGGTCTGCTGGACTTTGAGTTCATTACTGTGCTGGAATAGAGGGCTAATTACTGAAGAAAAGAATAAAAGTGTGAGCTTTCTGCATTTCATCCTTCCAGGTGCCAATGATCAGACATTGGTATGTACAGAGTGGTAGTATCAGCAACCTGTTCTTCAGCTTCATTGGTTCCTGAGAGCTCACACTAACCTGATCAGGTTTTCATTATCATGCCCCAAAGAGGTTTCCTCTCTACTCTGAGTCAGAGAAGGTGTGACACATGCATTCACACATGCTCTCTCTTTCACACACACACACACACATGCACGCACACAGAGATAATATTAACATCTACTTTACTTATGGGTTAATTCTGCTGCAGACCTTAGTCCAGAGAGGCAACTAATAGCTTCCTGTTCATATAGAATTGCACACATTTGGAGACGCAGATGAAACTAGGGCTGTGCTTTTCTTTCTTGAGCCATGAAATAGTAAATAAGAATCAACACTCACACTGGAAATTATATCTTTCATCATTGCTTGCCTTTTCTTTGTCTCATTGCATGTCTACTGCATTTTATATTCAAACTCAGCCACCTATTAATCATTAATAGCAATTGTTACTCCTGCATCTGGAATAAGTTTATTTCACAAGCAACATGAGATAGGGTTTGAAAACAATATGCTCATTTCAGAGACTGCAGAGAGTGATGGTGTTATTCTACAGCAGTACGGTAAGTCTGCCTTGAACTCTGCATTAGGGATAGATTAGCTCAGGAAACACTGACTGTGCTCTTTCAATTTTTAGACAGATCTGGTGATTACCAAATTTCAAATTGTTTTGGTGGACCTGGACATCAAAGTCATTGAATTGTCTCGCTTTAAATTACACAGCCTTTAGCCACAAGCATACATCTTCCCTGCTTGTATGATGCAAAGCTGCCACAAGCTTTTTAGCTGCAGAGTTATTTATGGATTACCCTGTCTGATCTTTAATGTGGAACATATACAGCAATATCTCTCTAGCGCTGCACACTACTGCACTAACTGTAAAGAAGCAGCAGGCAGCTCAGAAAGAACATCCTTAAGAAGCTTTGATAAATCATAAAAGCAATCTCTACATGGCAGGAAGACACAGCTAGTCAAAATGAAAGTTATTTTAAATCACCAGTAATAGTAACTGGAGACTCTGTGTGTCTGGTTCAGTCTGGGTTAGATGTGAACTTTCCCAAGAGCATTTTGTGCTACACAGAGTTGTGACTGTGAAACTGGCATGCTGCCTTATCTCCTTGTGAATGTCTTGAACAAGTAATGTCTTTGGCAAGGCTAAATAGGCAGCAAATCTTTGCTTCTACTCTCAACAATAACCTTTGAATCCAACCTAGCACATGCATGGCCATGACATTTCCTCCACAGCTGAAATGCCAGAAACTACACAGATGGATCAGTGGGGTGTCATTACCAGACCCAAATAAGCTGTGCAACCATTTTCTACAGAACACGAAGGAGGACACTTGCCACAGACATTTTCATAAGGAAAACAGGAGGGAATACTTGGATTTTGTAACTTTTACATTGACTTCCCAAGCTGTAAATCACTAACAGATGCTTTTACATATCACAGAGGTTGTTAACTCTACAGTCAGTCAGCAGACAGTCACAAGATAAGCCTGAGTAAGGGGTCTCCTCGCCTTACCAGGCAGCCACACGATGTCAGTATTGGTTCATACAAATACATCGAGCTGTGCATTTCTTTGACTGTCATTGTGCACCCAAGCAGGACAAAGATAGGCTAAGGATACGATGTTAGAAGCAACCCCAGGTAGGTGGCACATCATGCCCAAGCACAGAACCAGGCGCACAACAGGATGGCCGTAAAGGCAAAGCTGTGGGTTCTTCTGATGTGCAGTTTTGCCTCTGGTAAACCATTTCTCTTTCCTAGGCTCCCATCATGTACCCTAAGGGTGTATGAGTCACGGTTTCCTTATGTTATTCCAATTGCAGACCACATGAACTGGAGATTCAGACTCAATTTATGGGCTTAGTGCCCTTAGGCTTGCTTTGTGTTTTACCTCACAACTTTCTTAGAGGTTGTCCACTGAGTTCTTACAAGTCTGATTTCTTTTACAGGCTGCTCAGGACTCATTGCTTCTTAATGAAAAAAAAAAACAAAATCCTGTGAGCTCAGATTAGGCTGCTGTACTATCAAAAAGCATGAGGGCACAGAGCCTCCTGGAATTTAACAGGAAGATTTCAATGGATCAAGCTCTTAACACAGGAATTGCCATGAGGCATTAATCAAATACCACCTATGTGCTTTATCCAGGCTTTCATTAAAATGGTCAGTGAATCTTTGATAGGGACGTGTCCTCCAGCAGAAGGGAATACTTCTCTGACATAAAGTTTTTATGAAAGCTTGGATGTGTTTTTCAATTGGAGAACATGCAAATCCTGAACCACAAATGGAACAGATCTGTTACTTAGCTATTCCATTCCTAGACTTCTCCGTCAGGGTAGAACATCCTTAACTTTTTAACGAATGATGCATGAGGTCTTCTACTGAAAAGCTTAGTCCATTCTACTGGTAGCATGTCAAAGCTCAGCTGGAAGTACATGCCAGATACACTCTGTAAACTTTCTTAGGTTTCTGGGTTTCTGGTGCTCTGCACTTCCTTTTCTACAGGATAATTCATACACAGAGAAAGATTAGCAACCTATTAGAACAACTGTGTTGTTAATGTTATATAATTTCATGTTTTCTCTGTTGCCATATTTTTGATGGTATAAGCACAATAACAACAAAAAGCCAAATCACAGTTAAGTACTGAAATCCTCTTAAACCTCTTTAGTAGACAGCCAGCTGTTGGAGTTCTTACAGTTAACCAACAAGTTTCTATTTTAGATTAGTCTTCCACTGTGGTTCTCGCTGGAAAAACAGGTACAACTACTGGGTGAACTCTTCACCGTTCCTCTGCTGCCATCAGCCACCACTTTGGCTGTTGTCTAAGGATATCACAACAGCTGTCTATGTACGTCTTCTCTTTTTGTTAAAATGGATGGAAATTAAAGGCTGTTAGATACTCTGAGGTCTTTCCAAGCTAGAATTCTCTTGAAGCATTCTGGAAAAGCCTTGGTATTACTGACTCTTCTGCTTGATATGGAACAAGTCCATTTGCCTAATTTCCTTAGCTCAGGTAAGATTCAAGTGTCACAGTAAACAGCTCTGCTCTATAAAAGAAATCTGATGTGAAGATGTGTCAGAACTAGAGTGGAAATACTTCAGCCTTTCTGGCTTCCTCAGAAAATGACAGGATCTCACAATACCACCATTCTTGCTCTTCCATTCTCTCTTACTCTAAAGGGAGGAAGGAATGATTCAAGGCACAGACACTACTTTCTATATTACCCTGGTGTCTAACAGCTGGAGTGGAATTACTCCTATGAGGGACAAGTGAAAGAACTTCCTTCAGCTGATCTTGGTTTCAACCAACCTTAAATAGTGAATGCCACAGCCTCTCTATGAAAGGCTTTCATAAGGGCTTTTTTCATAAACAAATAAAAGGAAAAAGGAAGTTCCAGGCACGAACAATACTTTCAAGCACACAATTCTTCTGCCTTCCTTTGAGCCATACTGCAATGCCCTTCAGTTTGCCTTGGAAGAAAGTTTTCAACACATAATAAAGTTCCTTTTACGCAGACCCAAACACCAAAACATACCTCTAACTCTCCCTCTCCAGGACTGCACACAGCAATAGCATATACTGAATGCCCTCCTATCCGATGCACTTCCCATAGGAGTGAAAATTACTCATTAAAATTAATTCTCCAGATGGGACCTGAGTATGAGTGGAACATTTTTTACTGTCGAAGGGTTTATTGGTTTTATTCCCATCCTCTACCACAGGTTTATTGGAAGAAGCATATCCCAAGAGTACAATGTCTGCATGGTGGTCCTTGGCTCTTAGAATGATTTCTGGGACAACTTTAAGTCTGTACTGAGAAAGTTCTGCTTCCCTTGACTTCTGTTTGATAGGATATGCTTGTAGGTTCAACCAAGTGCAAGGTCCTTAAGTGCTGGGTGCACCATACTCCTTGTTCCAACTCAGATGGCAAATGGCTGAAATAAGATGTCAGAGGCCAGTCCAAGTATAGTCCTAATGTAGAAGAGTAGAGGGAATTAATACAGAGCACTCATGTAAAAAAAAAAAAGAAAATGAAATGCCTTTTATTAAAGAGCACCCAACCAAGACGCTGTCAGAGGTTTTTAAAGCTTCAGACACATTAACTAAAACTATTCCAGGTATCTCTGCAGTGCTCACCCTTGACAGAGCAAAGAAACACGTAGTTAGGCTGAAGTGCTAAAAGAAAAAAGTAGGAACAAAAAAAAATTGAGAGACCTTGAAAACACTCATGCCAGTCACAACGTTTTAACTATCTGATCAGTCTTCACTCGCACAATTTTGAAGCAATATTCCTATTAGACAAGAGTGCTTATAGGTTTTGTAGTTTAAAGGCCTTTAACAGAAATTCTTCGATGGTTCCCCAATCAGTGCAAATATTGACCCCTCTTTTGAACAAGACAAAATGAAAAAGTGGAATCAGTTAAACACATCCTCTGATTGCCAATGTACGCAGGAGAGGTTTGCAAGCAATCCTAAAGGAATAGTGTGGTCCTGAAGAAGTATCAATGCTCCACTTGTTCTCTCAAGGCAAAAGTGTTTCCATATTCTCTGAGCTATTTTGTCAACTATGTTCTTGAGAAAATGAGGCTCATACAGTCCTGCTAAGCCTTTCAGCTGGAGCTCAATTTCATCTAAATTTGAGGGTGGGATAGAATTCACTACAGTATTAAGTTCTCACTCCTTCTGTAAGCAGGAGAACCCATCAGAAAAAAAAAAAAAGTGCAAGATTTGTCTTTATTAGCTATCTTAATTTGCTCATTTTCTTCTTAGCAGCAGAGTAACTTAGTGTTAGTACAGACTTCTGTTTATAGTAATTACTTATCGCCTTTGAAATTTATGCCTAACGTTAAGATATCTAGAATTATTGAGTAGTTCCAGGAGTTCTTAAGTGACAAAGTGAACTGTGATCTCTCCTCTTCCTCTCTTTTTTTCCCTTAAATTTTAAAAACACGTCTAGCCTGTTTTGCTAGTAACCAGGCGATAATTTTTTCTGCTGAAAGGAGTAAGCATTAATAACTGAGTTGCCGTTGTGTTCATCTGAATACTAAATCAACCTTAACTCACACTGCGAATATTGAGGGGATTAAAATCTCGTGATGTTACAAAGTTAAAGTTCATATGTCACGAGGAAGATGAAAAAGGTGTCCTGCATTGCTGCATTCAGTCTGGGCTCACAAGTGGCTGGTTCTCACTCTGTGGAAATAGGCTACAAAATTCACCATACATCTTGTTCATCCACTCCATCTTCACCAGTGGCAGAGGTAGGTAACGCCCTCATGGATCAGTGTCACATGTACTTTGTCTGGTTGTAAGCAACTACACCAAATGCAAATAGAAGAAAAATGATTGCCAAGATACCTGTCGCTTCAGGATACCCACTCTTTTCACTGTAGTAGGTGTGTGTTTTTCAGTAAAAATATTTACTTTGTGTTAGAAAGGCTGATGGAAACCAAAACCTCATCTTGCATCTCCTCCTGTCACCATGGGCAGGTCAGTACTGTCAGCCATATATTTATATTTCTTAGTTTGACCTACTGTCCCTTTCCACCATGTTGAGAAGTTTTTGTCCTGGAGACAAATCAGAGCTAAGTGACAAAACTCACTCTCACTTTGTTATTTGGCTGTCATCAAACTGGAACAGATGGCTTTTGACAAAGTGCCTACATCTGCTAAAGCTCTCAGATGCAGAAGACTCCTGATACACTTGTAGCATGGGAGGGAGGGAGGGAGGGAGGGAGGGAAAATAGGAAGGTAAGAAGGAAAAGGGAGCAGATGAATGTTGGTAGAAGATAACCAAGGAAGATATCTTCTACTCTATGGAGATTACCATATAAAAAAGTCCAGCAGGACGGATGTATAAAATATTTTCTTTTGAATACTCAGACTGGTGGAAGACAAGCGGATTTTGTAGCATCATTGTGTTCTCATTTTCTTGTGGGAACAGAAAGGCAGTGGATGGGAAGCACCTGGCCCTTCTCCCCTGTAACATTTTCTGTTGTGCTCCAGAGAGCAGATATGAGCTGCTCACAGAGTACTACACCGTACATTCTCAATGCATGTCTTCACAGCACAGAAGCAAGTCTGGAGGCAAAGAAGTAACTCTGAATAGACACAGATGCATTTGTTGCATCTAATTAGCATGAAACGTTTGAAGGATTAAGAATAAAGACAGAGGAACATGCAAATCTGGGACAGAATTGAAGTCAACAAAAAGCCAAGGCAAAATAACACAACAATTAATTTAAAAGACCGACAAAAGGTCACAGAACTTATCTGTCATACTAAGTACTAGCGAAATTTCATCTGAAACTGAATGTGCAGTGCTGGCTACTTCAGTCCAATCAATGTTCAGAAATGATTAATTGAAATAAGGAGATGAAGGAATGTATAAATAGACTAATATGGAAACAGAAGAGAAGGAAAACATTTCAAGACCTAAAAGGCTTGGCTTTAGTCTGAAAAAAAATATCATCTTAAAATGGGCAGGAATACTCTCTGTAAACACGAAGGAGGTAACACTTAGGGAGAAGAAGAGCTATTTTTGTTGAAGGAAAAATGATAGAACACAAAAAAGAAATTCTTATAAACTTTGGTTGGAAAAAAAAAGCTTCCATCTACCAAACACTATGGTCTGAAACATCCTTCTGGTGAGAGTAATGGGAAGAGGAAGTTGGGATTGCCTCGAGGTGCTGGTCAGTGATTTTTTAGGATGCTACTTTCTGCAGTAACAGTGGGCTGAGCTCTGCAAGATGAGAAATCTCTTTCAACCAAATATCATGCTCCTAAACAGACCTGAGTCTCCAAATCATAATTTGATTCTCATCATGTCTCAAAGCAGTGAATTTTTCTCCATTCAGCAAATCTTTTTCATATGTTAAAAGAAAGGTCAAGAATAGGGAGTAAAAGTGAGAGTGGAAGCTAACTCTGACAGTTGACAAAAATGCTCATGGTCAGCTTTGAGTGAAGAAGAATAGAAACATTCACAGTTGGCAAACATAATAAATTTCACAAGTAATTTGAAATGTGAGGTTTGCTTCAACAAAAATGTAGGATTTTTTTCTGGAAAGTTATCCAAGGCTTAAGGTTACAAACTATATGAATGACTTAGCTTGAGTCCTGCCTTCAAGTAATTATTTGAAAATCAAAGTTCCATTAGCCTTCAGAAAGATCCAGAAATCTACATCAATCAAACACCTTAAAAAGAAAAAAAATCTTGTTTATGCTTTCGTCTTTCAGAGCACCTTTGTATCAGGGCAGAAAACTGTGAATATGAGATGCTGACTTGAAATATTCCTATTCCTTTCCGTCCATTGACAAATATTATACAGAATCACAGAATGTTAGGGATTGGAAGGGGCCTCTGGGGATCATCTAGTCCAACCACCCTGCTGAAGCAGGGTCACCTACAGCAGGCTGCACAGGACGTCGTTCAGGCAGGTCTTTAATATCTCCAGAGAAGGAGACTCCACAACCCTTCTGGGCAACCGATTCCAGTGCTCCACCACCCTCAGAGGGAAGAAGTTCTTCCTCATGTTCAGATGGAACTTCCTGTGCTTCAGTTTGTGCCCATTGCCCCTTGTCCTGTCACTGGGCCCTACTGAAAAGAGTCTGGCCCCATCCTCTTGACACCCACCCTTCAGATATTTATAAGCATTGATAAGGTCCCCTCTCAGCCTTCTCTTCTTCAGGCTGAACAAGCCCAGCTCCCTCAGCCTTTCCTCACAGAAATTCCCCTCATCATCTTTGTAGCCCTCCGCTGGACTCTCTCCGGTAGCTCCTCATCTTTCTTGAACTGGGGAGCCCAGAACTGGACAGAGCACTCCAGATGGGGCTTCACTAGGGCAGAGTAGAGGGGAAGGAGAACCTCCCTCGACCTACTGGCCACACTCTTCTGAATGCACCCCAGGATCCCATTGGCCTTCTTGGCAGCCAGGGCACACTGCTGGCTCATGGTTAACCTGTCATCCACCAGGACAGTCAGGTCACTCTTCTCAGAGCTGCACTCCAGCAAGTCTGCCCTGAACCTGTACTGATGCATGGGGTTGTTCCTCCCCAGGTGTAGGACCCTGCACTTACCCTTGTTGATCTTCATCAGGTTCCTCTCTACCCAACTCTCCAGTCTGTCCAGGTCTCACTGAATGGCAGCACAGAATTCTGGTGTATCCACCACTCCTCCCGGTTTTGTATCATCAGCAAACTTGCTGAGGGTACGCTCTAACTCTTCATCCAGGTCATTGATGAAAAAGGTAAACAAGACTGGGCCAAGTACTGACCCCTGAGGGACACCACGAGTTACAGGCCTCCAGCTAGACTCAGTGCCGCTGATGACTACTCTCTGAGCTTTGCCATTCAACCAGTCTCAGTCTATGTCACAGTCCACTCATCTAGTCCACACTTCCTGAGCTTCCCTAGGAGGATGTTATGGGAGACAGTGTTGAAAGCCTTGCTGAAGTCGAGGTAGAAAACATCAATGGCTCTCCTTTCATCTACCCAGCCAGTCATGCCATCGTATAAAACTATCAGGTTGGTCAAGTATGACTTCCCTTGGTGAATCCATGCTGACTACTCCTGATAACCTTCTTTTCCTCCAGTTGCTTGGAGATGACATCCAGAATGAGCTGCTCCATCACCCTTGCAGGGACAGAGGTGAGGCTGACTGGCCTGTAGCTCCCTGGATCCTCCTTCTTGCCCTTTTTGAAGACTGGAATCACATTGGCTTTTCTCCAGTCCTCAGGCACTTCTCCTGTCCTCCAGGACCTTTCAGAGATGATGGAAAGAGGCTCAGCAATGACATCTGTCAGCTCCCTCTGCACTCGTGGGTGCCTTCTGTCAGGGCCCATGGATTTGTGGGTGTCCAGTTTGCTTAAACGATATCTAATGTGATCCTTCTCAATCAAGGGAAAGTCTTCCTTTCTCCAGGCTTCCTCTCTTACCTCCAGGGCCTGAGATTCCTGAGGGCTGGCCTTAGCACTGCAGTGTAAAGCAAAGGCGGCATTCAGTAACTCTGTCTTCTCTACATCCTCTGTCACCAGGACACCCACCTCATTCAGCAGTGGCCCCACAGATTCCCTAGTCTTCCATTTGCTGCTGATGTACTTGAAGAAGCCCTTCTAGTCTTTGACATCCCTTGCCAGATTTAATTCCAGGTGGTCCTTACCCTTCCTCATTGCTTCCTTGCACGCTCTGACAACATTCCTGTACTCCTCTCACGTTGCCTATCCTTCCTTCCACATTCCATAGTCCTTTCTCTTCTGTCTGATTTCCGCTAGCAACTCCTTGCTCATCCACACGGGTCTCCTGCATCCTTTGCTAGATTTCTCGCTCAAGAGGATGCACCAATTCTGAGCATGGAGGAAGTGATGCTCAAATAGCGATCAGTTCTCTTGGACTCCTCCTACCTTCTAGAGTCCTGACTCACGGGATTTCTCCAAGTATGTCCTTGAAGAGGCAAAGTTCGCTCTCCTGAAGTCCAAGGTCTTGATCCTACTTATTATGCCCAGAGGAAGCCACTGAGACTCTATAGTGAATATTCTACAAACAGTAAAATTTCACCTGCTGCTGAAATGCGTTATATCCTAATTTCATCCACCCTTGGACCACATTGTGTTAAACACTGCAACTTAACAAAGTTACAAAGAATAACTGGCAGTTTCTGCCCTTGAGTCCCTGCAATTTCAAAGTATGACCAAAAGGTAACTAGGAACTTTCAGAAATGGAACAATCTATGCAGGAGACAACTGTCTGCTTTCATGGGCTAGACATACAATTGAATTACCTTCTTGAGTTTGATTTCACTTCACTTGGACCAAACCAGGGTGCAATCTGTAGCTGTTGAGAGAAAAGCCTCATCAGCACAATGAAGTGGGAAAATAACCCCGAAAATAGTACTGAGGTAAAAGCCCTTCCACTCATGCTTATCCTTCCAAACGTCTAGGGTGAGAAAGAGCATGTTGCTAACTGTGTAATGAGGCACAGATTGAAAATTGCTTAAAAGCCTGTGCACAGTAACGAGGAGGATTTTACCCAGTGGCACTCTGAGAAAATTATTGTAATTGCACTTTTTAGTTATTATCAACTTGGTCTCCAGGACCTCGGTAAGTGCCATTAGACATCTGCTGTGGGACTATTCTCAGCAAGCAAAGAAGCTGCCAAGTCCTTTAAAAAATATAAATAAGTAGGGAGAACACAACATGTTTTTTTATCCTGTAGATATGCCTCACAAATAACATTATGGAGGTTTTTTTGGGTTTTTTTTAAACTTCAGTATTATTATTGGGGTAGATTGTTATACGCTATGTACTGTAATGAGTACTTTCCAGGTGAGTTGGCTAGCATTTATTCTACTCATTTTATTACTTACAATAGCTGAACATCTGATTAAGGTGAATTTTCTAAACAATCCAGGAAAGGTATGTTATAAGTTGATAGAAGCTGAATATCCAGACTCCTCATTTTCAGAATTTCATAACTCATGTTTGATTTACTTCTGACAAATTCTGCAGGGTTACTTTTGTAAAAAGGAGGGGAAATTGAGAGAAAAGGTATGGAATCCAGAAAATAATGAATGAATTAAAAGAAAAAGTCATTCTCTGTTCCAACAGCTAGGAATTAGGTGCCCACCTACCGTTGTGGAATTCACAGTACTGTCTTCTGTAAAATCTTCAGTTATTCCCAGTGGGCAGCTACGCATCAGATCGCTGCTTGCTTTAACCCCTAGTGGAACAGGGGAAGAGAAAGTAAAAGCAAGAAAACTTGTGGGTTGAGATAATTTTTTTTTTTTTTAAAAAGCAAAGAAGAAGTGGGAGTGCAGAAAAAGAAAACAACATGAAAGAAACAATGTAGAGGTACTTATTCACCACCTCCCATGGGTAGACTGATGCGCAGCCAGCTCCCGAATGAGAAAAGGCTGATGTCCCTGAACCCCCTCCTCTCCGTTTTGTTGCTGAGCATGATATTATACGACATGGAGTATCTCTTTGATTCATTTGGGTCATCTGCCTGGTTGTGTGGCTCCCAAGCTTTTGCACACCCTCAGTGGGCAGACTGTGGAGGCACAGGGGAAAGCAGGCAAGGCCTTGATGCTGTTCAGTCACTGTTCAGCAATAAAATCATAGAATAGATGAAGTTGGAAGGGACATTTAGAGGTCATCCTGTCCAACCCCCCTGCAATGAGCAGGGATAGCTTCAACTACGTCAGGCTGCTCAGAGCCCCGTCCAACCTGACCTTGAATGTTTCCAGGGATGGGGCCTCCACTGCCTCTCTGGGCAACCCATTCCAGTGCTTCATCACCCTCATTGTAAAAAATTTCTTCCTTATATCCAGCCTAAATCTACCTTCTTTTAGGTTAAAACCATTGCCCCTCATCCTATCACAACAGGCCCTGCTGAAAAGCATGTCCCCATATTTCTTATAAGCCCACTTTAAGTACTGAAAGGCTGCTACAAGGTCTCCCTGCAGCCTTCTCTTCTCTAAACTGAAGAGCCCCAACTCGCTCAGCCTGTCCTCACAGCAGAGGTGCTCCAGCCCTCTGATCATTTTTGTGGCCCTTCTCTGGACGCACTCCAACAAGTCCATGTCTTTCCTGTGCTGAAGGCTGCAGGGCTGGACGCAGTATTCCAGATGGGGTCTCACCAGAGAGGAGTAGAGGAGCAGAATCCCCTCCCTCGACCTGCTGGCCACGCTTCTTTTGATGCAGTCCAGGGTATGGTTGGCCTTCTGGGCTGCAAGTGCACATTGGTGGCTCATGTTCAGCTTCTCATCCACCAGTACCCCCAAGTCCTTCTCGTCAGCGCTACTATCATCCTTTCATCTCCCACCCTGTATTGATAGTGGGGGCTGACCGACGCATGTGCAGGACCCTGTGTGTGGCCTTGCTGAACCTCATGAGTTTCACACAGACCCATTTCTTGAGCTTTCCCAGGTCCCTCTGGATGGCATCCGTTCCCTTAGGCATATCGACCACACCACTCGTCCAGGTTATCAGCATTTTTTTAGTTGAAAGTCTAAAACACAGCACCATACCAGCTTCTATGAAAAAAATTAACGCCATCTCAGACAGATCCTGTACAAAAATATTCAGAAAGGAGAGCTCAGAGGTGCAAGATGTGAATCCAAGGCCCTCTTTCACTGGAGATCTCCCTTATATCAAAGGAGAATCCCAAAGCTGCCCTAGAGTCCTGGCAGTGCCTGGGCAGAGCCTAGGCAGAGATGCTCCAATCTTTCCCGTGGAGGTATAGAGAACTGGCTGAATGGCAGAACTCAGAGGGTTGTCATCAGCGGCACTGAGTCTAGTGGTGTCCCCCAGGGGTCAGTACTTGGCCCAGTCTTGTTTACCTTTTTCATCAACGACCTGGATGAAGAGTTAGAGTGTACCCTCAGCAAGTTTGCTGATGACACAAAACTGGGAGGAACGGTAGATACACCGGAAGGCTGTGCTGTCATTCAGCATGAACTGGATAGGCTGGAGAGTTGGGCAGAGAGGAACCTGATGAAGATCAGCAAGGGCAAGTGCAGGGTGCCTCATCTGCAGAGGAAAAACCCCATGCATCAGTACAGACTTGGGACGGACATGCTGGAGAGCAGCTATGCGGAGAGAGACCTGGGTGTCCTGGTGAATGACAAGTTGACCATGAGCCAGCAGTGTGCCCTGGTTTCCAAGAAGGCCAATGGGATTCTGGGGTGCATCAAGAAGAGTGTGGCCAGCAGGTCGAGGGAGGTTCTCCTTCCCCTCTACACTGTCCTTAGTGAGACCCCATCTAGAGTACTGTGTCCTGTTCTGGGCTCCCCAGTTCAAGAAAGATGAGGAGCTACTGGAGAGAGTCCAGCGGAGGGCTACAAGGATGGTGAGGGGACTGGAACATCTCCCCTATGAGGAGAGGCTGAGGGAGCTGGGCTTGTTCAGC
>Ga0065711_1004140_pt1 | contig 24851 bp, 14 predicted proteins | sample Hoacrofraction12_FD_59098 | JGI IMG/M metagenome (GOLD analysis project Ga0065711, IMG submission 59098) | Hoatzin crop microbial communities from Cojedes, Venezuela - Epithelial fraction 12 v2 (version 2) | ecosystem: Host-associated > Birds > Digestive system > Esophagus > Crop | place...
TAAAAAAAAAAAAAAAAAAAAGGCATTAATTGCAGCATAAGCTGGTCATACATAACAGCAACCTCTTTCCACCTTTGCTCAGACAGTTCCTCCAGCTTGAAGCAGACTGGTCTCTGGCAGCTCTGGAGATCAGCAGGAAGAAAAGGTGATTTACAGCCTTACCAACACCTCCTTCTTCCCTCCCACTCCAGCTGCGCGGGTCCTACCAGGGGGTGAAATTCCCAGCACAGAGGGTGCGGAGAGGTTCTGCCATGGCTCACGCCCTGCGAAGGCGGCATGTGGGGTGTCTGCCTGCCGCAGAGCACAAAGAGACCCAGGCAAGCTTGGGACAGGGTCAAGTTGAAGCACATCCAGCTCCAGCTGGGACAGAAGCCTAGTGGAGCTCACCCCGAGCTTCAACTGCCGAAAGCCCTGGTGAATGTCACTGCTGCTCTGTATTAATCTTAAATATTATGATTCATCACAGTACATGGGAGAACTTTGTCTCAGGCAAACATGACATAAGAGTACAACTGGGTGAATAATACCAGTGACATTTTCTACAGCAATTAATTAAAACTGAAATTCTAGTTTGATCTGGCCCTCTTCAAAGGCCTTCTCCAGGCATTCCCATACAGTTAAGTAGTCCTCGCACCGGTACGGGTGGAAATACTGAGCTCACGTACACAAGTGCTTGCAGAGGAGCAAATTTTATATGGGCTCCCTGTGAGCTTTCACGGTGGGAAAACTCCCCAGCAGTTTTATTTCTCACATTAAAGAGCAGGAATGAATTCCAGCCGGATACCTGAATATCAAATAATGATTAGAGGGTAAAAAATAAATAGCTTGTCAAAAGATTTTGAATAATAGACAAAAACGCTGCCCACTCATGGGCTGTTTCAAATGGAGGGAGAAAAGAGCTTTGCTTGCCAAGGTCTCTTGCAGCCCATGTGCGACAGGCCAGCACTTCTGTGGGGTGCTCAACGATGGGTTTGCCAGTGCAGGGAGAAACCATGACAGCCCAGTCAGACCTTAGCATCGGGGCCCAAATCGTTGGTCACTGCCAACTCCCACATGACACCCAAATTAGCTCCCCCTTGGCCTCCGTGTGTTGCAAGTTCCTGTCCTCTCCCCTGAGCCCTTCACGCCACAGCTGGGTTGTTCACCCCTTCCTGCCCGTGTGCTGGGCTGGGCTGCTATTCCCCACCGTGTGCAGAGAGGCAGAAAATAGGAGTGGAGCAGGCAGGTGCTGAGCTCCGTACCCTGCTGTGGTGATGCCCCTCTCTGCCGAGGGGTCCCTCTGGTCCTGCCTCGGGGCTCCTGGTTGGAGCCGTGGTCTGTTGTAGCAGCAGTGTTCCTGCCATCTGTCCCAAACGTGCCTGATAAATAATTGATCGCAAACACTTTGCAAAGCAGCCTTATGCCTCTGGTAGCTCCTCACCCTGGCATACATCTCTGAAAAGGGTCCTCTTCCCATCCCTCCTAGAAAACATCTGGTGACAGCACTCAGCCCACTTCTAAGCCTTCAGGAAACTTCTGGTCAAGGAGCACAGTGTCTCCTTGCTTTGCTCACCACCAATGGCCTGGTCACCTCCCTATGTCTGTGTCACTATAATACTTTCCACACAACCCTCCACAGCCTCCGAGAGGTCAGATCTGAGCATGAGTCACACAGTGCTGGCTGGTGCCATCGCTTCGGGTTGGGAACGATGCTTAGTCTCTTGAGCTTTCTGAGACGCATGTATTTTAGTTTCAAAACCTGCAAGATACGGGGATCTGTTTCCTGGCTCATCACTTGAGCTGAGGCGTCTCTCGCCCTGGGCTCCCCCTTTTCCGGGGTATCCCAGAGAAATGATTGCCTTCGTACACTCCCAGTCCTATCTGTCATGTCTGCTAGGATGTAGAGTGCTTAGATCCCTTCTGTGTTTTGCCTTGCTCTTCCATTTCTGAAACATTTCTACCCTACACCCCCATCTTTCTTCCCTGGAGCATCTCTTATGCTGGTAGGTACCTTCAAGGCTGTCCTCTCCCCTTCCACATTCTTCCTCAAAATCCTCCTCAGCCCAGAAGTGCACCGAAAACCTCAGCAGTGTTTTGGCAGCTGATGCGGTATCCAGATAACCGGGCTTGTTTCCACGTGGTCTTTGCAGGGAGTGGGGTGAGATGGTTTGCCTCCAGCCCAGCTGTTCCTTCTGGCAAGAACAGAAGATTTGGCCAAAAAAAAAAAAAACAAACCCACAAGCCAAAACTGAAAACCCATTTTGGTTTCATTTTGAAAAAAGGCGCAGAAATGTCCAGACCATTTCACTTGACATTTCAAATAAGGCATTTTTTTTTAATCCTTGTTTTGTTTCAGTCTGACTCTTCATTTAAAAATGTTCTGGAGTTTGGTTATTACGAAGTCCAGCGGGAAACATTTTTGTCCAGTGCCAAGCTGCTTCTTTTTAACTTCTAAAATCTCAGACAAACAAAATTACTCAGTCATGTTTACAGAATTGTCAGCAAACCAAAAACTCATTTGCTCTCATGGTCCTTTCCCTGCTCAGTCTGCACCCACTTGTTCCTCTCATTCATACCTCGCCACATTTTTGTTGGAAACTGCTGATACACCGCTCAGCGCAACGGAGCCTCTTTCGTTGCTAAGGCCCATTGGGCACTGTTGTATTACAATAATAATATTGAATTATTTGATCCACTTCCCTCTGAAGTCAGTAAATGTCCAGCATAGTGTTTCTTTCTCTTTGAAGTCTTGTTAGAAGATCTCGGAAATCCTCTCTTTACTGTGGCTTTTCCACACCTGTGCTGCCCAGTGCTTCAGCCCAGAGCTGCTACCAGAGAGATGAATGCTGACCAGGGAAAGGGCTGAGTGCCAACCTGTCAGATGGAAATGGTTTCCAATAATTCTCCAGAGGGTATTTTCTCAGAGCATGCAGTTGTTTGCACAGTGGTACACTCATTTCAGCCTGTCCCTGGAATAGTACATTATCATACCAAATCCTGCTACTGGCTTCTCTGCGCCAACGGGAATTTCTTCTTTAGCATTTATTTAACAGTACATCTAGCAAGCTCTAGCTCTGAAGCCCAGTGAAACAGAAAACAAAAAGTTTTACTAATGTCAGGGCAGCTGGGATGATCTCTTTCTATCACAAAATGCATCCAAGTCAGGGTGTTCCCCTAAGCTCAGTGTTGCTGTGACTGGGTAAGGTGTAGGAGCCTAAGATGGGAGCACTGCACCGTCCCCTCAGCTGAGGGCACGTTTCTCGTGGGAGAGAAAGCGTCTTCTCCCTCTCCCCCTCACTCTGCATGTTCTCCCTCAGCAGTGACAAACCCAACCACCAGCCCTTCCCAAGTGAGGTTTGTGTGCAAGCGCAGGGGATGTGTTTTTTCACCCGCAGAGTAACAAATCTGAAACTTAATCAGGCTTTTATTTCTTTCATTGCTCGAGGAAAGCTACAAACCTTAAATAGCTTTTCTGGTCTTGTTCTTTACATTCTAGAGGGGATTTTTACAAATCACTGAGCATTTTTCTTTGGTGGGCAGGTTAGTTCATGTTGCAGTATTACTGGCTATTGCTGTGACAGCAAAGGATCAATAGCATTTTCCACTGTGAATGTGCCTCCCCTCTTTCCTCCCTGGCTCCCCCAGGCTTTTTGACTTTGGACTTTGGCTGCAAGGCAAGCGGTTCCCTTCACATTGGGAAGCAGCATCTTCTCCCACAGAAAAAATTAGTTTAGCTGGGGATTTTCAGTACAGCCCAAGATGTGTAGGTGCACAAACCCCAAAATTAGATTAATCTAAATCCCAAAGCAGCTTTGAAAAATATGTGGAGGTCCCTTTTATCACAAAGGGACTTAAAAGCAAAATAAGTTGGTGATGACTTGATATGCCGGATTTAATGTCTAGAATATTTTAGTTCCTTGTTTTTTTATGTATTTTGGTGGAGTGGATGGATGCCTCAGTAGCAACTGGGTTAACCACTCAGTCTGCCAGGATGGCTGGCAACAGGATTCAGACCTACGCTGATGTTTGGACAACAGTGGTGGCACTTTTGGTGGCACTGAAGTTGATGTTAAGGCCTGGGTCTAAAAAAAATCAAAACTGGGGGAGAGCAAGCAAAGTGTATCACCTGCTTCTCTTTCCCGTTGCCATGTCCACAGACAGACCGGAGATGTGTCAGAAGCTGTCGCTGCCCCTCTTCTGCTGGACACAGACACGAGTGGGTCAGACCTCTGCCGGGCTGGGGCAGAGCAGAGCATTCCTGTGGGCAGTCGACTCAGATGCAGAAGACGTTCCAGGCAAGGACTAAGGCATAAAAGCTTCTTACATAGGTATGGCCAGAGGCAGGTGAGGGAGAGCATTCCTTTCCCTGGCAGAAGTGCTTTGACAGCTGTGGGAGCTGGGAACTGGAAGAGCAGGTAGAGCCGTGCAGGAGCTCTGGGCTGGAGCAGTGGTACCTTGGCAGGGCTGAGCCAGCCCTTGCTGCCAGCAGTTCTGTGCTTCACTGCCCAAAACCTCCTACCCAAGTCCCTGTCCTCACCATGCATCTTCCACCTTCTTTTCCGTAAGCACTGCATGCGAAGGCAAGGACAGGAGGGCACAGTTGGTGGGAGGCTGTGGAAGAACAGGAGGAACAGTCTGAACAGCTTTGAACAGGTAGTACCAGCAGCGTTGTGGCAGAAAGAAGAAGTTTGCTACAGGCAAGTCACAAGGCGATTTGTGTTTGCGTTAGTTTTCTCAGTGTGGGAACAGAGGAAAGGCTAAAACTGAACATCGAGCAGAAGAAATGACAAGCCTGCAACATAATGTTGAGTCAAAGACTGAGTCAAGGAGGAAGCCAAGGCTCGGGCTGGTAGAGAAGGGACAACAGCACTTCCTGCAAAAGAAAATGTGAGAAGAGGTTTTAGGGCAGGGATCGAGCGCATACTTGGGTGCATGGCAGATGAGAACAGTTGTCCTGCGTGATGACTGTGTGTCACCCAGCAAGGCGAGCCCTGGTCTGTCTCAGGGTAAGAGGTACATGTTGTTGAGATGGGTAAAAACCACCACTGTCCTAACATGGAGCCCAGGGCTCAAAAGCAACAGAAGCAAAACCAGCATCTCACCACTGAGCATCTCCAAACGCAGTCACTCACAAAGAGCTTTCTGAGTAGCTCAGAAATTTATTCCCAGAGGCAATATTCCTCAGGGGACTGTCACAACACACTCTCACCAAATTCACTTGCATATAATAACAGGTGAGGAATGCAGAGAGTAATGTTTTTTTCTGAAGATAACTGAGAAAAGGTGAGTTGTTTCAGTGGAGATCTCCAGTTTTTCACCCAAATCAACAAAACCAACAACAGGACCTGAATCAGGACCATCCTGTTTTGAAAGGTGGGCCCTGGGAACAGGAACGGGTACATAACCAAACTGGAAATCATTACAGAACAGGCTTGCATGTGTATGGTTCAAAGAAGGGATTCAGGTCAGTCTCCACCCAGGAGGGATCCAAGCACACTCTGTACTGGGAAGGGAAAAGTCTGAGCCAACTATGTAATCATTCTCCACCTTATCATTGCCCCGACATGACTAATCAGCTAGGGACAGTCTGGAGGGAATGAGGAACATGGCAGCAGCAGCAAAAACAAAGTAGGTGTTTGCAACACCTCTTGTTCTGAGCAAGTGCACTGGAGTTATTCAGCAATCCTTCCTGCAAAGCAGTGGAAATGGCCCTAGATTAGGTGTTCGATGATTTTTTAATTTCTCACCCAAATTAGCAGGGGTTTTTTTCCAGTTTTGGGGGGTTGGGGAGGTGAGAGTGGAGGAACGCTTATTTCATATTTCAGCTTTGATCTGATCTTCTTGTCTCAAGATTTTATTTCAAATTCTTGTTACAAACCCTAGAAGTCAGAATGATACTCGTTTTATAGCCAGAGTTGCTGGTCACGTACATCATGTGCTTACCGCGTACACACAGCCCCATCACTCATTGCTCTGAAGACCAGGTCTGAACTAGGTAGACTTGTGTGAGCAATCTGCAGGCCAGGGACATGCTCTGTCTGCCCAGGCATCAGTGCTGGTCATCTTTCTTTTCAAGCGGTAGATCCCACAGGTTGGGGTGAAGATCCTCCCCTCCAGTTATTTACCAAGTGTCTTTTGACAGAGCTGTGAGTGAGGGAGAACTTGGCTGTACTGTTAGTGACCAGAGCAAAAAAGCCCTTGCTTTCAGGAACACTAAATTAACTGCAAAATAAATAAATAAAATGAAGAGCTCGCTCTCGTTGTTGTGCTGCAGGCATCATTTATTAGACGCTGCTGTACTGCGGAGTCCTTATCTCTCCCTCCAGATAGTGTAAATCAGAACTCCTGTTGCTGACACCCCCAGAGTGTTCTCATCTGTCAGAGATTTAGCTGCCCTTTTCTTGTATGTTTTCCTAGAGAGTGATTTTTTATTTTTACTTTAACCCTCAGCATACTCATCATTCATGGCTTACACACTCAGGAAATAAAGGGCCAAGGAGGGATGCTCCAAGGTCTTTTGTTGCTGTTGATGAACGTTTCTTTCTGTCCTCAGTGAGAGGATCTCTGTCAAAGGCAGACGCTTTAGCCATGCTAAACACGCCGTGCTTTATGCCGTGTAAGAGTCGGGGCTCACATGCTGGTTTCTTCCCCTCTTCCCGATCCAGCTCCAGCCATCAGGCTTCACCCCCCCTGCACTGTGGCTTTTAATATTATTCCTTTAATGGGCTTAATGATTTTTCCGCTTCTGAAACATGAATCAAATATACAAATTACTGTTGAAGGTACTCGGGAAAAGCTGTGGTTTTATTTATCTGCAGTGACTTCTCTCACTGAGAATCAGTGGTACCTCAGCGAGAGGCAAGAGAAGCAGATCCCACCTGGAGGGGTGGCCCACCTCAGCAGGGAGCAGATTTGGTGATTCATCACTGCTTTACCTTGTTTAAATACACTTTCCATTCATCTTGGTGACTTACTGTGGAGATGGGGCCAAAAAATCTACTTTTAATTAGTGGCGCTCAGACTACAGTAGGACTCTAGGAAATGTTACCTTCTTGGCCCAGTGGATCCATCCCAGATAGTAAGGGATTTTGTGCAAAGAAGTTCCTTACTTCTAGAGCATGGACTTTATGTGATAATTTTGCTTTTTGGTAATATTATTTAAATACTTATGTGGGTACATACTTTTATGACCTTTCTCATCTTTCTTCCCTTGTGCTTCTCTTGCCAGTGGGTCTCTTGGCCTCATGAAGGTTTATGTCTTTCTCTAAAGTCACTCCAGTGCTCTTCCCTCCCTTAGCCATCATGCTTATGTCATTTATAACTTCTCTGTGAAAACTGTCAACAAGGAAACAGTTGAGTTTTGAGGAAGAAAATGATACTGCCTTGCCTCCAGTACGACTGTATGTTAATTATATGGGTAAAAACCCCTAGATTTTGTCTGCAGCAAAGATGTGGTTTTAGTTTGATTCTTCCTTTGAGCAAAGATCCAGAGTAAACCAAATTGCTATCTCTATTTTTACCCATTTCTAATCTGTCTGTGAAACAGAGATGTGCTCAGTTTCTACCGTCCAAACAGAAGAATAGAAAGAAACTTTATGAAGTGCTCAAACAACTTAAAATAATGACAAACATTCTGAGTTGTGGTATAGACATTTAAAAGTGTAAATTGATCATATGTTTTTGGGTTGGTGATCAAGGACTATGAAAAATTAAATGGTGCCTAGCTCTATTACAAGTGCTATGACAGCTAAGCCACATACATGAATGCTAAAAGGAGGTTGTTTCTATACACTGTATATACATACCCATCACTTTAAATGGGACTAGAAGTATATCTTTTATGTGTGTACTATATACATTCTGGACTGTGATGTTCTGCTCCAACCGTAGTGCAAATGAACAGTATCAAAAAATCTGGTTTTCATTCCTGAATCTTTCAGAGACAGATACAAACATCTGGTTTGTGCCCAGAAAATATCAGTCTCAGGAAATGGAGGGTCACCAAATCCAATTCCCTTTTAGAGTGATTTTGATCCAGCTGTATTTAGCTTTCAAAGTTTCTTTAAAATCCAAACAAAGCACCCATCATTTTAGGAGAACTTCAGCAAGCAGCTCTGAAGCCTCCTAGCAACAACTGCTTAATTATCTCTGCAGGTTGGTGTTCTTGTTTTAAGCATCAGTAAAGCAATCTGTCACCAACCCGAACGCTCAGGGCCGTAATTCCTGGGCCAGTTTCTGGTGCTCAGCAGGAGCTGACTGTTGCAACACATTTTGCGCACAAAGCAGAGTTTGGCTTCAAGCTCTACGGAACCTCGGATGAATTTCAGCCCACAGCCTACAGTAGTTGTTGACTCTGGGGCAAGCCACATAAACCTCAGAAAAGCTACCAGAATTAAGTCGAGGCTGCACAATATGAAATAAGCCAGTGGGTTTTTACTGGCCTGACAGGTCAAATGTACCACTTTTACTATCTGCTCCAACAGCTCCATGTCCTTCTTATGCTGGAGCCCCCAGCACAAGAAGGACATGGATGTGTTGGAGCGGGGCCAGAGGAGGGCCACAAGGATGATCCAAGGGCTGGAGCACCTCTCCTATGAGGAAGGGCTGAAAGAGTTGGGGCTGTTCAGCCTGGAGAAGAGAAGGCTGCAGGGAGACCTTGTAGCAGCCTTCCAGTACCTGAAGGGGGCCTATAGGAAAGATGGGGAAAATATTTTCAACAGGGCTTGTTGCGATAGGACAAGGAGCAATGGCTTTAAACGAAGAGAGGGTAGATTTAGATTAGATATAAGGAGGAAATTTTTTACAATAAGGGTGGTGAAACAGTGGAACAGATTGCCCAGAGAAGTAGTGGAGGCCCCATCCCTGGAAACATTCAAAGCCAGGTTGGACGGGGCTCTGAGCAACCTGGTCTAGTTGAAGATGTCCCTGTTCACTGCAGGGGGCTTGGGCAAGATGACCTTTAAAGGTCCCTTCTAACCCAAAGCATTCTATGATTCTATGATTCTATTCTATGATCCTGAAGAACCATTTATTACAATGCCCAACCACAACAGCAGAAAGATAGCTTATTATTTTAGGTGCTAGCAGATGACCTGGGGACACTTGAATTGCATTGCTACAGATTTATTGGGTGAACTGTGTCCAAGTCAATTGGGTCGAGGTACTAAAAGATGTTTAGATGCTTGAATACTGTTGATACCAAGACAAATTAGATTCCCTGTTCTTGTTTAGACGTCCACCTAGTCTGCCTCCACTCCTACCTGTCAAATGTGTCCTGCTCCATTTCCTTGCTCATTTTTCGTAGGGTGCCAGGGACAAAAGACTGTGAGGCACCTGCTTCAGTGGTAAACAGCCGTTTAGAAGATGTGCGCACTTTCCCTGATAAGTCTAAAGTAATAAAGCAGGAGATCACAAAACCACAAGTTAAATTGGGTGGGCTTATAGCAGACCGGGATGTAGCTACTTTTCCTTACTAATTTTGTCTTGTACTGTAGAATCTGCTTTCTTTGATTTTTTTTTTTTCCTATTAAAATTATGCCTTTAATGCTATGATTAAAACATTATTTTCAGAATGCAGATTAATTACATGCAGTGAAATTGGCCTGGATATGGTGAGAACTTGAAAAACATCTCAGAGGCATGCTTATGGAATAGAGAGTATGCATACAAAAAGTACCAGCCCATCAACCTCAGGGACGATGCAAGTACACTGCAAGAGAGGACCTGCCTTTACTATATACAATCGTGTTGACGCTGAAGCTCAGCAAAGGTACTTGTAAACCTGTCAGCATGGTCTGGCATGCATGATCAAATACTAGTCAGTGCATCCTGCTGTCACCTCATTAAACTTCATCATTCACTGATAGTTGTTGATTTCCGTATGTTGTTGAATTAGCTATATTCTGCAGCTGAAAATGTGGATGAAAGTGGATGAATGATTCAGATACAAGAAGTCAGCAGTCAGCTGTCTGTAATATAACCTGGAAACACAATAGTGCTCAGAAATGGGCTTGTGTGGCCTGAAGGATATAGATAGAATCTTTTATCTCTGTCAGATATAGGCCAAAGCAGCGAAGTTCAGATCTACTTTTGAATCACTGAACTAGTTCATGAGTATCCAGCAGGAAGCTGACCCCACCAGATACCTCAAGTGTTCTGGGGGTTTTGGAAATCTGCTTCTCTTGTACACTTCTACCCCCATTAGACCAAGTTACACCAGTGTAAAGTGTAGAACTGGGCCTAGATCTACCATCCACAGAACTGGGGGATGCAAACTGGAAATCCACAGAGAACATCTTCTGCCTTTTTAGTAGGTGGAGTTCAGAATGCAGCAATGGAAGACTTAGTTCTGTTACTGAAAGATTAAATTATTGTACTTCTTTTTATTACTAGTGTCTTTTAGGGCACCAATATGTTATGTTAATATGTACTGTACACACACAGGGGGAGAAATGGTCTGAAGAAGCCAGAGGGGAGAGAAGGGTTAGAACGACCTGAGAGATCCTCCAACGTGGAGAGGCCAATGAGGTATGCAGAATAGGTGATTAGTGTAAGGGAGCAATGCATGAGGCTGTGGTGGAGGACACTTGAAATTCCAAACTCCAGATACTGGACATTTCATGTGTCTGATGGTTTTTGCTCCTCTCCCTTTACATGGCACAACTCCCATTTGTTTTTCAGAATTTCAGCTGTAAACTTCAAATTCTCCTCCTCATCCTGCCTTTCTCTTATTTACATCCAGGAGATTCGGTGCATCTCTAAGGGCTGACGTGTCCTGGCTTAAACTGGAGCTGCCCTGAGGATGATTTTATATTTAGTAGCTCCTCATGAGCTGCTCTCATTCAAAGCAGCCCAGCTGCCTGATACAATATTTACTGTGGAAATCTCTCTCTTGCCTCTCCCGATCGCAGTGTAATGGTAAGGCTGAGCCTGAGAAGGGGCCAGGGTCTTACCCAGGGTATGCCTGGGCAGCAGAGCCCTGCAGGGCAGTTTCTAGCCCCTTTATGCCACTGGAGTAACCCGCAAGATCTGTGGTGAGGGCGTGATTCTGTCCACAAAATCTGCTTCCAGGAGAGCACAGCTATACCTGTATAAGAGGCCTAACCAAGTGCAACCTCTGATATTCTCTGCTCACACGCTGGGGGTTTTTTTCCGCATTTATTACAAGTTGTCCCCTTGTTAGTGTGGTGTATTGATTTGGAGGGCTTAAGAGAAAGAGGTCTTCTGCAAAATCGCCGGGCTTCTCCCATCCTTTGGGTGTCAGCTTTTTAACAGGGAGTTTTCAGGAATCCACTTCTCAGTTTTTACACAAAGCTCCTGGCTTTAGTATCCAGGTGCTCTGATATGACCATTGCTCCCCGTGCCAAGTCCTTCTCATAGCGATGGGGTGAAGCTCTGACCTGCAGCTTTCCTCTTTCCAATGGACAAGTCAGCAGTGAAGGTTCACGGGACTGTGAAAGACCCACAGCTCTCCCTCCAAACACCACACCGGGCTCCTGTCTGCAGCAGACAGGCCAATCCCTTTTAAATTGGTCCCTGATTCAAGCCCCTGATGCTTTTGACAGTATGTGGGCGGGAAGTGGTGTATCAGATGGAGTACTGCCTCAGCTCTCAGCATCGTGAGCCTGCACAATAAAGACACGGCACGATATCGCCTCCGTGAAGAGCAGCTTTTCCTGGAACATTTGACTGAAGCAGCGACGTGGTAATACAGGCTCTGGTCTCTCTAGATTGTGTTCCTGGAAAAGCCGTTCAATTATTGATAAGGGTCGCACTGACATCACCAAAAGACAACGAGGCTCTTGCTTGCCTTTAATAATTTTTTACTCAGCAGTTCTTTCAGTTACAGCTCAGCAGAACTGGCATTGCAGACACATCAGCTGAAATACAATATGCATGCTGGAAAGACAGACAGGCGACTGCCCAGCTTTTTCATTTGCAAACTAGAAAGGAATATAGAGCCGGCACCCTGGGTCGATTCTGCTCTGCAAAATGCTAACTGCCATTATGGAGCTGGCACTACCAGGTTTTCTTTCCTGCTGATAACATTTGGTCCTTGTTCATTGTTCAGAGCTGCTCTTGAGTTCCTCCTCCCCCACTTATCACATATGCTGGAAAGGAGGATTTCCCAATAAAGGTAAAGAGAAGGGACTGATACGAATGCTCCCGATTTAATTCAATTTAACAAGCACTACTCTAGCTAGTAAAGCTGCTGCTGTTTTGTTCAAAGTATAGTGCTGACAGCTTATGCATGGAGGAGCATTAACCCCATCTGTTCCTTGTAAGAGGTTTAGTATTCCAAGAGAACTTTTTTTTAACTAGAGAAAAAGCTTTAAGCCTAAGTGTCCCTTTGAGACCTGGGACTGTCTTGGGTTTGTTTCTGTGAACACACCCTACAGAATCAGCACCAAGGGGGAAGCAGGGTGAAATTTTCGGGGACCCTCATGAGATTCTGGCACTCTTAAACCTGAACCCATAGTGAGTTTGGACCAGAAGTTGAACTGCCACCTAAAATAAATGTGTATGGAGAGTCCCTTTTTTAACCTGTTTTATTGTTCATAGACATTTCTGAGTCTCCTGGTAGCGGCTGCCATTCACCGAACTAATGAGATCGCTAGCTGCCTGTGAAGTAAGGAGGCTAATGATTGAGACTCATTAGGAAATGGAAGAGAGAGACTCTCGTATCAGCAGATCTGAATGTCAGGCAGGGCTTCCCATCAGTTTGAAAACGTGAGACCTGTAACTTCCCAGAAATTCCAGGCGGTGCTGCAAAATCACAGCCCTGCACCAGTGTCATGCCTGGGCAAGGGTCAGCCTGGCCATGGTGTTTCACTTCAGCACTTCCATTTTGTCTGAGGTCTCTGCAGCCTCAGAAACTGTCAAACCAACTGCTTTTCCACTTCCATGCAGTTTTAACTGCAAGAGCTACGTGCATGTTTAAGGAACCTACTTACCGTGCGAAGGTAAACAGTCAGGTTCCATTTTCACAATTACTCCTGTGTTAGAGGTAGATGCAAACATTGGGTTGCCAGCGCTACTGCGTCACAGATGCAAACCATTTTCATCAGGGTAAAAGCCCGGATGATACCACCATGGCAACCAATTTTAAATAGAAACAATAGACCAGCTCCTTCGCTGAAATAAAGGCACAGGACCAGACGGTTTGGTTCCTTATTCCTACAACAGACAATACAATTTTTGAGCATTCATATTTTCTGGGGTTTTATTGCTTCTTTCCTCAGAGCATCTCAATGTGCTGTTTGCAATTTATATGCAGTAAATATTAACAGAATGAAGCCATCTCTGTGGGGCTAGATGCAGTCAGAAAACAGCATGGTGGATAAAGGAAGTTCCTGCCAACTTCTTTACCTTTCCAGTTACAGAATCTTTAAGTCCTATGCAGAGAAGTCAGTCCAGTTTTTCCCTTGGAAATCTCCAAAAAATAAACAACAAATCATTAATGTTGGAAAGATGAAGTGCTGAATCATGCCTCCCACACTTTAGAACTTGTGTTCCACCGAGTCTAATTATTTCACACTTGCTACATAAATCTTTGAGCAGTGTCTTCAAGAATACTCACGGTGAGGGCTGAAAAAGAGAAAGTTCTGACGAACAGGCCAACATGGGGACAACAGTTCTGGTCAAGCTCACTGGAACCTAATGTTGACTTATTTCATAGGAATGCAATTTTATTTGGCCCCAAACAACCTCAAGCAAACTCGAAATTGCTGTGAGAACAGTACAGTCAACATGCAGGTGACTGAGCATATAGCAACTGCAAGAAAATGTTGAACATATTTTTAAGCATTTTAACCAGTGCCTTTTGTGTATGTGAAACGATGTGATAACATGTTAAAATCCCAGCAGATCTCTCTCACCTTGTTGCAGCCAGCATGCCCTTAACAGAGTCAGCGGGTGTAGAAATAGGAAACTACTTTTTGCTTTTGCTTGGGTATTGGAGATGGGGAGATACTATTTAAAAAAACCCAACAAACTAACCTACAGCAAATTCAGGAAGGGCACGTATCAAGTACTGCACAGCTCTTGATTCTGAGAAGCAACTTCAATGCTCTGGCATTGTTTTGCCCTGTGCCATTCTTATCTGTCAGGTAGTATCAGTTGCCAGAAACGATGTGGGTTTATTCTGTACTTTGTATTCTAATATAAATGGAGTCAAATACTTGTCATAGTCCTTTGGGCAGGGCTCCTTGCTACTGCAGAGTTTAATATTGAGATTGGCAGCACTAAGTTAGCTGATGTAATCCGCTCCATTACAAATATTTATGGCATGCCATATTACAATACAAAGGCAGAAGATTAGAGACTAGAAAGATGTGACAAGCCAAAAAAGTCAACCCATTCACAACTGAGGGTGACACTGGAGGGGTCTATTCCCCTCACAGTATGTTCACAAAAATTCTTTTTAATGCCATTAGGAGCATACATGATGCAAAATTCAGATCAGGCATAAAGCAAACGGGAACTCCATGGATGGCAAACAAAGCCACTGTTACACACACCGCATCTGACTGTAGATCTGTCTTTAACATTCGTCAGTGACTCATGACCACCAGCACGTATTGTCCAAAGTCACTCCCAGGTTTCCCCATTCTTTGGCCAAACATCACAAGCCTTGGCTTATTGTAACGCAGGGGGAAGGAGCAGCATAGAGGAGTGTTTGTTCCTCTTTCTAGCAGCCTCTTTGTACCCCTGCAGCAGCCCAGGAGCTGATACAGTGATCTGTGAGTTATTACAAGTCAGAAAACTATGTGCAGCTTCTTTCTGCTTTCAAAGTCCTGGGCATTTCCTTCTTGAATTCCTTTCTTACCTCTAAGCCTCATCAAGCCTCATCAAGCAGCTCCTTCAGATTGGAGCGTAGAAGCTGAGTGACTTCCTACCTGTTTAAGAGCCCATTTCTTTCGTACAGCTCTCCTGGAGGATCTGTGGCGTCTGTTGTGCAGAATCAGCACTTTCATTAGTCTTAACGGACCCTCTTCTTGTAGAAGTCACTGGAAAGGCTTTGCATGTAAAGGGAATTTCTATTACAGACCATCGAGGAGATATATGCCCCACACTGCCTGGTGCTTGTGATGTGAAGTGAAAAAAATATGGATGATGTGGTGTGAATGCAGTGCTGTGTTTCCGATACAGACAGGCCAAACGCAAGAGCTTGTTTCCCTGAATTTCTTGAAGTTCAAGGGAGGTTGGAGCCAAAGTGCTTAACTGAACAGTCTAATTTTGTGTCCAGTTTTATTTGTCATGGAAGTGGCAAAATTTGCTTTATGAAACAAATATTGTTTGCCATGCTATTAAATCAGTTTCTTGTCTTTTGCTATGGCTTCTCAGTGCTGTTGGTAAAAATAACATTGCTTTTGCAGTATATCATGTAAAGTGATTTCAGGTGAGTTTTTTCCATTCCTGACCTCTGCAACGCTTGCATTTTAGACAGTTTTATACACTTATTGATTACCTGATGTACTGATCTAATTTCTAGGAAGTAAGACCATCGCCCTTAAATCATCTGCACTCTTTGAAATGTTTTAATTTCCTCAAGTAAATAGAGCGTATTTTGCCAGGAATCTTAAACATATGATACATGGATCTGATTCCACTTTTACCCAGGTCTTGTATAACTGCCTTCACTTCAGTGAAATTACTCCTGATTAGCATTGAGAATCAGGTCCGGAATATGGGGAGGAGAGTGGGTTAATGCCATTTTTTCTGACGCTGAGTGCTTTAAAAGCACTCTGAGACTGTAACCCATTACCATTTCTCAGTAAGTGCCCTCTGAGAGGATTGGGAAGGATTGAAGAATTTTTAACCAGTAAGTTACTTCAGATCTTTCACAAAACATTAGAGATTTAGCCATTTCTAGCCACTGCTATTTGGTGATTACGTACAGCCGGTAAGCTGGTGGTCTCAGCCACTGGTGGACAAGTCTCTGTACCACAACCGCTGCTAATTGAATTAGATCCCTTGCTGGCCATCTGGAAAGAGGGTGAAGGGAGCACGGGTCTGGTTCTCCTCCCAGGCTTTTCAAGTTGTCCTGTCAACCAGGAAGGAAAATATTTTATAGAAGTGCTTTACAAAAGTGTATTATTTGCCTCATCCAGAATTGTCATGCTCCGGTGCCTAAATACGAAGGCTGAAATTCTCTAACAACCCCATCAAACTCCCACACCATAGATGACGGCTACAGGTTATAAGCGCTCCCAAAATAGGGCTGGATTTTCACAGTGATTTCCACCAGGGAGGCTCTGTAGGTGGGAGCAACCGCAGAGACAGTAGTATCAACAGAGCTGAGGCTTTTTATCAGGGTGTTATGTAAATTTATTATAGCATATATACCATAATCCTATCAATATATAGCCTTTCTGTAGTGGCTATCTCCTGCACACAGTTACAGACCCATCTTTTGCCAGTGTGAGAAGAACCCTAGGGCAGCTAAGAAAAAGACTTTGTCCTTATGACTACCCTAAGCCCTGGTTCAGGAAAATATTCATATTCAGAACTGTGCTTAAGCTTTATGGACATTGTTGAATTGTGCTGGCTTCAGTGAACTGATGACTAGAAAAAAATGTTCATGCAGGGTTTTGTTTTCCTTCAGAAGATCTGAAAAAGTTACTTAGTGCTACCACTACTATGGAAAACCTTGAACCACCAACACCACCACCACCACCACCACCAACCACTCATTAGCTCAGTTCTAATGTAAATACCAGAAAATTTAAATACAAGTTAAATAACAAGAAGCTAAACAGAACAATATTCTCAGGCACTGTAAGGAATAATTGTTGTTCTTTTGGGACTACATGGCCAGAAAGACTGAATCAAAGAACACTTATGGGTCACATTCTTATCTAGTACATTGCTACCTCAATCAAGTAACACCAGAGTTGCATTGCGGCAATTGCTGTTGAGATCAGAATCTGCATATAGATATTCTGTCTCTCAAGTTCTAAAAGTACTGTTATATTTCAAGTCAAAGAGAAAAGAGAGAACAAATAACACAATTTATTGCTGCAGATTATTTTTATGCCTGTGTGCTCCACTTAAGAGAATAATCTGTAAATGACTTATTATCAAGAAAAGTTATTTGTTTGCACTAATCAAGCCTTAAACTTAGAGGCATAATGTGGAACTAATTATTTTTAACTAACTAATCAACATGTTTCATTCATAAGTTGGGATTTATCAATATAGCACATGAAAGGAGAGAACGTATTATTATTTCAATTTAGATAATATGCAAAAAGCACTGTGTTTGTAATGACCTGCTTTCACTGAATATAATCAAGCTCCAAAGCTCTATTACAGGCTGGAAATAGCAGCAGCTTACTTTAATGAGATTTCTGGCTCTGGGCCCCAGCTGTTCTACGCAAGGCTCTCCCTTTGCTCTACGACCTACCAATATGTGCTGTCACCAGTAATGAGACAGGACCTGTTTCCTAACATGGGGAAAAATTGGAAAGCATGAGTTCATTCTACTCTGTCGGTGGAAGCACACCCTCTTTCCCCAGCAAGGCAGAAGGAGGGGAACATTGAATAGGCAATATGCCCCCCCTCCCTTGCCAGTGGAAATATGACATGAAACCCATAAGGTAGAGAACTCCAAGGTAAGACCGAAACTTGCTTCTTAACTCATCCCCTTAGCACACAGAAAACCAATATTCATTAGGCACATACAGAATACGTCTCTCCCCTGTGATGTACCCCAGCAGAGGACTTTACATTATCTGCAAGGCATGGGGAAGGGGGAACAGCAGCAGTCTTAAACTCTGAATTTTATGGATTTTGTGGAATTATGCTCATCTCAGAGCCATGTTGGGAATGTGCCAGGAGCCAGAGAGCTGCACTTAATTTGCCTTAAATGGAGCAGATTACCACTGTTCTCTTTTTTAATAATGGAGATGCAGCCTGGAGACTACAGATTCCAGCAAGCACTGCTCCAGACCGAGCCAGGCAGCCCAGGCACTGCTGCACTGGAGACAGCATTGCACTGGGACCCAGCCCTCGAAAAGCTACACTGAGGGGCACTGGGACACCCAGCTGGGAAAAAAAGGCCAATCGCATCTTGGGCACTCTGATTTAGACTCTCAATATTGTTTTCCTTGCTGTTTTTATTATTATATCCTACATTTGTCAGAAATTCTGTTCTTGAAAATGCTGGATTAGCTAACATTTGGGGGGGTTTATGCTATTTTTATCCTTAAACTGTCACTTGGAGTCATTAACACTTTGCATGTGAATCTGTTTTTTTGGGACAAGAAGCCAGTGTTTTTTCCCCTGAATAGCACTGTTAAGTATTTCAGGAATCTAAAATCCACAAACTGTTTCTGTGCCCTGAATACAAACCTCTTTGGAAAAAGCTGATGAACATTTTAGTCACAAAATTGGAAGGTGTGTGCTTAATGCACTTTGAAATTAAATTATTTGGTGCTTTTCAATTTGTCTTTTTGCCCTTCCCAAATACCCAAAGGCACTAGCCCACTTAGTAAATGAACAGGCTATGAAATCTTATTTTGAGAAATGAAGGTGTCAACGAGTTGCAGTAAAAATTATACTTAGCACCAGTGCACTTTGTAAGCCCTGACTAATTGGCCCTTGCAACAGCCCTGATGCATTCCTCCTTTATTAATAGGCATGAAATACAAGTTGTTTTATTTTAGAAGTGAAAAAAGCCCCAAACCAACAACAAAAAAACCAGAGAGATCGAGAAGCTAAGTGTCCATAGCATAAACATGTCCTTTCCCATTAAATTTACTGAACGATTACTGCCTTCCAGATGAGGACGATGGTGGGTGCCCGTGGACAGGCTGTCCTGGCACGCCTGGGGCTGGCTCACCCACCATGCTCAGGCTCCCAGATACTTGGAAAAGGGCAACGTGACTGTGCCCGAGGCCATGCGTGCAGGCCAACGGCGCTCCTGGCAGATGAGCCTGTCTTGAAAGGGTTTTGGGGCAGCCCTTAGCATACAGACCGGGCGCCAGGGCCGTATCTCCCTCGTTTCCCCCGTGGATGTAATGCCATGATGCAGCTGTGATCAAAATTGAGGAACTTTCAGCCTCAGAATTCCCATCTTAGCACAGAGACATGTGAGGCTCTGTGTGAAAGCATGCAGTGGGCAAACAGATAACCCTCGTGTATTTTTTTCCTTCTACAATTTCAGAAACAAAATTATAAAATTAGCTTTCATATTTGCTTTTTAAAGCTCTGTATCTGTGTGGAATTTTTTGTCCAGATTGAGGGAACAGTATCCTTAAATGAAAAAAAATTTCCAAAGGCCACATCACCAGGGTTTGAAGTACAGTGGTAAGAATGCCACAGCCTTTGCAACGCTACCTATTTCCTCTTCTAAATTATTTATGTATTTATTGTATTTTACATGAGCCGTGGAAGATAGAGGCATTTTTGCAGTGTCAGGTCATTCTAAAGTACATTCCATACAAAGAATAGGGCTGGAAAATACAGTTAGACGTAATATTGTTCATTAATATTACATAATTACTGCACACAAAATAGTTCTCTGGGCAGTGATAAGGTTTTTTTCTCATAAAGACTAAAGACTCCAAGGCAATGTATTCTATTAAGGGGTTGCTTAACGTATGAGAGTGTATCAATATATAGTATCTTCATCCAGTTGCAGAAAAATGACGAAGCCAGCGTAGCCAAATGAAGCTATTAGCATGTATAATGTGTTTTACACAAGAGTAAATGGTTTACCGGGTTCCTAAATTCATACTTTGATACTGCAATGACCAAACTGAGATATGATCCAGAAAACAGCAGTTGCAGCTGCATCAGCAAAAAAATGGACTGTTGGATTTTCTCTGCGGCCTAGAGAACATTTTCTGCAGTCTTTGAAAATTGTTCTGAAATAAAAAAAATCTCTCTATGTGTAGGCTAATATTAGCTACTGACAGCTTGCCTAGAGTTTTTAGCTCAGCCTCCTTGGAGCAATTGGTTAGGATAAAATGCTGATGCAGCTTTTCAGGTCTGGTAGTTGCCTTTATTACCATTGAACGTGAGCAAGTCCTGTGTCTTCTGTGACACATTAGACGTAAAGTACTGTGGAGGAACACCTGAGTGATTAATAATCCCATTAATGGTCCCTTTGAATTTTAGCACAGCCTGGTGCACCATTTCTAAAGTCCTTGTGCTGTATGTATAGTGTTAATTTTGACTCTTTATTTGATTTACTAAACTGTGTTAATATGCTGTAAACTGTTGCATGGACAAGATACAACAACCATTTTTAATATAAAACTGGAGACCTGGACACCCTGATAGGGCTTTTGACATTCAAGAAGACATCAGGCCTTGTTACAGTTTTTGATACGTAAGATCCAGTTGATAATTCTGCTCCTAGTAAAGAGATCCTTATCCTCTTTCTGCTCCTTTTTTTTTTTAAGGCAGAAAATGACTTTACATGTACGGCAGTGAGACTTGAATTCTCAGTTTCCCCACCAACAGCGTGAAGTAGGTGCATCAGCCTGACGTTTCCGTAATTGACAACGCGTGCAGGGCTAACGTGTGAAGCTCGTGCGCTGAGTCGCCGGGGGTTCACCTTTCTTTCCAGATGACACCGTGACAGCTGCGATCGCAGATGCACGAGAGATGACAGTCCTTTGATTTTTAAAAAAGAGGGTTGCTGGCAAGACATTTTCCATAAGGAGTTCCTTCTAAGCTCTGTAAGTCATTTCACTTCTTAGCTCAATAGGACCTTGATTTGATAACACTTAGGGTATATCGCACACCGCACATCTGCTCTCCCAGAGTCTCCCAGGATGAGGGCTGCGACTAAGCTGCAGAGGCTTCTGCTCAGGGATTCCATTTTATTCTGGTTTAGTTTATCTGTGAGCTAGCTCTAGTAAATTATCGTTAATGATTCCACGTCTTATGGGTCATATGACCTTACCAAGGCTATATGGTCCATCTGACAAGATTATTCTGTTTGGCCCTGAAGATTTTCCCCTGTGCTGTGTTTCACTGGGTGTGTAATACTGACGGATTGAATGGGCACTGCACCAGACCCAAGCAAACCACAGATCTCAGGATTGTTTCTGATGGAAAGTACGCAAACAAATTTCTCTACACCAGCTCAGTCATCCTCAATTTTTGCTGTGACCTGAGTCACAATCGAGCACTTATTGGGTGACGTGTTACAGTGAGACTGTCAGAATAAAGGCAGGCTAAGAGATCTAATCCTCAGAGGAGGGCAATATGTTCCCACTTGTGATTTAGTCTCGTAGTGAAGAGGTTGTCAAGGGGGCTGCGATCCTGGAGATTGATTCTGGGGGGAGCCTGCTTAGTGCACAGTGCCACTGGCAATCATCTGCTAGAGCTGCCTAATGATGTCAGCCAGAGTGGCCAGGGGAATCCTCTCCTGTAAGGTAGCCAGAGGAGTTAAACTGCTTCCAAAAATGAATCTGTTAGGTGCTGACAGTGACTAGTGTAAGGTACCACAATGACTAAAAATACTTCAAGTGTAATTCAGTCTGAAACCCCTTTCAGGTGCAAGGTGTTAGATACAACACGACCGAGCCGCAGGTGGGTCTGGGGGATGTGGTGGCAAATCTGGACACTGAATCTCATCGCTGGATGTGAGCAAATGCTGCTGAGAAAACTCTCCCCCTTTCTTCCCATTGAAAATATTCTTGGATATTTATTGTTGAGAGGAAGGGAAATTTAGGATGAAATTTCTAAATTAGTTCGTTTCGTAGTATTTAGATGCCCAAGGGCTGGGGGTTTTTTATTGTTTGGATCTTATGTTTCAAGTTGATCCATAAGTTAGGAAAATCAGTGTGTCACTTGCTACACATAAAGGGCTGGTCTGACTGCGCAAAGATTTGAGCTTATGACTTGAGTGATTTAAAAATTCTTCCTTATACTGTTAGCTATATGTTGAATTACAGCAGTAAGAAAGTTTTTAGGAATGCTTGTCACTGTTTTTGTGTGTCTGTAATGAAAAGCAACAACATTAACATCTTCATCAGTCCATGGAAACTAGCTTGGTTTTGCATTGTTAGACAGCTGGGACAGCAAGATTCTGTCCTGTAAAAGAAGGTGGCAACTGAAATTCTATTGCTATTAAACATCATTAATTTTAAAATGTTTGACAACTTTTTAAGCTAATCATGTAGTTGATGATTAGTTTCTGCAAAACTTGTGCAACAATTAAAAAAAAAGTCCTGCTGTTTTTCATGCATTCCAAATAAAGCTCAGACACATGATTTCAGACTCTCTTTACGTCATCCAGCCATCAAAGTGGCAACTTCCTCACAGGTTGTTAAATGCACTTATTTATACACACTATTCACTTTCTTTAGTGATTATTCTTCTTTGCAACTAAAGGTAGTGACTGCCAGTCACTGTGTATTGTTCAGGCACTTTTCCTCAAATGGGCTGAATAAAATGACACCAATCCTGCTGGGCAGCTGATGCCATCAAAATGTCAGCCGTTAAGAAACCTCCCATGGTTTCAGCAAACCACCTTTGTCAGGCAAAGTGATTAAAGTCAGATTTTGGAAGTTCTGCTTATATCACTCTAGTTGATCTGCCTCTGTCCTAATGCATTGCAAGGGTGTGCCTGAAATTAAATTAAGGCCATCTACTCAGTCTTTCCCAAACTATTAATGTAATAGCTATCTACTGCTGCAGCCAGGTTCATAGCTTCTTGACAGAAGCACTTGTTAACCCTGAATCTGATGGTGATGATAACAACAACAGTATGACTAGAAAAATACAGAGGAAAATAATACTTAGTATCAGATGGGCTCACATAGGTTGCAAACAGTAAACAAAAGGGGAAATTATAACCCAGTAATTACATGTTCACAAACAATGATGTTTTCAACATGTGTAAACAAGTCTATTTGCACACATGGAAACAAGGTATATATGACTGTGAAGAAAAAAGTTTCATAAAATTGTTGAGAAATGCTGGTTTTAGTGAAAATATCTGTATCATCCAAACTTACAATCAGGTGACTGAGTAGGTTGGAAAGAGTCTTGGAGGAAGTAGTAGTGGACATTCCACTACTAAAAGAAAACTGTTCAGGAAATGTTTCTGCCTGTTTCCTTTTCCACTTGATTTTTCTACTGGTGTATCTACATAAAGCTATTTTAATGTCACTATTTTTAGCTATTTAATTTTGAACTATATTTTATTTGTAGATGTGCAAAAAGGGCACCCATCCCAGAAAAGAGCAATTTTTACAGAACAGATCTGTAGAAGATGAAAGCTTTGATGATTGCTCTTGAACAATCCACATTCCCGTGCAAGAATAAATTTTAAAGCACACGTCAGTTTTGGATCTATGGTTGTGCCCATAGACCACATAACTGTATATACAAAAAAACAGTCAGATATGCGGTGTGTGGTGTTAGCCATCTGGTAACCGCGGTAGAAGTAGAACTGGAGTTTCACTTTGTATGCCTGGCAGCTGGGGACAACCAAGCCCTTTGCTTTTATACAGATTTGCTACGCGTGATGAAGTAATAATCACTGAATGTTTAATAAATAACAGTGCTATATAAAATGCATGCTGAATTGCTATTTTACGTTGTACAGCTTGCTGTAATACGCATTTAATTTCAATCCAGAACTTCCTAAAGTATACTAGAAACTACGGATTTCGTATTGGTTACTGGGACAGAATTTCTTGCTGGGGCAATCCCGTCCTAAAGTGCCACACGCTCGAGGCAGTTTTACACCAGGCTGAGGTGAAGGTGTGGTGGTCCCGGAGGCACTACATGAGCCACAAGAAAGTTCAAGGTATCAGAGTAACGCGACCAAGGTCCTCTCTTCCCACCACCACTCCAGCTCTGAGAGCTGCACTTCATTGCCAGTGCGTGTCTGTAATCCCTGCCCCATAAAAACCTCTATTTATAGTGCTTAAAAGGTTGTTATGGCCTCATCCGTCATCCCGAAAGACGAAACTTGCTGTCACAGCTCAAACCTCCTGTCCCTTCCTCGATAAATATGGCTGAGGATCAGACAAATCCCCCCTTAGGCCGTGTGACAGGCGGCGATTCCCCTTGCACTGGATGGGGAGGACCGTCCCGGAATAATGCCAATTTACTGCCCATTGATTTGCTTCCACCTGTTCTTATCTTCCACTGATTGGTTTTTTGCCTTTTTTAAAACCAACATAGCACAAGTTATTTGGGAAAGCCTTTAGAATACCTAAGTGAGCTGGAGTTTCAAGACTTTCAGAATGACAGTCTCGGAAAGCTCCCAAAATTTTTCACATGTTTTTATAAAGACCCTTTGTCATTGTATCCGATTTCCACGTTTCGAGAGCTAAAAAGCCAAGCAGAAGTCCGGCATTGTGGTATTTTTTGCCACATCAGTCGCCGTCTGAACATTTCGTTACATTGTTTTGCTGACTTTCCATGCCAGGAGTGCGATGGCTCGAATGCAGCGGCCTGGGCCTGGCCGATTTAGGGAGGGGAAGGTTCACTAGAGGGGCCTCGCCCTCGGCTTGTTACAAACAGGCGGCATTTTGGGTAGGATTTGTTTTTTAGGTATTAGCCAGGATATGACAGCGGCGAATGACTTCACGACCACCGGCGCGGCGTGCCCCGGGCCAGCCCGGCCTGTCAGGGCCCGGACCCGCGGCCGAGCACGACCTGCCCTGCACAAAGATGGCCGCTGGCGGCGGGAATGGCGCTCCTCAGCCCAAGATGGCCGCCCCGCCGGCATCCCTCTGACCTTTTTGCCCTTACTTAGGATGGCTACCAAGCTCTGGGCGACGTGCCCAAAACAAAGATGGCCGCCCCAGCCAGGGCGTTCCCTGCCCCTACCAAAAATGGCGGCGCTAAGCGGTAGCCGGCGGGCGGGGCGGGGCGGGGCCTCGGCCCGGGGAGCC
>Ga0065711_1033776_pt1 | contig 24851 bp, 21 predicted proteins | sample Hoacrofraction12_FD_59098 | JGI IMG/M metagenome (GOLD analysis project Ga0065711, IMG submission 59098) | Hoatzin crop microbial communities from Cojedes, Venezuela - Epithelial fraction 12 v2 (version 2) | ecosystem: Host-associated > Birds > Digestive system > Esophagus > Crop | place...
GAATACTTCCCACATAAATGACGGTTTTGTGTGGTCTTGTAAATCCTGCTGCCAGCATGTCATCTGTCCCAGTGGGATGCACAGATGTCGTCTGTAATGATGGGAGAGAGAACTGGTGGTGAGACTGGATTTCAAGGTTCATCCCAAGATGCTAACATCCATTTTGCAGGGAAGGGCATTGGGGGAGGCTGATGTTCGCTCTTACTGGAAACCGGAGGAGGTGTCCTTTCTTCTGGCAGGCGTATTTCACCCTGAAGCAGTGGTCGTGCCAATGAAAGTTACTCAGCTGTGTGCAGGACTAAGTTATTTTCAGGATCAAGGTGGATTATTTGGCCCCTCTGCAGCCAATAAGTTTGGGCTAATTTTGTAGTGGCATAGAGATTTCCTTCTGCATCAATCCTTGTTCTCTTTCCAAGTCTTAGTAATTCCATTTCTTGATCTCTGATGACCTGTGACTCCAAACTCTGTTACCAAGTCTGAATATCTCTGACCTTTCTTTTACTATTTGCTCTCCTTGCTTTCACAAGTGACTTATTTTTCTTCTTCCATTCTGTCTTAAGCTTCCTTTTCCTTCACATATAGATATGTGAAATTGTTTTATTATTTTGAGGGGGTTTATACTTGTAGATCTTTTGTTACTCTTCATAGTTTACAAAAATGTGGTTTGTTTGTTGTTTTTGTTTTGTTTTTCCATGTCAATGCTCAAGTGTAACAATGTTGAGTGTGTGTTACAAATGGCTAAAAAAAAAAAGGACGGGACTTGCGGAGGTTCAAAATGAATGCAGAGAACTGCTGAACGGGAATGTCACTGTAAGATCTGTATTTGGGTATTGCATCAGAAGCCAAGGTAAAGGTTTTATTCTGTGCTTTAGAACGACTGCTGGTATATGGGAACTTGCATACCCTGGAGGAGAATGACTTACCACACTATTGCTAGCTGGTGGACTGTACTTGTCTGCCATATAGAGGGACTTGCATTTGAAAACTCCATTTACCCCAAGATTTGATTCCGTATGCACTCGTTATTCCCGTTACTGTGTGTGTTAACAAGAAAAGTGGTGAACCACAAGACTTTAGCCTGTTCAGGATTTAACAACAAATGAGGACGACAGTGTTGGTATTTTTAAAGCTTTTCAAAAATACTTAAGTGTATCAACAGAATTTACCATCCTTTTATCTGTAATCTGTCAATTGCTTTCCTTAAGTTTCCAAAAAGGCCTTTTTCTCGAGTGACCTTTGGATTTTAACCATCTAATTAACAGACCAGACCTTAGATGTACAGTTGAGCTCTGAACACTTACTGGCTTGGTCCTGCACAGGTGGCCACTTGCTGGCAAGTGAGGCAAGCTAAATAAAACTGCAATAAACATACACATCAAACTTGTGGAGTAAGAAAGATCTGCCTGAGGTCAATATATCCTCTTCTAATAAGAATATTTAAATGCTATGTTCCAGTGTACTTTGGTTAAAGTGTACCTGAACAAACTCAGGTTTTTAATATGTGAGGTAATTTGAGTGATAAGAAAATTTGTGAGTTAAGATTTGTTGCACAACCATTTAGTACCTGCTAAAATGATTTCACGTCTTGCAGCCCTTAATAGGGAAGAAAAAACCCAAGTGATTTGGTTGGTTACTTCTAGGATTTTTTTCCAAGTTGTCTTATTCCATAGTGTATGCTTTATTAATCAATGCCACACATATCTGTGTGCTGATCTGTGGCACTTACAAGTTGAAGTGTAACTCAACAGTTGGTCCAGATTGCCCATTGCCTGCCTGATGTTTGACCAGGAGAATTGACTGTGAAGGATTAAAGAGAAAAGAATGTTTTACCAGACTGCTGCATTTGAAACAAAAATAATTTAATGGACAAATGTTTTTCTTGTCATAATACTGGAGAGAACACAAAATGTTATTGCCATGCTGTTTAGTAAAAGAAGTAAAAAATTTGAAGTGCTGAGAATGTACTTAGCTATGATTATAGGTGTTTACAGTATTTTCATTATGTTAAACTGTAAAGACTTGTGAGATTTTGTGTTGCAGTTGTGTTTGACCCTAGAGTTCTTGCATGCTAACCTAATGTAGAAGATTAGCCTCTTTGCATGCAGCTGGGTGCTGCTACTGCCGTGACAAGCATGTTCTGTGAGAATGACATAACCTCCCCTGGCTGCAGCCCCTCCCCAGCCCTGTCTGTGGCCTCCTTTCCTGTGGTACGTGCATAACTACCTTCATTGTTAGTTTCACTAACCTTGATGGTTCAATCTTGTATCAAATGCACCCTGAAATGGGCAGCTCGATCCAATCAGCACTGAACTGGCCGTTTTCTCTTTTTCAGACAGGCTGAAAAAACTCATTGATGAACGAGAATCCTTGCTAGACCAGGTAAGCACAGGAAGACACAAATGCTGTGTTTGCTAAATCTGTGATAAGAATAGTAGAGATTAAAAAAATCAAAATAGCCCTCACATAAGGTATAGAACAGCAGTGCCATTGCCTTTCAGAATGTGTGCTGGGTTGCTCTTGCTTAGGACGTGGAGCGTTGCTTGACCCTTTGTTCTTCCTCTGAAACATTTCTGCGGCATGTTAACTCAGGATATGGGGGAAGACAGACGAGACCCAGTGTGCCTGTTTCATGTTGCTAACCAGTCACATTCAGTGTCCGTAGTTACCTTAAACTCCTTCTCCAGGATTATTTCTGAAGAACTATACTTCAGATTGGCCAAGCCAAAGGGAAAAACAAATGTGATCCAGAAACTGTAGAAGCAAATTTTATCTCCAAGGGTAAGCCTTCCCAATTGCTGGGTCTGTGTGCAGTGGACCCTTTGGAAAGAAATGCTGGAGGAATTACAATAGATGGGTAAATAGCAACAAGAGTAATTATTGCTGGTACCGTGATACTCCTTAATGGGTATAAAGCTTATTCAGAAATTTTTAACTGATCTGTTTCTCTGCAGGATGCTCTATGCATTCATGGACTATATCCCTATATCCTTGGCCTTGAGACTTCACACACAACCAAACACAGTTTTGGGTTTTTAAGAATGTTCTGCGTGAATGTGCCTACAGAACATGTGGCTTTTCTAATAAGACAGTCTTCTTCCACTTGTTATGTTTGGTCCTGAACTTATGCATAAGTGCTGATACTTAAAATATCATCAGTCATTTGCCAAAAGGATTTCTAGGAAATTATTTTGTAACAAAAGATTATTTTGGAATTTAGGTTTAAAGAATATAACTTGTTTTGTAATACTTGATTGAATTTGAGTACCAAGCCACATTTTTCCCTTACTGATTTTAATAACTAACTATGTTGTGTCCTTCAGGTTAAAAAATTAAAGGGACAACTGGAAGAAAAGCAGAGGAATGGCAAGATGGAAAGTACGCAGTCAGAAGATGAAGTTCTAGAAAACGGAACAGATATGCACATGATTGACCTCCAAAGTGAGCTAATTTTGATTTTAAGAGAACTTTCGTGTTCTGCCTGTGAGTGAGAAAATGTATCTGTACAGTAACCACATGGCTCTAAGTAAAAGTGAGCCTTCAGTTCTGAGGGAGCTTCAAACTGGGACCCAGCCAATGCACCTCTGCTAGAAGTGAGGGAACAGTTACCTTTTGTTTGAACAGGACTGCAACTGGAAATCTCCCTTTTGTTCCCCAGGCGAGCTGGGCTGGAATTCCTGGTTCATTCTGCTTTCAGAGTGGTCAAAAGGGAATTGGGCAAGACTAAGAATAGCTCCGGTCTGCTGGACACTGAGTGGGGCTAACTGGCAGCTCAAATGTAGAAGGGAACTGGTTTGGCGGACAGCATTTGCTACTCTCCTGCTGCCCCAAGGAGATTCCTGTAGCATGGAAATTTTATGACAGACTTTTTAGAAGACGGTGTTGACACTTGTTCTGACATCTCTGATAAATCTGCAATTCTTTTAGGAGATGCCAACAGACAGATCAGTGATCTCAAATTTAAACTAGCAAAGTCTGAGCAAGAGATAACAGCATTGGAGCAGAATGTAAGTTTCTGGCTTGTTCTGTTTGCTTAGGCATGGTGAGAATGCAAAGAGAAAGTGTATTTTGTTGTGTGATATATGAAATAATGATTCCTGTGATTTTTCCCTTTGAGTAAGAAGCAGGAGCGTTGGAGCATCAGGGCTACTGCACTCAGGTCATAAAGACTAAAATGCTTTCATTTATGTATGGAGAAGAGTGAATATGTTATTCGTCTTTACCAAAGGAAAAATGTTCAAAGACAAAAGTATATTTAGAGCACTTACGAACTCTTCGGAATACTCTCTTATGCCTAGCTGTCGACAATTTTTAAGTGGCTCCTGGCATATGATGTAGTATATATGGATTTTATACAAGACTGTTCAATTTTGGCTGTTTGTTCTTGTCCAGAGTATGTCAGCAGTACTCTTGAAGAGATAAATTTAGTCAGTGGACTGTATGTTTTTTTTGTTGCTGGAAGCATGTTAAATAAGGATATGTATAAAACATCTGGAGGAAGTTTCCATGGCCAGGCTTCCTTGGTATGAGGGATTTTTTTTCCCAAAATACACCTTTATTTTATTAAAGCGAGCATCTGTCAGGTTATTGCTTAACTACTGGTGGAAGAGTAAAGCTTCAGGGTAACTTCTTGGTACAGCTTTTAACTAAAAAAAAATTGCCTTCACCTTAGGTAATACGATTGGAAGGTCAGGTAGCCCGATACAAAACTGCTGCTGAAAATGCTGAAAGAGTAGAAGATGAACTGAAAGCAGAGAAACGCAAACTACAGAGAGAGGTAACTCTAAATGCAAACTGTCGTAGGCTGTCAGTCAGCCTGCACTGCATGGGGGGAGACCTGGCTGGCTGGTGCATTTTAGAGGAGGAACTACCCTTCTTGGCAGAGCCAAGAGTGAACATCTACTTTTTTTCATTGCTGTAGTTATTTGTTCTAAATGTGTAGCCAAACTTTCAGCACTCAAACTGGAGTAACAGTCACAACTGTGAACTCGGGCTGCCATTTCACCATTCCTTCCTAAACTGACCTGTAATGCCTTGCTGTGTACCAGAGTTGGTTCTCTGGAGCAAACTCAAGTTCTTCTTGTGCAACTTGAATCTAGAAGCAGCCTTCAACTGCTCACGTTTGCATGCTACTTTGCAGCGGTGAATGTTCCTGTGGTTTGACATTCATCAAACTGAAAAATTTCTATTTCTACTTTGCTGCCTTGTCCTTTGTTGCACTTGAAGGCTCGTTACTTTGGGTGGTACAAATTCTGGGTTTGTAAATAGAAGTCACTGGTCTTTTTAGAACGTGTCATTCAGAAATTACAGCAGTAGAAAGCTGGAAATCCTGCTGTAAGGTTAATTTAGGCACTTCATTATATAAGCACCATGCCACGCCTTACCAGGAGTGACAGTCTAAATTTTCAAGTTTCCGAGTCTAAACCTGAGTGCTAAAGGGATGCAAATTCTTCTTTTTGATTGTGGTTTTCTTGCCCTGTCAATCTATTCATGCCTGTTCGCTGTTGTGTGTCCATCTGCAGAATCTGTCCGTGTTTGTGTCTTAAAACACTGCATCTTCAAGCTGTCCGTAATTTTGACCTTACTTTTCTTACCAAACTTCATGTTATCTCGAAGTAGCTGCTACAATCAGCTTAAATATGTTTGTCAGCTTCTTTCACACCTGCCTCCCGAGTTTTTTTTTTCAGTGTGGCACTCTGCTTTATCTAAATACTCCTTCTACTCTGCTGCCTATAAATACTGCCGTGTGCAGTCCACCTCTCTCTCCCTACCCCCATCCCGTGGCGGGTTTTGTAGAAAACTAAGCTACTAAAGTCACGGCTGTGGCTGTAGTTCCAGGAGCCAGAAACATAAAAGCCAGGCAGCGAGACAGGCGTATGTCACACAGCAGATACCTCTGGGCATCCATGCCTCTGAAGTTGAGGCAAACTCTGAGCCATTTGTTCAACATTCTGTAAATACCTTGGATTCTTAGCACCATGCTTAGAAAATATCTCTCTGTGTGTGGCCTTCAAAGCAAGAGCACAGGCAGTTACACCACATTTACTTTTAACTCCGCCAGTAGGAATTTTCAGCTGCTTTATCTTGTAAGGAAATTCCAGCAATATGGTCAGTTAGCGCTGGTAACTACAAACCTCGCTTTATCTTGGGAAAAGGAAAACAGTGTGAAAGCTGTGGGTGTTTTTCTGCTTCCTTCCTCCAGCTTCGTTCAGCATTGGATAAAACTGAAGAGCTTGAAGTCAGCAATGGTCACCTAGTAAAACGCTTGGAGAAGATGAAAGCCAACCGGAGTGCTTTACTGTCTCAGCAATAACCACCACCTCTCGATGGCAACTACTACAACTTGACAGAATTGGAACAACGTTGCAGATGCTTCTGTCTCTTGCTGTCCGGGATGCTTTGTGTCATGCCTTCTGAGAACAGACAACCCCAACATTTGCTACGTGCCACCCAGCTGTGGTTCTCTCTACGCAGATTCAAACCTCCTGCACTATATACATAGAGGTAGCTGATCCAAATGGCTGTGCCTGCGGGAGCCCTTCCGCACTGTTCTTCGGGTACATTTGAAGTACAATATCCATCTACCGTGTAAGAAGCACATCGGGCGTCGCGTGAAGTTCTCTATCCAGAAGGCACAGCAGCCATTTATTGCCATTTAAAATGGTATTCAAAGAAAACACTTTAACTGGACTGGAATTTTGTGTCTTGCTGAAAATTAAAAAAAACAAACCAAACACTGTAAGTTTTGGACTTTCTCATGACAGTATCAGTAATTTAGTGACTATGGTAGTTATTCATAGTAGGTTTTTCATTTACAAATCACTGTGGAACCACAAGCCATTACAAAGCAAAACTCCTTCAGTGGAAACCATGGAAGAAGATGGTCTTGGAAGCAAAAGTGACCTTAAATGACTTTGCCAATAAAACAAAGGTGTTTGGAGGGATTTTTGCACCAGTTGAATCATAAGACTGTTTTATTTCAGGGTAAATAGGCAATAGCTCCCTTGATTTTTCAACTTTTATTTGTATTATTTAATCCCTGCTCTTGGAATTGAAGTAAACTACTTTTAAAGGATGCAAAGTTGCATTAATAAACCAGCATAAGGCCGTGTTTTAAGAAATGGTGGATTTTGCACTTAGATCACTCACTTCGGTGCATTTTTCAAAGCAAGTGTTATTTGCTTAAAAAAAGTATGTAATGGGTTTTTTACATCAGAAACTATCTACTGGTCCATGAAGTACCTGGAAACTATGCCGCTACAAAATACAAGTCTAATTTTTAAAAAGTAACTGATAAGTAAAGAAGCACTTTAGAAAATACTACTGCCTATGGTTTTTCTACAAGTACAGAAGTAGCAAATTATTTCCTTCTAATGTCATTGTAAAGGTTTTCCACTTTTCATGAAAAATAACATAACTAGTAAAAACATCGCAGGCAGTTTATTATACACGACTAGCACTATAGTTCTGGTTTATTGGAAATTGTTCTGAATGTACTACTCAAAGGAGAACAGCAGTTACCTGAAGAATAAAGCTGTCCTTCCCCTTCAGCCCGAACAGAAAAGCCCTTGAGTAAGGCAGGTGACCAGTCTATTAGCAATCTGCTCTTGCTGTGGAGCAGCATCTCCTGTTTGACAGGTGCACCTTCTGTTGATGCTGGCTGCCTCAGTAAATACGGTTCTATCAAGCCAAATCCAGACCTGGGAGACCATTTCTTCTTAACTTGGTCTTCAGACTCTCCACCCAGATCTTTCCCTTATCCTCTTCCTCTCAAACTGGAGATTAGAGTATAAACCGCTGCTATTTTCAACATTAAGGGTATCACTGGTATCTTCTTAGAGCACCTTCACAAATAAAATAAACCAAAATCAGTATCTGAATGTGTTTCTCTGGTTTGGCTAGAAAATAACATCTTTCTCTTCATCTCTTCTGAGTGTACCTGAAATTTAGGAGTGAAGGATGAAAATTAGTATTCCAGGGAAGGGACAAAGAAGGCTTGCGCTTTTTTTTTTTTTTGTGCCCCCAGGGAAGGTATGTCCTTGTTGATCAAATGTGGTGGAACATAGGGATTAAAGGAATCTTTTTAAATAAAATTTCCACTCCAGCTAGGGCTTTGGGTTCTTTTTCTGGCTTTTTGGGTTTTGAGAGGAATATTCAGGTGCAGAGCCAGGTTCCTTGTGGAATACCTCAAAATCGCTGTGTATACCAACTTACGATTTTTATGTGGTTGACTTGTGTAATTTCTGGTGTACAAAGCCTCTGGGGCCTAAAAAATAATCTAAGCATTTTTAGGAATGCAAACAAACATGCTAAATACAAGATCTTAGTAACTGATGATAAGGTGTATGATTGCCACAGGTCATGTTCTTATTTGTGGTGGCGGTGAAGACTGTCTCTTGTGGCAAGATTGAGGAGAAACAGCCTAGCAACTGAGCATTGATCCAAAAGGCTAAATATAATACTTTGCTCATCAGGAAGTGATGTGTTTATTATTTCAAAGTAGATTGCATCTTGCACCCCATAAGCATTAACCTCATGACAAATCAGATATGTAGTTTAACCTGGATATGCTCTTAGTAGATATCTTCGTGTGTGATGAAGTAGCTGAATGCTGAAGCCACATTTTTTTCCCCCCTAACTTTCAGTATGGACTAGCTTTAGAATAAGGGAAGAAAAAGTACTGGTTGGTTTACTGCAAACTGTTTTATGTTTTCCGGTGAAGAAGGTACAACAGCGCATCAAATGGTAATAATAGCACATGCCCCGGTCCTTTTAATTGAGCTCCAAACGGGAGATCCTCAGTACCCAGCCCGCTGACTCAGCACGGAGCCAAGGTGGTGGCAGCCTGGCGAGGAACAGCTCCTGGGGGAATCAGGATAGGTTTTCCTAGAATTTGTATTTAAAATTTCTATCCTTTGTTTTATTTTTAAATGTTAAGTAATTTTATTGTTTGCAAATGGAATGTTACCCAAAATGTTGGGGGGGTATTTTGGTTTTTGGTTTTTTTTCCAGTCAAACCGATAGGAGATACGAGCATGGAAAAGGAAATTCGTTAGCAGAACTCGCCAATAAATAAAAATGTCACTTGTTTGGGTAGTTTTTATGAGTGGTCTGTCCTGATGATATTACCGGTAAAAGTTCTCTTGGAAAATACAGACTTTTTGGATGATACTGGTGTAACAGGCTCATTTTCCTTTTTAATATGTTATTGCAGATGCATAAATGTGAGCGATGCTCGTTGTAAAACTTACAAAGGCAGCGGCTTGTGTGAGTAAGGGCACTGGTGTGAAAAATACCTACAAATGTTAACATTTCTAATAGCAGGGTGTGTTGGGGGAGGGTGGGGGGCAGGGACTGTGGCCTCGCAGGAGAAATGTGAATGGCATTGCTCATGGGATTCGTTCTCCACTTACAGTATTTATGGTGAACACAGTAACTTTCCCTGGAGGAAACCTGCACACCAGGAGGCAACTTGGTTCATCAAAAACCGGACCACTTTAGTATTAATTTTCACCTTGCGCTCCTCACGGGCACTGCCATAGATCACTCAGATGAAAAGTACTGAGGAGGAAGGGGGCAGTGATTGTCTCTGCTTCAAATCGATCGTAGGGGTTTGGGGGTTAGTTCCAGGGCAGTATTTACCAGGTCCTACCGCCTCTCCCCTGCCTGTAGTTCGCGCCTTCAGGCCGACAGCCGTTCGGCTGCCAGCAGGTCGAACAGCCGGACAGGGAGCCAGGCGTCCGCCGCCCCGCGCTCCGACCCTGAGGCGGCACGAGGAGAGGGGCGCGGCCGCTCCTGAGGCGATGTGGGCGGGGCGGGGGCGCGCAGGCGCTGCGTCGGCCAATCATGCGCTCGAGCGCCTCTCATCTCAGCCAACGGGCGGGAGGCGCGGGCGGGGAGTAGCGGTTGGCGGCCGTTGGGCGCGTGCTCGGCGGGGCGGTTGTGGCCCGGGCGGGACCGGAGTGCGCGTAAGGGGCCGGAGCTGGACGCAGGCGCGGAGGCGGGTCGGGCCGGGCAGGGTCGGGCCGGGCCTCGTCTCGTCTGGGTAGCAGAAAGGGCGCTGAGCCTTCCCGGGAGCCGGGGTGAGCGCTGCGAGGGGCTGTGCCCCGCCGGGGGGTTCCCCTTGGGCGGGCGTTGGCGCCGATCTGCTCTGAGGGGAGGGCTCTGCCCTGCCTCAGCCGCGGTTCTCCGCGCTGCGTCGCGACGTGGAGGCCGTGCTTCAACCTTGGTGCTGGTTGCTGACGGACTTGGCTGTTGTAAAGCATCTGCCTGCATCGTTCACAGCAGCGACAAGGTTATTGTTATCTGGGGCATACCTAGAGCTGTGGTGGTTCTTGTTTCTTAACTCGTTCTTAAAGAAGTAAGTGGGGGAGAAAAGTCACTTCTGTCTGGGAACGTGCTGTAATTTCTCTATAAGTGCCTGAGATGTGCCTTGGCAGCATTACAACAAGATTTTTAATTTCATAGATACAGTTGCTCAAAACTTCAGTTGGGAGGTGAAGGTAAAGTTAGGGTAATAAGGAAACTAGCATTTGTGGAACAAAAATAACTGCAAACGTGCGTAATGAAATCATGGTAGAGGTATTTTTGGAGCGTGACTGACTTCTGTTGATGAATTCTGTTAAATGTTGTAAATTATTTTTATTATTTAATTTTTATGTATGTTAAATACTATTCATTAAATAGTAGAATTTTTAATGCTGATCCTTAGCAGAGGAGAATCGGTGGATGCAGAGTCGAGAAAGAAGCCATTTTTCCCTGTGAGGAAGGGCTATCCTGAAGTTACCGCTTTGGGTTCCATTCTGCAAACCTTCCCTTGCAGATACGAGTCCTGGGTCACGCTGTCTGCAGTGGACGGAGCTCATGTAACTTGTCTGTTAATCCCAGGGCAGTGGCCCAGAAGCAGGGCTGAGCTTCCGGTCTCCCCTCATGCTCCAGCAGCAGCCTGTGTCTCGCTTCAGTACTTCTTCACTCGGTTCCGTATGGGCTTTGTTTCACCATGCTGGAAACTTCCTCTGGAGGATGACCCAGGGGCATGTGTCTTTAGAAGCGTGTGAAACCCAGCTTATGGGCCTGTTGGTTGGGCTTCCTGCCCTCGCAGGGGGGAGAGTTACAGACAGGACTGTATTTTGCTGTGCTTTATGTAAGATTGTAGTCAAGTTAGAGACCCAAGGCTGTAACATAACGACTTTATGTTTCTTTTCAGTAGTTTAGAAGGCATCTGAGAAATATGTTTTAACATTTTTATGTATCCCTCGGTTCATTATAAACTTTGGGGGAAGGCAGAGAACAACTGACAGCTGTTTAGAAGCAAGCTTCACAAAGAGTGTCTCCATTGCTGCGTGCTTTTTCTCTACTTTTAGTCAATGTTTGCTATAATACTAAGTTTGGTGCATGTGTGGAGCAGGGAGAAGTTTTAGTGTATTGTCCAGCTTTCTTTTGTTGCTATAAGAAGTGCTCTGATTCAAGAAATAATCTCCCTGTTTTCTCTTACGTCTTACGCTTCTTGGCTGTAAAGATTCTCTTTTTTTTTCTTTTGTGGTTCTGTGCTTTATAACCATTTCTTCTTGTTTTCCCAGAATTAAAAGGAATATGCCTCTGTTTCTGCCTTGTCCAACACCCAAAGGGTTTTTAGTTCTTGGGAGTCACAGAGCTCTAAGATCACCCCTTCACTCATTTAAGTAGTTCTTAAAATTTTTATAGCTCCCAAACTAGAGGATGTTCCTTGTGGTAAATATACTGGTCATGGATCAAGAAGCTGTACGCTTTCTGTGGCAAGGAGTGCTTACAGGCCAGTATACAATCAACAATGATGTGAGGTCAGTTTGTGGTCAATAAATCCAGGATAACGTCAGCATCCTGACTGTCAGAGTCGGTACATGCGTCAAAACACCTTGTGTGCTGTCAGGTAGAGTACGATGTAAATAGCTTGCTGTGCATCAACAGGGATTCTGGTGATTCAGCCAAGGAATGCTTCAGTGGTAAGAGGATGGAAACTTTGACCAGGAGTGTAAGAGAATAGGATTGATTGGTCTCTGAGGACGCTTTTACTCAGCTGAAATCACCCAAGCAAGAAAGGGAAATTCTTTTAACAGGCTTCCATGAGCTCTTAGGATTTCTTTGAGAACATACTGTGTAATTCCTAGCTTCTATGCTAGCATGCAGTAGGTAAAAATAAGATGGTTAATTTAACATATTTTTTAAACAGTAATGTCCTATTGTATACCAGGGAGTATCTCAAACTTCTCTTAATTTCTATTAAGGTGAGAAACTGACAGGAAGAGACAAGCCTACAACTTTGAGAGGTTTCAGTGGAAGTGAGTTGTGTGGATTGCTTCTGAGGAGGAGGACTTAAGTGTTTGTACTATGGAATTAGAAAAGAACAGTCACGTTAAAAGCAAAAGGAGGTCCTTCAAACGGACCTCGTGTCTTTTTTCTTCTTCTGAGGAAGCTGAGCACATTCTCGTCAGAGACACAGTGGCAGGAGTTAACCACTCTGGTTTTGGCCAGGCAAGTTCTGCCAATGTTTCAGAGTTAAAGTCGTCAGAGGAAAGCTTACCTTATTTAAGTTCGTCTTTAGATGCAGATATTGAAATGTATAATAAAAAGAGAATGCAAATTTGCTGTGCACAAGTAGGTGAAAGCAAGAAAGAAGCTGATACATTGGGAAGGGCATGTGACAATACGCACTTCAATTGCAAGGGGTGTGATGACTGCAGACAAAGCTATTTAGTTGAAGATACACAGCTGGAGTATCTCAGTGCTCATGAGCAAGATTCTGATGATGGGAATAGCTCAAGCGAGCTTTCTGAGCAAAGGGAAACTATAGGAATCGAAACCCTAAAGCTGACAGATGTAGTTCATGAAGTTCCAGAGGGTGGAGTTGCAAAGGAACAAAATCTCATTGACATGTCAGAAGATAGTTCTCCTGCTTCTAAGCATGGCGTAGGTGACCAGACCTGCCCAGAAGCAGCTATGCCAGAGGATCCCCACGTGCTTCAGGACTCTCTGTCTCTGCCAGATTGCAATGGCATGACTTGTGATCATCAGGAAGAGCAAACAGAGTATCACAGTGTTGTTTGTGGAAGTATACTTGAAAGCTGTGCTTGTGGGAGTAAAGAAAGGGTCTGTCCAAATCTGCTTGTATGTGACAGTTCAGAAGATGGCGAGGTGAAAGACATCCCACTGATTGATGGCACGCTGTCACCCCAAACAGCTACAAGTGAAAAAGGGTCTGAAAAGAATGACACACACATTCACAGCATCTCAGTGAAACAAGACAATCCTTTACTGGCACCATGGGAAAGGACCCCTGCAGTAGCCACGCAATTTTGCAGATGTGCAAGGGACTCTCATTTCTGCAGTTGTGAAGAGTCTGGTGTGTGCGCACATGGTGCCAGCTGCACTGACTGCACTGCAAAGCATGCTGAAACCCAATTTCCAGTCTCTGCACTTCTCACTAGTGAGAATCCCTTTTTGGAGGTGGAAGTTGCAGATAAATCCCCCTGTGGAAATACCAGCTGTGTGAGCTCGGAGTTGGGGCGTCGTGAAAATTTGAAAACCGTTACCAGCAACTCTACGGTTAACCAGGCTGTCGATGCAAGTTCTGATTTTAGAGCTTGCTTTACAACAAGCAGAAGCACCAGTGCTCAGGTTTGTCTCTCGTCCAGGGCTATTAATACAGAGATAATGATGATGAACAAATCTCGACCTGTGGGATGGCGTCATGAAACTTGTGCAGACGTTGCTTGTAATACAGACTGGTCATGTGGAGCCAGTAGTACAGAGGAAATTCAGTCACAGTCTGTTGACACACTGGAAGAGCACTTGGGTGGCAGTACTGCAACAGCTGAAAGAAGTTCACAAATTCAGGTAATTTAAAAAAAAAAAAAAGCCCACAGTCGAACAGTTTTGGTACATAGAACTTTTTGAAGTTAAAGTTGCTCAGAACTTGTCTGTACGAATGTTAATCTGTAACTTTTTAAAATGTTTTTTGTTTAGGAACAGTGGGAAACAAAAAATGAGCTCTGTAGCAGCGATTTAAAGATAAGCACTGACAGGTGGGTCATGAATTGTTCTTGATTTGGAATTCCAAATGCTGGATAAGATTTATTTCGTGACTGAAAGGTTGTCCGTGACTTAGCAAAACTGATGATATTAAAAGATTTCTGGGCAGCGGTTCCTATGCTGGAGGTTAGGAAGTGACCTGGACAAGTGAGAAGAGTGAGTTGAAGAGCTCCTGAAGTTGAGCAAAGTCCAAAGCAGCCTTGGTCTGCAGTTGCAGACTGGCCAAGAATAAGTCGAGCGTAAATGCTCCCATATGGCAAAGAAAGGAAGCCATGTCCTGGGACTGCATTAGCAAGAGTGCAGCCAGTGGATGGAGGGAAGTGTTGATTCTTCTCATTTTGATGCTTGTGAGGTTGCATTTGGAAAGGTATCTCCAGCTGTTGGCCTTGTAGTGTGAGAAAGAGATTGGCAGACTGGGGAAAGTCCACCAGAGGGCCGTGGAGGTGGTGAGGGGAGCTGGTGGAGCACCTGATGTGTGGGGAGAGCTGAGGGAGCTGGGCTTGGTCAGCCTGGAGAAGGGAAGGCTGCAGAGGTGGAGAACCTCCCTGCAGTTCTTGGCAATGTGGTCATGGGTTGCCAAGAAGATGGAGTTAAATTCTTTGCAGAGGTGCGTTTTGAAAGGGTAAGAGTCAGCAGTTACAGTGAGGGGAATTCTACGTGGGTATAATAAAAAGTTTCTTACAGTGAGAGTAGTATTGGAACAGCATTGGAGAAATGGTACAGTCTCCTTTCCTGGAGATTTAAAACAAATAAAAACACCCCAAACCCAACAACAAAGCTGGACTGAGTAAGACCTGAACTAATTTTAAAGTTAGCCCTCCTTTGAAGAGAGTTTTGTACTGCAGACCTGCAGAGGTCCATTTCAACCTAAATTATTCTGTGACTGTGGAAACAAAAGAAGTGCATCTGTAGATCAACAGAGTTGCTAAGGTTTTTTTTTGTTCTTACAGCCCCACTTTTTGGATGGAAAATATGGTGCTCATAGAGTTTCCACCTCTCAGTTAAAGCTGATTGTAATGTGAAAGCTACTGTAAAAGATAATTTTTTCTGTGTAGTAAATAGGAGGAACTGATTTAATTTTTCTTTTCTTTCTTTTTCCTTAAATTGTATCAGACATAGCTCCTGGAAAGTTAGTTGTTTGAAAATAAAACATAATGAATGTAAAATATTGATTCAAGGGCTTCAAGATTTTGTTTATTATTGTTATTTTAAAGGCTAGTGCACCTTGACAAACAAGCTGTGAAGAATTCTGTATTAAGCTACTGTCAGAAAATACTGCAGAGAGCGATTGAAGCAGAATTGCAGATCCTAAACACTCATTATCAGATGTGCTATCAGCATTGCTTGAAGATTTACAGACTAGCTTTGGAGGAAAACACATGTTTTAGCAGGCATGTACTTTAATGTCCTTTTAAAAGAAATAGATAACTCGGTTAAAAGGCATTAATTGCTAAAAATTACTGATGTAGTCTATGCATAGCTCGTAATAGTGTTTACAGTTAGCGTTGTTGTCCAAAGGAATTTACATTCTCATAACTGCCAAGTCTTACTTTCAGCCTAAAATTTTGTGTAGCCCTCACAGACCCAGGAAAACCTGGTTTGTTTCCAGGAATGTCTTTCTGTACAGGAGGAAAAGTGCAGAAGGAATAGTACAGAGAATGCGTTCAGGAGTGGATGAGATGCATAGAGGGGGAGCTGGGGAGGAGGTGGTGAAGGAGAAAGAGAGGAGGTGCAGGATGGTGAAGAGATGAGGCAGGAAGGGGGCGGCGATTTCAGAGTCTCTAGCTGAGAACGCATACGCCCGGTAACAAACCTGGAATTCCTCCAAGAAGTCCTGCCTCTGAATGCTTTAGTGTGCCATGGTTAGCAATGAAACCTCACTAGCGTAGTGTCCGCTCCATAGTTTAGGAGGGGGTTCACGAGAGCACCTGGTAATGCTGTGAAACAGAGTACGGCTCCAGAGAGCTACTGCGTGCTTTGGGAGTGAGCTCCTGTTCCTGTGTGACGGGGAGGAATCTTTAAACACTGTCAAATGTTTGGGAAATTCTGGAAGCAGTAAAATAAATGAAATGTCTGACTAAGTTGATCTTATTTTCGTGTACATATTTTAACAGGTGTAATGGAAATACTGGATTAGGTTCATCTCTCATGTTGGTTTTGGAAGAGCTAAAAAAGAATTACTACCATATGAGAATGAAAATAAAAACGGGCATACCTTTAAATGCACTTCCACCGCTATCAGTTGAGATTAAGTTGTTCCCAATCTCCTCCTCTTATGTACCGTGCAAGGTAATTTTGTAGTTGCTTATTGTTTGTAATATAAATTGTTTTCTTCAGAAAATTAAGACAAATTTTTTCTTTTTTGACAGCTGTTCACAGAGGATCTTTGTTATGAGTAAGTAGTCCTCATCTGTGGTATTAATTAAAGTTCAGAATAAATGAGAAGTGAGTTTAAAAGATGTTAGACTTAGAATTTCTTTGTTTCAGGATACATGTTGTTGCTCCAGACTGCTTAGCTGGAAGACTAGCATAGCACTTTGGGTACAGTGATTTTATTTTAAAGAAATCTTTACTCTGTAGCGTTCTAACATGCAAACTAGAGAGTTGTATTTTTACTGTCTTTATAGCAAAAGTTTTCAATTTACAGGTAATTTTCCTGGTTCCTTACTTTCACTACTAAAAATCTTTGTCTCTAAACTTTGTGCTATCTGTCTTAAAAAATAAAACCAAAAAACCCACAGAAAATACCAAAACAGACTTTGCTGCCACCAAAGATAATATTAGGCATATAAGCAGGTGTTCTGCTAAGATCATAGCTCAGTTATGAAGAATGATAGAAAAATAACTTCGTGTTTCAGGCAGACATGTGGTACAGCATGTTCAAGAACCATATCACAGAATGTTTGGGGATGGAAGGAACCTCTGTGGGTCATCTAGTCCAACCCCCCTGCCAAAGCAGGGTCACCTACAGCAGGCTGCACAGGACCTTGTCCAGGCGGTCTTGAATATCTCCAGAGAGGGAGACTCCACAACATCCCTGGGCAACCTGTTCCAGGGCTCCGTCACCCTCAGAGTGAAGAAGTTCTTCCTCATCTTCAGGTGGAACTTCCTATGGTTCAGTTTGTGCCCGTTGCCCCTTGTCCTGTCGCTGGGGCCTCACTAGGGCAGTGTAGAGGGGAAGGAGAACCTCCCTTGACCTGCTGGCCACACTCCTCCTAATGCATCCCAGGATCCCATTGGCCTTCTTGGCAGCCAGAGCACACTGCTGGCTCATGGTCAACCTGTTGTCCACCAGCACTTCCAGGTCCCTCTCCACAGACCTGCTCTCCAGCAGGTCCGCCCTCAGCCTGTACTGGTGCATGGGGTTGTTCCTCCCCAGATGCAGGACCCTGCGCTTGCCCTTGCTGAACCTCATCAGATTCCTCTCTGCCCAACTTTCCAGCCTGTCCAGGTCCAGTTACTTTATGTAAGTAGAGCGTGAAACAAATTTGGCAATAGATCTGTACTATACCAGGTGAACAACTAGAGATTTTTTTCAAATTTCTTGTTAAGCATTGGTAAAATTAATCAAAAATTGCATGGAGATTTCAAATTGGGAAGACGTACATCACAGCATCACACAGAAAGCCATCTAGGTATAAAGGAAAATCAGCCTAACATAAACCTAGAACGTAGCTTTACGTTTCAGGTTGTAACCAGTGCTTTTATAAATTACAGGCAGCAAAAAACTTCAGTTCTCATTTTAAGCTAAGATATATTAAGCACGTTATACTGTGAGCTTTTTGCAATATTTAAATTTATATTTCAGTGTACTTGGTATCATTGTAGAATTTAAAACTGTTGTGCCATATTTTGTATGAAATTCTTGGATCTGTTTTAGTTCTGTTTCAGGCACGAGAAAAGCTGACTTTGAAGCACCAAAACTACAAGAAAAAAGGAAAATTTCTGTCAATGTGGTAGGGACTTCTTCATTATTGAGTTTCCTAGCGATTATGTTGTGAAGCATAGTCTTCTCTTAGGTCTGTGCAAATACACTCACAGCCTTCAGGGCTCAGACTGAGGTTTTCTGCCAGTAATTGCAGTTGCAGCCGATGTGACCGAAATTTTGATCGTCCTTCCAAAATAAAGTAAAATAACTTGGGGTTCTTGAAGATGATCAGTAGGTTAACTTTTTAAAATTTATGTGTTTAATCTTTTAATATTCTGAAGCTCAGAAAAATAACATATAATCAGGTGCAAGTGCTATGACATAACCGAAACACGTTTATAGGACGATCCACAGACTGTGTGTTTAGCTGATGGTGGTCAGCCAAGAGACTCTACTTCCTCCAAGACATCTGAAGAACAAAATAAAGATCAGGATGTGGAATGTGGTAAGCGATCTGCTCCTAGTACAAATGCTACATTATGTGTTAGTTAAGTTGTTGGGAAAAAAACAAAACCATGTGTAAACATAAATGTGGATACTCAACTTTCCTTTCTGTGAAGGAATGCTTAACGTTATGTCAGCCTTGTATTATACTTCGTATCTTAAAAAACAATTTGCTACTTAAATCAACAGAGAAAAATAGTATGTGTCACCTCTTCATAGCGTAGTACCAAATCGTGTAGGTAGCTGGAATTCTCTTAGGCACAAAGAAATTTGATACTCATTCATATGATATACCACGGTCTGAATTTTAAAGTACTGAAATTTCTTTCAACTGTCAAGGTTGTGTGAAAAATGAAGAAGGGAATGAATCTTGGTTTGATGCTAAAGAGGACTTGACAGTAGCAGATTTTCCAGTAATACCTGAAGAAATCAAAAAGCAACAAGAAAAACAAGATGCGGTTGATTTAAGAGGTGAGGTCATTGCTTTGACCTAATAATGGTGTTTGTTTATTGTTTGAGTATTCTTCTCCTTCTACAAGCATTAAGTAGAGTTGAAAAAAATGCTAGCTGGGTTTTCAGACTTATTTTTTTAATTGACTTGCAGTGAATGCTTATACAGGTATTCAGCTCCTTTCATCCATGTTTTTTCTTGAAAACTTTACCTGCAGTGGTCAAACTCAATTCAGTAAACCATGTAGCTGGAGATCTCTCTTCCTCCTCTTTCTGCTCCTTCCCCGTACTGGCTTCTCAAGAGCTAGCTGGGAATGGTCAGTGTTTGGAGACCTGGGTCACTGTGACGGGCATGGTTAGAGTGTGCTGAAAGCGGAGGTCGTGTGTGCTCTGTGGTGGGGACTTACTGTACACTGCCTATGCTTTTGCACTGGTACCTGTTAGTGTAGACCAGTGTTCTCTCTGGTTGTACCTCTTCTGCATCTTCGAACCTCGGGAAATACACAGGGGAAAAGAGATTTCCCAAACTGACCTGTTACACTTCTCAGGACACTCTCATTTTCTGTTAGAAGATACTCTTCATTCTTTCAGTTTTTTTAAAGGTTTTCTATCTATGTTTTCTGAAATCTACAGATTGGCTTGAACTGAAACAAGAATAGTTGGTAACACTTTGCTTTCTTAGGTTTGTTATTGGAAGCAAAGATAGTGGAGAGTGGAAATGCATGTTCTTTTGTTCGTGTTGGTGGCCTAAGTTCATCAGTGTCAGAGGTATGCCTGTTCTTATTTACATAGCAGTAGTACTGTCATGCCTGTTTTGTGAATTCTTTAATACTGTACATTTGCAACCAAAATATGCTTCTGTTTTGTAGGGTGATTTACAATCACATTTCCAGAAGTATCAGATTTCTGAGACACTTATCTCTGTGGATTGTGGTAACGACAGGTATAGTAGTATGAAGTTTTACTTGCTTCAGATTTTTTTGCTGTCAAAGTAGCGAATCATGAGAGAGAGGACGGAGCTGTTCATTAATTTATTTTCATTTTGTTTTAGTAATTAATGTAGATGCAGATGGGCTGACAAAAACTTGTCATTCCAGACAGCTTCTCATCTTACGAGAAGTTAGGGAGTCTGAAATTTTCTATTGAGGTGGAGATACATGGAGATACAGCTGATATTTAAAAGATGAGAACCATCATGTGTTCTTACTGATGATAATTTGCGTTTTACTTAGTTTCCTTTATCTATTTATTTATTTTATGTCTTAGATATGCATTTCTTTGCTTTAAAGACACTAACAAAGCAAAGTTAGCTGTAAAGGAAATGAACCAGAAAAAAATAAAAGGAAAAGGAGTGAGCGTTAAACTTATAAACACTTCATCAGAGAACAACTCTTTGGTTTCCCAAATACTTACAAATATGCTTTGGCGTGAAATCCAATCTGTTGATAACAGGCAAAGAAATGATCAAGATGAAGCATTCACTTCAGCCTCCAGTTCTGTGAAAGCACCGGACACCACCTCTGCTTCTGAGAAAATGCATCTCCTTCCCATAACTTCTTCAAAAATTTCTTGCTCTGTGAAAGTACCTTCAGAAACAAAGTGCCCTGGTCTGGAATATTCTGCTGAAGATTCGGTACGTTTTTTGTTTCAAGTAAATCAAAAGGTTAAGAATTATTACTGAGGCTCCTTTACATGGCAGATTAAGAGCCTTAAAACTTCTTGTTCCATAACATGTTACATTTAATATATATAGAATGATGTTAAGATAGGAAAGCATGTCATGTTAGTAATAAATTTCTGGCATGCTGCAGAAGAGGGAGAGCACCGTTGATTCGCCGCTACATCAAATTGTGATACTCCCATCTTTTTTTCTTAATCCTAAGCCAGTTGGGAACCTATCCATTTGCTGTTTTCCTCTTTTGAGTTTCCAAGTTTCCATTTGTAACTCTTTTTTACACAAGAGAGATCTTGAGATATTAGAGTGGAAACTCCTGGCTTTTAAATATAAATCTAAAGAAACATAAGTATAAATGTATTTTTTGGTATTCACTCAGGTTGATCCTTGCAGGATAACGCAAAGTTAGTAATTGCTGGTGTTGCTTTCATACACTATATAGCTATATCTTTGGGGATTTAACTTTAAACGTGCTAGTCCTCTGGGAAATACAAATGGGGTCTTATTTAATGTAGCCACATAAATGCATGCAGTAGTTGTATTTCTAATTTACAGACTGGATAATATGACTGGCTGTATTAGAACAACTCAATGATCTGAATCTGTATCTGTCATTTTTTTCTTTTCCCGTAACAGGAATATTTATTAATAGTAAAGATATGTTGTATTACTTGTACAATATCTAACCCAGTCACTTCTTGCTGATTTTGATGCAATTCTAGGATAGTGGAGAAAATAATCTGCAGAAAACATCTGCTCCTTTCGCCACTCATTCGTATGATGCCTTTATTTCTCCTAATACGTTGAACTTGAGCAGCTTTACCAAATTAATGAAGAAACTTCAAGAAATTCATCCAGAGGCTAGCAGGTGAGAGTATTTGTATTTCATTTCTGCCCTGATTTGTAATAGATCCAATGCCCTTGGTAACTAAGTGCTAAATGTATTGCACAAAATGTGATGTAAACAGTTACTTGTTTTATTCATATAGAGACAAAATTGTGGATGCTCTGCTGGAGGTGAGGAAAAACAACAAAGGTATCCTAAGTGGCTTGTCCATCAGTTCTATTGTGGAAAGGACGTCTGTCATTTTAAGGAAATCGGCACCCAGTTGTGGGTGGGAAAAGCAATGTAAATAAGTGAGTATTCTAGTCTAGAGAAATCTATTGAAATAAAACCATTTGAATTTGTGTAGCTGTGTAGCCTGCCTCGGTTAGTAACTAATTTAGTATACCTGCAAGAAGTACCTGAATGAATCCACTAAAGCAATAGTTTCTAAGGATTGTTAGCTGTTTTGCAGAACATCTGTAAACAGATTGGCTCGCTAGTTTTGTGCATTCTATAAAACTTGGTATATTGGGGTTTTTACTATGCAAACTGTTTTATTGTTTAATTTAGTGAGAGCATCATGGTGCATATTCTGGACAAAGGTGACACCTAACGGCCAGTCCCTGCGTGGCAGTTCATAAAGGAATTCCAGCATGGGCTCAATTTTGGGTTAAAAATTGCTTTCTGTCTGATGCATGAGATTGAGTTCTGGACTAGAAATCTAACAGAGTAAGATTGTATGTCCTTTAGTTTCTTTCATGTTAAAGGACATCTTGCATGGTGACACGGCACTGGATGCTGCGGGAAGCTGCTGCAAGCTGAACATGCTAGAAGCACGGCCCAGAATTCAAGGGGGTGTACATACATATTCTCCTACAGGGAGACATCCTTGAGTTGGCTCTGTTTCAGTCTCCCACTAAGCTTGGTGTTCTGCTTGCTTCAGGGCTGCTAGCCATGTCACTACTGGGTTTCATGCACTGTCCCATACATTCTTAGCAATGCTCCAGCTTCACTTCTGCCCACAAACACAATCTGTCCAGTTGTACAATATTTATTGTTCTGTAGTGCTTCTTCCCAAAACTGCACCAAATCCTTCGTGCTCTGACTTTGGTCTCAAAGCTCCTGGTTCAAGGAGTCAAAGCAGTCAGTTTGATTTTAATTGATACCACCTCTTCCAAGATGAGTAGTATTTATGCCTGTAGTTTTACGTATCCAAGTATCTTTCCCGCTCATTGAATGTTGCTTATCATACTAAATTCTCCTGGCCAGCTACCTGTGCACGTGTTACTGTAGTGCACCAGTAAACCATAACACAGTCTTAGTGTGAACAGAACTGCTATGCATTACATAGTAGAACTGTAATAATAAAGTAGAGCGATTCTGCCCAGTAAAACAAAGCAGAAGCCTGGGCTAGAAAACTTTCCACAGATGCATTAATTATACAATTAGATGCTTATAGGCCATTGTTCTCATTCCTTGTTATAGGAAGTAATCTCAGTGACTAGAAAAGTCTTTCAGAAAGACTGCCTGTAGATTGTGCTGGATATGCAGAGACATGGGATTTTCCTTCTTAAGTGATTATTTTTAGAATGGTGCGTGGCCTTTACAGTCATAAATAATTGTTCCTATGATAGTATTTGTTCTGTTGCTTTGCTGAAGAGATGATGACCTATAACAGTTTTTACTTTCATCACGTGGGAGCTGTGCAATAGCCAAGTCATTAGTAAGTAATGGGGAAAAAGAATTCTTATCTTTCCATAGTAAGAAATAAGTATGTAATATGTTTAAGAAAAGGTGATTCCACTCAAAGCCCATCTATACTAATTCCGGTATGTAATTCCTGAAGGGTAAGTGTTCACTGAGACATACCACCTCAGAGCCTTATGTTCTTGCAAGCCGAAGGAACGTCCAGGGTTGCACAGACAGTACTTGTGTGCCGTACTGTGTTACATAGTATTGAATGTATAACAATTTAAATTCAGCTTTGAAGTAAAGCACCATATAATCTTGCTTTTTTCTTTGGCTGACTTAGCCCAGTCAGACATCTGAATGTTTATAGATCTTGTGTATTTGTTAATTTTGAAGGAGTAACTTCATTAGAAATGGGAAGTTAGTTTTCTTGGCTGGAAAGTCCTTTTATTCTCACTAATGAGTGGCTGTCATACTTACCTGAACAGCACACTTAACCTATTTCTGTTTTCTAAACCTAATGGTAGGCAGCAGTTAACAGGAGTTATGATGTGATAAAAGTTATTCAGTGCAGCATTAAAAATGGCTGTTGCCTTAAAATTTTATCCGTACCAAATGTCCACACTTGGAAGCTTTCTGTGAAATTAATAATCTGCATAGTAAAAATTTAATAACAGACCAATGGAGAGGGGTCCTATGAAAGCCTAACTGAAACAGTGCTTTGAGAAACATAAAGAAATGCATAGAGTCCATATACTCCTAAATTATGATTTGATAACTTAATTTTGAGTTAATTGAATTAATAAAAAAATTACCACCAGATATGATTTGTTGCACAAAGATTATATATTTTGTTTTATTGTAACAGTTTCTTTCATGTGGTTCTTGAAGCTAGGAAACCTCAGTCTTCTGTGTACTTCTGCAGTACACAGCAAAATTATTATAGCTTCTTGTGGTTTTCTGGGGTATTAAAACTGCTGATGTTCCTTTTATTTCAGTTTGAGTGTGTACATGCAAAATTTACCTTCTTTTTTTGTGTGGTTTGTTTTTTTTTTCTTTTTAAGTAGATGGCTTTCCGATTATGAAGAATCGATCATCTCCCTTTGGAGGATTTTTGCAAATTCTGTACTCCAGCTTGTTCCAGGACCATACTGTATTTCTTGTTTGATTTACTTCAGCAGATCTTAATGAAAACTCACTGTATGATATGCAGTCTTATCCAGGAGAATAGAACCTGAAGGTCAGTTTGAGGTGTTTTTCTGTTTATGCAGATATTAGATGACTCCTCCCAGTTTTCTTGTTCCTCATAGTTGGTTCAAGGGTTTCAACAGGTTTCTCCAAGGTAGAAGGATCACACTTCAGCGAAGCAGGACTTCCCTAATACCAACAGGGCTTTTCTAGGCTGAAGTACACAATGCCCAGTTCTTTCGTGCCGCATCATTTTAGGCATGGTGGTAGCTGCTAAGATGTTAATAAATAACCAGCACATTTGTGCTTTCCAGATAATGTGAATCTGAATAGCTTGTAGAAATTCCGTGTGTCCTTTGGATACCAGGGAGGAGTGGGGGAGGCAGCGTGGGTTGCATTGGAGAGAACCAGGATTTGGAGCTGGCAGCGCTGGTGGACGTGGTTCCACAACCCTGTGCTGCAGCAGAGTCGCTTTGTGTCCGTTTTGACTCAGAAGTGAGTTGCAGACTGCAGAGTGCTGATAGGGCCAGCACTTCCTCCAGGATGAAGCCTGGTTTTTAATTTTTTTTTTTTTTTTTTTTTTTTTT
>Ga0065711_1004142_pt1 | contig 24850 bp, 38 predicted proteins | sample Hoacrofraction12_FD_59098 | JGI IMG/M metagenome (GOLD analysis project Ga0065711, IMG submission 59098) | Hoatzin crop microbial communities from Cojedes, Venezuela - Epithelial fraction 12 v2 (version 2) | ecosystem: Host-associated > Birds > Digestive system > Esophagus > Crop | place...
TGGGGGGGGGGGTAGATTGCAATGGGAAGGCCACCTTCTCCTGCTAAGTCACAGCACACTCAAGTGAGCATTGCTATGTTCTTGCTCTCCCCTTCCCCAGCCATCCCTGGTTTCTAGCAATAAGACAGCTGAGCAGTGTACAGGTCTCCATGTCTCTCTGCCTTCAGACTCACCATTCCCAGGGAAGATAGCCAGAGCACCTGCAGCGTTTGCCATCGATCCTCTGTTCTTTGCCCAGTCCTACGCTGATCGGGTCTGGGGCCAGGCACGGTACCTGTGCCAGCACCTGTACCCGGCCCCTGCACAGTGCACAGCTACCCTTGTCTCGCTACAGTGCAGGTAGCAGGAGAGGTTCACACACCCATAAATGTGTTTATCTGGAGCTCCAGCCAAGGAAACTAGCCCTGCTCCTCGCTGGGGGAAAATTAGTTGCTCCATAAATACCAGTGTACTGGCTGTCTGAAAAAAAAAAAAAAGAAAAATGTGAGAACTTACTTAAATGGCAAGACCATCACATCTTTAAAAATTCTCCAAAGACTTCTAAAACCATCTCTCCTGTCCCCTCTTCCTCTGTAAACAGAGGCACAGTCACAGCTTAATCACTAACAGGCAACGGGAAAAAAATCTTTAATTGCTTGATAGCAGAACTTCACAAAACCTCTAAGCCTGAACAGGCTTCCCCACCCCAGCACAACTATTCTGGCATGGCCCTTAAAGGACTGCTGCATGGACAACTTGTCCTGTCTGAGTTGCAGGCATGTAAAAATAAGTATTTCAAGGTCAAATACTTAAGGAAGAAAAAAAAAAAGTGTATTTATTTAGCACAGCTTAAATCGACACTTAATTTTTGTAAGATTTAAAAAACAATCAGGTTTTTGCATGCTTTGCAAGCTTTAGAAGGCTGTGACTCTTGGTTTGATAAACACGGCTTGATAGAAGGGCATTTCACCCAGAGGTGCCCACAGAAAACAGCCTCCAAGCTGGCCCCAGCTGGGAAGTCCCGAAGGCTGTGTCCCAGCAGCGCCGCGCAGAGCTGGTCTCTGTCACCACGCCAAGGACGGGCGCAGCTCTCACCAGGCGTTACCAGCCCGCGACGGCCAGGCCCGGCTGCAGCCAGAGACTGGACAGACAAGCGGAACAGGCTTTCACAAACGCTGGCAACACGCTCTTCTTTTGCCCGAGAAGCAGCACCAACACCCTGACACCCACAGCAGCGAGCACCGCACAGCTTCCACCCGACAGCCTGTCCCCCGCTGCAGCTGCTCCAGCCCCAGCACTGCCCGGAGTGCCGCTGCCCAGCACCAGCAGTAGCCCCGGGAAGAAAAAAGCCACGCAGCAACACGAGTTGTTTGAAGGAACAACTGGTTTTTTTTAATAAAGTGTACAAAGTAGTAAAACTCCTTACACGGGGCACTGTGACGGCTGTTACAGAGATGATTTGGGGTCCCCCGTGGGCCTCATGGTGAAACGCCAGCGAGCGTTGGCTGGAAACAAAGGACATGGACACAACACGGACCCACCTGCCCCTACCAGCTCCCGTGAACCGGCCCTCCCCGTCCCACGCCGCGCGGCCGGCCGGCCCCCACCACTTCGCCTGCCTGGCCGGTGGGCCCACGCCGGGTCCTTGCCGCTGTCCCACATTGCGGCATGCCGCACGCTTTCCACACGAATAACACACTGAACCGAGCGACCTGTCTGAGCAGCATGCATACAGAAAGGAAGAGGAAAAACACAACCCGACCGAACCCACAACAACAACAACAGAATTTTAAGGCTATGCATAAAACAAAATGAAGCAATATCTTTAAAGCTAGGTAGCAAGTAGCATTTGTGAAACATAAGGCTTGAGGCTTATTGATTCTTCAGAACAGGTTTATTTGCTTTTCCTTCTTAAACACCAATGTACCATTTTTCTTCCTTCGCTTGAACAGGATTCTGTTTCCTTCTCGGCAGGGACGTTTAACTCAGGGAGGTGATGTTGGAGCGGCCTCCCGGAGGCGCAACGATGCGCTTGCTCGCTGAGCGAACACCTTCATCAACCTGGGTACCTGGGAGAGGACAAGAAAGCACAAAGGGAAGGGGAAAAGCCAAGTTAAGAGCATTTTCTTCACAGGACTGAGCAGTCAGGCAGCCTGCGGTCTCCCCTGAGGGCCTCCCGAGGCTGGCTGCAGCAACCTGCTCCCTCTCCAACTCCAGTAATGACTCTGAGAGCATCAGTGGCTTGAACACCTCTGTAGACACTCCTCCGTGTACAGACCCACGCAGCAAGAGCAGGGTCTGATGCTGTGCTGGCACCTCCATGGCTGCAGTGCTCCTTGCTTCTACTGCAAGGTGCAGCGGGGTAGAGGGCTCGCTCCGTCCATGTCCTTCAAAGGACACACTAAGTCTCACCCTGCCATGCTCTGCTCTCATGCTCAGCGTGCCCCATGCCCCCTCCCAGCTGCCCCCCGCCCAGCAGGGGGCTGAGACAGTGTGGCGAGGGGCTCTGTGCTCACCCAGCCCAGCCGCCACAAGCGCTCACCCGACAGGCTGAATCCAGACTGGTGGAGGTTCCTGACCGGGGGTGTCTGCCGCGTCGGGGAGCCCCTGGTTGACCCCACAGGGGTGCCCCCCTTGGGCGTGGTGGTCAGGTCAAACACGGGTCCGTCATACATGCCCCGGGGCACGGCGTGCATCTCCCCCATCTGTCACCGGAGAGAAGAGGACAGTGACAGTCTCTGCTCCCAGGGAGCACCCCGCCATGGCAGCAGCATGCTCCGGCAAGCCTTGGCTCCCCAGTCCCACCGCAGAGGCAATTCACGCTGCCTGCTCCGTGCCCCTCCGTCCTGCACGCCCAAGACCTCCCTGCAGCGTCGAGGCCTGGCTCAGACCCACCACCCACCTCCTGCACAATGGCTTCCCCTCACTCCCACCCTGCAAAGTGTGCAGAGCCCAGTGCACAGGTTTACGCTGCACAGATGGGGAAGGAGAAGGACATTTTGCCCAACCTCCTCATTTTTAACTCGGCACTTGCCTCCAGACTCCTGCAACACCAGGACAGCAACAAGCGCAGGCATCACCCAGTGCTGATCCAGGTGAGCATCTGCGTCCAGTGGTGCACATCACCAACACTAAGGTCAAAGCTCCCTACCCAAGCCTTAAGTATCCCAACTGTAGGCTCAAAATACAGCAGTTTGCAGCACTGTTTCCACAGTCCAGCGAGAACAGCAGAGGAAAACAAAAAACTTATTAGGGAAAAGGGTAATTTGGGCTAACAGTGTCCCAAATCTGTCTCCTGGCATCCCCATCTCCTCACCTTCCTCCTGGCTTTGATGCGCTTGTAGACATAGTCAGGGAATGGGCTGCTGGGCAGGAAGCGTCCAGTCCCCTGGGTCACATGCAGGTTGCCATCCTCCAGCACGATCTTCCCCTGGCATATGACAACCAGCGGGGCCCCACGTAGCTCCATCCCTTCAAAAATGTTGTATTCAGCTGCCTGCAGCAACCAGAGGATGATGGTCAGGAGGGACATGAGCACTGCCTGCCCACTCAGGGCTGTTTAGTCCCCACACCTTGCTGCTGCAGCCACCGGTGCAGGCAGAGGACACCTGCCTGCCGCCAAGGCCTTCTTTAGTTCACAAGTCCATCATACTGAGAACCCACCAGAGCTCCCTACATCACCCAGGACCTGCTGCTTCGGAGCTCAGTGTGAGCAAGGACTCCAGCATCAGAGGAGGGCCGGACCCAGGCGTGAGGTAGGGCATGAACAAAGCATGCTGGCAAAGTGAGGAAAAATTTGTACCTGGAAGAACCACCCAGACAAGGAGAAATGTGTGTCCTCACATTTGTGTGGGTCAGGCTCAGGAAAGCAACAGAGCAGGGTGAGAAAAGCCCCGCGCACAGAGCCCAGGGCTCACAGACATCCTACCCCACAGCCACCACTGGCATGGCCCGGAGCCTGGACCCAGTGCCTGCTCCTCAGAGCCCAGCGCGGCAGGGCAGTGCCGAGCTCCCAGCAGCCAGGCAGACTTTACACAGTGCTACTCGCTCCCCGCCCCCCCGCTTTCCCACAGACGAGCAGAGGGCTTACAGACTGGTGGGTTTTTGCTGTGACGATCTTCACTGCATCAGGATCCCATATAACCAGATCGCTGTCCGAGCCCACTGCTATTCGCCCTTTCCGTGGGTACAGGTTGAAGATTTTTGCAGCATTAGTGCTTGTCACAGCCACAAACTGGTTTTCATCCATCTTTCCTGTGGCCTGCTCAGACACAGAGAGAACTAAGTGCCCTTTTGGGGAAAGGGAGAGTAAGAGCCCCAGGAAGCAACAGACTCACTCCCACACAAGCCACTGATCTTGCTATGGGCACCAGACAGACCGAAAACCTGGGGCACAGCCACAGCTTGTGGCTGTTCACCCCAAACCCATGACGCTGCCTCTCCTGCTCTGGCTTGTTTTGGCTCTCGAAGCCAGCGAGGAGACGGGCAGCCCGGTGCTCAGCTCTGCGGGGGCGAGAACACGGGTGTCCAAGCTGCCTGCCAACCCTGCCCGCTCGGCCCTCCCTGGCGCGACTCTTACCACCGCCTTGTCCCAGATGACAGACATTCGCTCCTCTATGCCGTTGGTGCCTTCTGGGATCGCCGTGAAGTTGTCCTTCCCAATTGCTTTCTGTGCGGTACTGAAGGTACAGTGGGCACTCCCTGAAACCTGCAGGTCACCGCTGCGGGGTGGTGGTAACAAAAGCACCATCAGCTGTTTCACAGACAGACGGCAGCAGGGACACGAGGGACACGACCTCCTCCGGGCACAGGCGGCCCCCGGTCCAGCTCTGTTTTACTCTGCACCCCCATTTCTATGGCCCTGTCTGAAGGCTTCCACCCGACCCTGCGGCAGCCACCTCACCGGGGACACGGGGGCAAGAGAGCTGTGCCACGCTGTGCCCCTGCTCGGGGCACTGACAGCACCCTGTGCACCAGGGGAGCCAACTGCTCAGCTCCCGGGGAGCAGCGTGGCCTTCACGTCATGCCAAAAGATGTCCTCCCGTACGAGACACCAACTTTTGCACTAACACAAAAGTAAAAGACATCTCGGGGTCTGCCTGGGAGAGCAGCCCTTGCACCACACGGGGAGGGAGAGGCCTCCCCACCCCAGGATGGTCCCCCACAGCCAGCCCCCGGGTGTACTGCCAGCCCCTGCACCCCGCGGGGCAAGCGCAGCCCTCCCCAGCCCCACGGGACCCAGCTGCAGGCAGTGCCGCCCCGGTCTCTGGGGACACGGCTGCCAGAGGGGGGTTACGGGGGGGCTGAGCCTGTGGGCTGCCCGCCACTCGCACCGCCAGCCTTCCCCCGCGAGGAGAGTAGCTCAGCGTGGCTCCAGGGCTCTGACCCGAGATGTTCCATCTGGCAGGAGCTCAGCGAAGGCTCCTCAGCCCGCGTGGACGCTCACAGCACGAGCTGCAGCAGCCGGCAGCGCAGACCGAGGAGGTGTGCTTGCCAGCGCAGGCTGGCCCAAGCTGCAGCCTCTGGCCAGGCTGCAGCACCTCTGCCCCATCACTGCTGCAAAAGCAAACGCCTCCCACAGCCACTCGCAAATCTGACAGCGGGAAGACGAGGGTCAGGACTCCGCAGAAGCAGCTCGCTCCAGGAGGCCCAGAAAAGCTTCACTGCAGTGCTCCGCAGCGGCTGCTGCCCAGGGCTGTTACCCAGAGTCTGCCCAGAATGGGTCGCCGGTCCGATGAGATGCCCTGACCCTGTCCCGCTCCTGACAACGATGGCCACCGTTCCTATGGGCAGAGCCAGCGAGCTGTGGACCGGCAGGGAAGTGGCCCAGCTGCTGCAGGGTGCTCCGGGAGCAGGGGACAGACAGCAGCCGGGAAGCCATCGCTGCTGGGCAAAGGCACAGACCAAGGCAGGCCAGCTCCTGGCATGGCCTGTGTGAGGCAAGCAGCCTCGAGCGCCTGGCAACCCGGCATCGCGGGGACCCAACGGCTCTGCTCAAGGCTGCAAATCAGCTCTAATCCACTGGTAATCTCCATCTTCCTCTGAAAATTTCTGCCATATGTCTGACTGACTGCACAGCCAGAGACCGACGCTGATGACACAACATGCTTCCTAATCTCCACCAGATTAGTCCCAGTGGAAGAAAACAAGCAATCCAACCCAGCTGGAGCCTCACAACCTCTCCTCCTGCTGCAGCCTCACAGAAAACAGTGTGGGAAAGGTGTCAGGACAGATGCTTGACTCAGAAATGCTCTTGCCTCTTCTCTGAGGTCTGGGGTAAATCTGAAGTGGAAGGGAAGGATTAGAAAGCCAGTTCAGAAGCTGGGCTCACTTTTCCCTGCCAGTCCCTAAGACCTGCACCTACTTCACACACCCAGACTGAGCAGAGGCACCTCTTGCTCCTTGACCACAGCAAAATCCAGGGTGAGCTGCATATTCAGACCCCAAATGCGCTGGTACCTCTCTTAAGCCAGCCACAGCATCTCCACCAGGGCACCACCCAGGTTTATCCTAACGTGCCCCCCTGCTGAGACCTCTTACTGACCAGCCACCCCTTGCTCATCCAGTCACAGATGTTTCCAGCATTACCTCAAAGGTCATTTCCATTTACCACCCCCGTGGTGTCAGTCGGCTCCGGGCTAACATAGACCAGCCGCCACGCGCACAGCTCAGCGCGCAAACACAGGGCGAGAGGGGCGTGCGATTCACATGCGGCACGTGGACAGGGCCAGCAACCAGCTCTGTGTCCCTGGCTGCTGTGCGTGCCTTGCCAGTGAGAGGATGGAGCATGACTGCGAAAGGTCAAAGCAAATGACTGAAGTGCTTTTATTGTTTGCTCTCTATCTTCAACAGATCCCTTCCCCACCCCCATGCCTCCAGGGCAAAAAAAACCACCTACCATCCCTGTCAGACACTCCGAGCTGCCCTTAAAGGCCTCATGCACTCTGCAGGCTGTACACTGCCCACCCGCACAGCGTGAGAAAACATCTGCTTTGCATTTGACCAGTGGGCCCCCACCAGCTTGTGACACCTGTAACCCCTTCACCTTCTCCTGCACCATCGCAACCCAGGCAGCCATTCCCCACCCCACAGGTGCAGAAGGGCTTCTCCAGCTTGGCGAATGCTTTCGCTGACAAGTCTGTGTTAGCTGGTCCTCATTTCTTTGCCTTCTTCAGGGCATTTAAAATGGTTCATGACTACTTGCCCCCATATTTTTCTCATTACTGATGTCCAGCTTATGGTGCCTCCCCTGTCCTCCCTCCGCTCTCTGGGATAAGCCACCACAGCTCTGAGTCAGAGCCATTTCATCAGCTAGATCATTAAATACCTGCAGGGAAGTGGTTCAGGTTGGACTAATCTCCACACTGCCTGGGTACTCCCTGACCTCTTCCTTCCCTATCAGAGTCCACTTCTTCCCACTAGCAGCATTGCCCAGCAGAGCTGCCACTCACCTGGCCAGGAGGGAGTTGATGTAGTCAGGAGTTGTTGGGTCTGGGCTCAGGGGTGGAGAGACCACAAATGCCGCAGCCTTGGCCCAGTTCTTGCTCCAGTAGTGCGTTCCGTCGGTCCCGAGACTGGCCGTGATCGGCTCACCAAACACCACATTGCCTGGAAAGGGGGACAGAAAGGATGCTGTTTTGGTGGAGCCTGGAGACATTCACTGTTCCACAGCACTACCAACAGCCTGCCATGCCCAGAGGACGCCCAGACTCGCATCGGGCTGTCCCACACTGCCTGCTTGGACCTCAGGTGCTAGGGCAGGCAGAAGGAACAGCAAGCCCCACATTGGCGTCAGGGGCGAGCTCTGCCCGCCATCACTGCAGGGCTCTCCTGCTCAAGGGCACAGATCCTACTGGCACAGCAAGCCTGGCTGGAGCACGGCATGGGAAGGCATGGCCGCAGAGCTGTGCTCCCCAGAAGACACCACAGAGACACAAACGATGCCTGCAGCCTGGCCTCCTGTGCTGGCAGAAGGCTGCTTCCCAGCCTGCCCTGCCCTGGCCACGCTCCCAGAAAGCGAGGGGCGTGCTCCCTCCGGCCCCTCCTGCCAGCACTGGTGCCCCCGCACTGCAGCATCTCACGCCGCTGACTTTCAGCCCAGGATCGACAGCCACGTCTCAGAGCTGACCGGCAGCACCGGCACATCCGGCCGGGGCCAGGCAGTTTGGTAAGAAATGACAGCCTGCAACGGGGCAGGCAGACCACAATGCAGCTGATACTGAACCCACGCCGGGCTGACGACCAAGCCTCTCACAATGTCCTCCATCGTCACCTCCTGTGCATCCCTCCTCCCTGATCCCTCCCTCGTAAATATTTACCCCGGACCCAACGCAGCCCAGGCTGGCAGAACGTCCCCATGCCCAAGGTGGAGTCGGTGCAGCTCAGCTAGCCACAGGCACCCACCGGTCACCCAGCCCAGTCCACGGACCAGCGCTGTCCCACAGCCTTGCCTGTAAAGGTGCCTCGCTCTCCCCAGACAGAGCACGGCTCCCCTGCAAGGTGGCTGTGGCAAGCAGGGCTGTTTCCAGATGGAAACCTGGGCTGGGCAGTGAACGCCGTCTTTCAAATGGTAGAGAATTACCTGTGCACACAAACACGTCTGTCCTGCCAGCGGCAGGAGCAATGGACAAGGGCATGCAGCAGCACCCGGGGTCTGGCAGGGAAGAGCTGCCCACCGGTCTCCTTGCTGACTGGCTCTTGGGGCAGAGGCACACAGCTCACTGAACACAGCTGTGGATGTGCCCACATGTGTTTGGGGAGTCCCTGTGGACCACCACCGGTGACAAATGGAGCCCCACCACCACCCGAAAAGGCACCCCTGACCCAGCACTCCGACAGGAGGACAGGGCTATATGCAGCAGCTCCGACCACCTGCACGTAGATCAGACAAGTCTCCTCAAAGAGGGCCCTTCACCGGCGCAGACAAACTGGTGTTTATAGCACTGCTCATACCTGCGACCCACGTGTCAACGTCACCTGATGTGACAACAGGAGGGGGCTCCCTGCAGCCTGGTGCAGTGTCCCCGTGCCCTTCACAAGCCAGGTAAATCCCTGAACTAACGGCTCCCCAGCAGAAGGGGAAGCACTGGACTGCTCTCGAGGCACAGTGGTGGTCTTGGCAAACAGCCACGAGGACCACTGAATTCAGCTCTCCAGGACCCCAGCAGCAACAGCAAGGCTGTGTGCAGCAGCAGCTGCCACTCACCTTTTTTTCTGGCTTGCGAGATGAGGTCAGCAGCACTTTTGCTCATCACTTTAGTCACGTAGAGAGGACAGTTGGTCTGGCTGGCAATAGTGATGGCCCGGAAGACAGCTTCTGCTTCCAGCTGGAAGAGATAATGGTGCACGGCTGCGGAGGAGCACTGGGCTGGCAGGGAACAGCCCTGCTCCTCCTGGCACACCACAGACTGCTGCTGACGCTCTGTGCCCTCGCTCTTACCCTTGACTCCCCAGGGGCAGGTTAACCAGGGAGACCCGAGGGGGAAGCTTCAGTCTCCCTCGGGCCCGGCCCAGCTCATAGGCCACAGCCGCACGATGCTCGGCAGGCGAGCGCTACCTGGACCATGCTCGGGGGCCGGCACAGAGCTGCATCTGCTGTTTTTTCCACTGCCTGGTTCCAGCTTTCCCGACAGCCAGAGAAGCCCAGGGACTGCTGCCCGTGCCCAGCAGTAAGGCTCACGGGCAGATGCCAGACAGCGATGGGTCTGCCCTTCGGACCACGCGCTGCTCCGGCTCTGCCACGGCCACATTCCATTGAGCCAGACGTCACTCTGCCTGTGGCTGGGTGCAGTGAGTGGCACTGGCAGGCTGTTCACACCAGGGTCTGCCTGTCCCGCTGACACCCGCCCCGTGTCTCACTGTCCTGCTGTTGGCAGAGGGCGGATTTCCATCACGAGGGATATCTTTGTACTATTACATCAGCCCGTGCCCAGCCTGAGCTCAGCCCCAGAGGTTCTCCAAGTGTTTGCTCTACAGTTTGGCTTCAAGCTTTGGCATGAGAAAGTTCAAAACAGAAGCCTTAAAAAGACAACGTACCAATTGGCTGGCTCCCCGGGGAGGCCAGGACTGCCTGCAGCAGCCAGCACAGTAACTGCGCGTGGGCCGGGCAACTGCCCACGCCAGCTGAGCTCTCCCAGCAGCAGAAGCAGACTGCTGCACCCAGACACATACATACCCCTACTCCTCTCGTACTTCTGCAGGCCTGTTTGCTGCACAGTGAAAAGAGGCTTTTCTCTTCTGCTTAAAGACTCTTTAAGCAGAAATTTAAACCTGAAATCATTTTTATCAGTGCACTTATGGACTTGAATAGTTGACAGGGTTTAACGCGGTCAGCAGCAAACAGAGCCATCACTGAATACCCTTCACAGCAGGTTACAATCTGGAGCAGCACCATCCTGCCCTACCAGATCACCACCATCACCTGACAAAAGAGCACATCTTCAACCCCCACTGAGGTCACTCTGGGACAGAGCAGACCCACGGAGCTATGGACCACGCTCCCAACGCTTTGCCATCAACCTGCAGGCTTTATGGGGGGTAGCAGGGTCATTTGTGCTCTACCTAACATTTTCCCCCATTCAACAATGTTTCACCAGCTTTGGATGAGAAGAACCGCAGTGCTGTCTTATGGTAACAGGACAGTTCTCAAATCCTGGCACAACCACAGCACCCCGTAATTGCGGGTTAGCTTGCCAACTGGTGGCAACGGGTCTAGAGCTGTGAAAATAAATGGCAGCTTATACACAGAGGGACTCTGATGTACTGTATTTGACAGTGAGTCTCCTTCCTGTATAGAAAAATGCTTTACAGTCTCATACTTCAAAGAGAATAAGCATTGTATTACACTAGGCAATACATGCTGTTACCAGCCATAATACAGTCAACTTCTTACACTTTCAATTTAAGCCAACTGATTTTATTTCCAGCAGACGCTGAAGTACAAATCTGTCCCTGTGCTCCCCTGCTCAGCTGTGCTGTTGTACCAAATTCCTATTGTTTTCTTCTTTCACGTGCTGTGGAAAGTTAAAAGCACCTCTCAGCAGGGAGCTGTCTCAAGAAAACCTGTCTAAAATTAGACTCAACTCAGATTAACAGACCAAACAGAAAAATACCCTGTGAGCTAAAATTAGAATTAATCAAATTAGTGTCTTGACAATGATTTGTAACCAGGAAATTCCCCCTCTCCTTCCCTCCCACTCCTTCCACCAATGGCTTTGTCTGTCTGATTTTGAAACACATTTTAGACCCTAAGCAGAGATTAGGCAGGAGGCTGGAATCTGTCTGCACTCAGACAGAAGTGAACAGTGAATTTTCAGAGGAACTACAACTCACCATTCGATTCTTGTCGGCCTCTTACACCCACGGAGTCACCTACACAAGAGAAACATCCCCAAACAAGCCCCAAATGCTGCTACAGCCATACAGACCTTCTTGTTGGTTGATCAGTATCTGGGAGACTCAGAAGCCCTTGTCTCTGCTAGGAGACTCCAGCCAGACTGAAAAACATTTGTCACAAACGTGCACCTCGCTCTTTCCTGAGCTGATGATGAACAAGACAGTATTGCCTGTATAAATGGATACCCGTAGATGCCAATGCACACACACACGATGCTTGCTTGGCCCCACTACACACACAAAGTCCTACAGTGTCTGTGGGTAAAGCTGTTCAGTGCAGCAAGGCTGGTACCGTCCTTTGCATCTTACCTCCTCAGGTCTGCTCAGCACGTGGCCCTCAGGGCCAGTTATTCCCATCTCCAACATCCTGGTTTGCTCCTAAGACATCAAAAGGACAGAGGGACGTTACAAGACCGTGAAACTATGAACCGTGCAGAAAAGCAGATCCCTGATTCCTCCTGTGTCAAGCCCTTATCTCGGGACTGACACCACCCCGTGCCCTGTGGGACCACCGTGCACAGCGAGAGGCTGCTGCACCCTTGAGGTGTTTGAGAGAGAAAGAGAGAGGATGTGGCAATCGGAGTGCTTGCAGGGAGCACGGACACCGACTGAAATCTCTTCAACGGAACAAGCATAATGGGGAGGAGAAAGGATACAGAGCTCCTCAGCTCCACAAACGGCACTTAGTGTTTACAGACCCTTTCCAAGGCTCTCCCTGGCTCCGCTTTTGAAAAGCAAGTAGTCTGCGCAGAAACTATTGAGAACACAATCATTAAAGACAATTAAAAAAATCTCCTTCTAAGGTTACTCCTGAGTCCCCAGTGCTGTTATTTAATCATTTGGACATCGGCAAGTGCTAAAGCCTGTCCTGTATCAACTTCTACAGAAGCTGGTGGTGTGGGGTGCTGGTTCCCGTATTAATGTTATCCCATACACTTTGCTGTTATAAGTAAGGAACGTGGGTAATTGTGTGCATGTGCACTCCGCATGTGCTGAGCTGCCTATCCCCCGTCTGTACCCTGGAGATTTCTGTTGTATTCCCTCGTTTCAAACATCTCCCTTCGACAGAGGTCAAAGGAAACATGCAGGGGGACTTTGTGGTCTGCCCTGACCAAGGCAGCCAGGGATTCTTCTGACCCCACACCTTCATCCACGTGTTGTCACTGCCTGTGGCAATGCACGTGTTTGCTCCACCCAACACCTGCCCTTGACTTGCAGAAACCACGCGCAGTTGCACAACAAGCAACACTTCTCCAGAGGTGTCATGGGGCGTGAAGCGGATGCACGGCAGCAGTAACAGCAAGCCCGTAAGCAAGCAGTTTTATGCGCTTTTCCTTGTGGCTTGCAGAGTACTGAGCATATTATGGGCATTAAATAATGCCACCAATCTGTGCCAGGACTGTGTAACTCTAGCAGCGGTAACAGATGTGTTCACAGCTGTTGGAGGAGTGCATCAAAGGATGAGGCTGCACAGCAGGTAAGTGCTGCGTGTTACCTCCTCCAACACCTCTGCCACAGTGAAAGCACCAAGCAAAGACTCGACAATACTCTTCTCGTGTCTTGCTCTTCACCCACTACAAGGCACCCTCCCAACACCTACAGCACATCAGACTCTGACATCTGGAGCTCTGTTCACATCCTATTGCTGTTCAGGCCATGCATCACATCTTATCCCCTGCAACATCCCCTCCTATGTTGACCCAGCTCTGAAGAAACACGGAGTCGCCAGGACCACTGAAATGAAAATGGACCGAGATGGCGAATGGAGAGGACAAATCCTCTGCCTGCTTCCTGGGAACCCCCACCAGCAGATGACTCCAAGCACCACATATCCGTGCTAACGACATGGGCCGCACACCAGCCTCTGATGTTTCAATCAGTCCTGACAGAAGGAAGCAATTCCCAGGGCTGTGAAGTGCTGCCAAGCAACAGTTTTGGGGCATTTTGTGGTTAGGCTGGTGCTGAAGGAGAGATAAACTTTAGCCAAGACATTTCCTTTGATCAGTCTCCGTTTTCACGTGAAAGAGCTATCCAGTTGTGCACTGCAGCTCTAAAATGTCCAAAGAAAAACTGACTCTTGTAGTCTGGCAGGATGCTTGCAGAATGACCTGTTAGCTCACACTCCTTCAACTCCCAAGAATAAGAGAGATAGGAAAAAACTAAGTAGTTGCAAAGCATAACTGAGCAACCTCTTCCTTGTCTTAATGAAAATCAAAACATTTGGACTTTCTCTCCTCCAGCAGCAATTACAACTCAGTGGGCCAATACAGCCTACCCACTTGAAGTCCAAACCACATCTCTCACAACATTTCCTTCGCAAATCCAGCTCCATTAGCCAGCTGCTTGCTTACAGCGGGGAGAACATTCCTCTCTTGCTGCGGCAGTTTTCAATACACTTTAACTCTCTCTGCTGATTACAAGCAAGGCTGCGTACTTGATGGCCCACTCTCTTCCATTTAGATAATTGCTNNTNNANNAGNNNNAGNCTTGCTTATGCACCATATATTCACAGCAGAATATCTTCGCAAATTTCATATTGCTGCTGAGCAGCAAACAGATAATCTTTCAGAAGACATCCACGCAGCTTTAGAGCCATTTTGTCAACACCCCACACCAAACCTGCCTGGGACAGATTTTCAGTCCCTGTACACCCAGAAGCATAGTTACTTACCTGTGCAATTATATCCCCGTTTTCAGCATGAACTTGAGCTATGGCACCCAGCTCTGCCAAGCAGCTGAATATCTCATACAGCTAAAACAGAGACAAGAAAACATTGCCATCGAGCAGCGTCGGCGCCTGGTGTGGGCGCGCCAGGACCAGCTCTGCCGTGCTGGGCAGTGGTCTCTGAAGACGCTCCCGTTGATCTCCATGCCAGACGCACACCTCCAGCCGCGGACAGGAGCCCGGCTGGCCAGCAGCATGCCCGCCATGCCCCCAGCCCAGGGCAGCCCTCCGCGGCCACCCGGGCAGAGGACAGGAGATGCCCACTGCCCCGGCCCCCTGCGCCCAGCGCGGCCGCCGTCCCCCCCGCTGCCCCCTGCCTGACACAACCAAGACGGCAAAGGGGTCTCACCTCGGTGTTTGACATCTGGTACAAGTCCTTGTAGGCCATGTACACCATGAAGGAGTTAACTCCTGGGGGCAGAGGAGAGAGGGGTGAGGCGGGGGACAGCCCTGCTCGGGCTGCCCGCCCCACCCGAGGGCACATCGTGCCTGCGCAGAGAGGACGGACAGCCCCGCCGTCACCCTCACGCCTCGCCCTGCTTCCGCCGGGACGGCCCACAGCACGGGACGCGGCTCGCTCCGGGCACGGCGGGCAGCACACCTTTCTCCTGGACCATGGCGTGCAGCTCCTGCCGGACGCGCGGGCTCCAGCGAGGGATGTCCACGTGCAGCGCGTAGTCACAGCAGGCCTTCCCGTCCGCCCACTCCCGCCACCGCTCCAGGGCCTCCGCCAGGCTGGACTCGGGGTCCGGCACCGCGTGGTCCACTGCAGAGGCACAGCGGGGCACGGGTTGGGCAAGGGCCCCTCGCCGGGCCACCCCACCACGGCCCTGCTAGCTGCCGGGCATCTCCGCCATCCTGGGGTCAGCTCCGAAGCAGTCCCCATCACCTCCGCAACATGCCTGGCCTCCTCCAAGTGCATTTATCGGCAGGGAAGCACACAGAGCCTTTGCTTAACGGCCCCTGGCAGAGCACCAGGAGCTTTCACAGGCCTCTGCTGAGAAATCAGCTGGGCGCTGAAGGGCTTGTGCTTCCTCACCCCACTCCCACCCCATTAACACACAGCCTCCTCCCACCCTGCAGTACTAATGCACCTTTTACTGCCCACCAAGTAATCCCCACGCCCTGCCACAGCCCCTTTCACACAACTTATTTTTTTGGCCTATGGGACAAGGAGAACTGGTGGGGGCAGGGTAAGAAGCCCAGTCCTTCACTGGAAGGCTCAGCAGTTGCCCGCGCACCCCAGGAAACCCCACTGTGCACACAGCTGTGACCACTGCACAGCAGTAAAACCCGGACCTCAAACCTGGGTGCAGCCATGGCCTTCGCCAGGGAAAGACCTCAAAATTCCCTTTCCTTTTTCGTCAGCACCGTTTATTTCCGAGCAGCGTGGGATGCCAGGACAATGATCTGTTCCTCTGCTCAGAGTCATCTGAGCATCATGCTGCCCTATTTTTATTTAACAGGGAAAAAAGTTATGCCATTGCTCCTTTTTGAGGGTCCCGGAGCACCAGCAGCTGCAGACAATGAAGCACTGCAGAACACAGGATCTACAAGGGCAAGAGGTCCCATACAAACGACCTGCCCCACCACTTCGTTATTACTAAGGATCCCAAAGATTCATCCCAATCCTCACCCCCTAGACTGCACCGATAGAGATCACAGAAAAGATGAGCACACTGTCATGGACCTTTAAAACAAATAAGACTGAGAAAATCAAAGAGAAGAAGAAATAACTGGGCAATGTTCCACAAGTGCTGGGGCTGTCATGTACAGGAGCTGCCTGCTGCACTCACTGATCATGGTGGTTCCACCAGCCAGGGCCGCCTTCGTTCCTTGGAAGAAATCATCCACAGCTGTCATCCCCTTGTATGGCATCTGCAGGCGAGTGTGGACATCGATTCCTCCAGGGATCACCATCTTCCCATTGGCTTCTATGGTTTTGACCCCTCCAGGGACAATCAGATTGTCTCCAATCTGCCTGATGAGATCACACCAAGATGGTGAGCCATACACGAATGAAAACCAGCCTCAACACAGCCAATGCAAAGTTCAGCAGGGGAGCAGCCAGGTCAGCTCCCCCCGCCAGCAGCAAGTCCCCACTCCTTCCCACACCCACACCTCGGCTTGCAGGATCCAGAGGAGTGAAACCACCTTGCTCCGCAGCAAAACACAGGATTGTCCGGCGTGCTAAAACCTGCGATTTGCACAGTCTGGGCGTGCCTGCCATCTGTCCCACCGCTCTGCTGGTGTCTACGATGGCACCCGCTGTCTGGGCAGGCCCTGGGCTGGGGTCGCTGGGGAGGATGGTCTGATGGGCGCGCAGGTCTCTGCAGCGTATGGCGAGAAGCTGCCTGGGACACTTCACACCCCACAGACTCATGAGTCAGGCTTCTGCAATCGTTTCCAGCGCAGAAGTCCTACCTGTTCACCCAGGATGCATGCTCACCGAGCCCGACACCAGCCCTGCTTCCAGTAAGCTGCACCCTTAATCTCTCCTCTCCCCCGTCCTTCTCCCCACCTCAAGTAAGATCAAGTCTGAGGCTTACTGACGAAGAAAGATGATTTCCCAGCGTAATGCCAGCTGCTAGGCCAGCTCAGGGCTCATCGGGGACCCGTGATGCTGCTCACAGGACACAGTCCCAAGGGTAAAGGGAAGCCTCCCTCCGGGGAGCTGGGGACAGCTCACAACATGCGCAGCGTGGCTGCCCGCACAGCCTGGGAGCACTGGGCTCACGCTCTTCCCAAGGAGCGGAGACAGAGCGCTCCCCTCCCAGGACCCCCTTCTCACGCTGTCCCCTTCGTGCCCCCAAAGCACACTTCTGCTGTCAGCAGGGCCACGCTGTAGTGAAGGCAGCTAAACTCCCAAGCACCTAAAAATATCTTCTGAAAACAGAATCATAGAATCATAGGTTGGAAAAGACCTCTAACATCATCAAGTCCAACCATCCACCCAACACCACCATGCCTACTAAACCATATCCCAAAGTGCCACATCTACATGTTTTTTAAACACCTCCAGGGATGGTGACTCAACGACCTCCCTGGGCAGACTGTTCCAATGTCTGACCACTCTTTCAGTAAAGAAATTTTTCCTAATATCTAATCTAAACCTCCCCTGACGCAACTTGAGGCCATTGCCTCTTGTCCTATCGCTAGTCACCTAGGAGAAGAGACCAACACCTGCCTCACTACAACCTCCTTTCAGGTAGTTGTAGAGAGCAACAAGGTCCCCCCTCAGCCTCCTCTTCTTCAGCCCCAGCTCCCTCAGCCGCTCCTCATAAGACTTGTTCTCCAGACCCCTCACCAGCCTCATTGCCCTTCACTGGACACACTCCAGTGCCTCAATGTCCTTCTTGTAGTGAGGGGCCCAAAACTGAACACAGCATTCGAGGTGCGGCCTTTAAACAACGGAGTTTTTACTGCACCTCTGAAAAACACATGGAAGAGCTGGGGGGACCCAGAGGTTTGCCTGCAATTCCTCGAAATCTCAAGGACGCAGCTGACCCGCAGCACAGCACTGTCCTTGTTAGTGCTAACAAATGGGATCTTGTGTAGGGTCATTCATGCTAACACTGTAACACAGGGCAGAACAGGAGTCAAAGATCAGTCTTGGTAGTGGTGCAACCAGGTACAGCTTTGCTGTACAATGGATGCTGTGTCATAAAGTCACCAGCCCAACTGCAACTCAGTCGCTGGGGGTACCGTGTAAACATGCCAGGCCATCAGACGTGCTCACACACGCTGCAGAGAGCTGAGCCGCTAACCGGAGCAGGCTATCAAGTTTTGTTGGCTGGCAAGTTGGACACAGACTACATCCACAAAAAGCCAGTAACCATCCAACCTGAAGCTGATTTTAGCGGAGATGGAGATAACACGCTATAGAAGTCCCGTACTTACTTTATGAGGCCATCCTCCATGTAAATGTCAGCATAGAATGACTGGTCATCGTTGACTATCCTCCCTCCTTTAATAAGGAGACGATCACTCTGCCAAGGGAAGAACACAGCAGCTGTCAGCAGCAGGCAATACACGGTCTTCTCAGCAGCCCATACAGTGCCGTTCTTGGGTACTCTCCTACTGCATCAGACAGCTCAACCCAACAGTCAGTGCCGCAGAAAGTTCACATCTGTACCAACACTTGAAACAACAGGACAAGAGCAAAGATTTAAAAAATCATACCCATAGGGCTGTTTCTGAATGGAGCAGGTGCTGCCAGAAACACCATCAAGGCAGAATGAGTACAAAGGAGAGGCACTGGAGACACAGCAAATACACTTCCAGAAAATACAGACAGAAGTCAAAAGCTTCCTACACCAGGTCATTATGCACACAAATCTGCAGGGAGCACAAGCCACGTATCAGGATTTAGAGCAAGCCTGTACCAAGGGCACGTCCTTAAATCTTACCCAAATACCATGCAAAATAAGTTGCAGTTGTATCTCTCAACTTACATCTCTCTCATCTGTTACCACCTTGCAAAGACCACCAACAGGACAGGCAGCCCTGCAGATGATGCGTCTGCTGTTGGAATGTGTCCCTCTGCTACGATGCTCAGGGTGGTCCTTCTGAGGTCTTTCATATCACAGGTCTACACGAGGCCCAGGAGGCACTGAACCGCATCCCCACCTCATCATTTACCACCTCCTCTGTTCTCCTTTCTACCAACAAAGGTGGCCAGCAGCCTCCTCCTCCGGAGCGAGCCTGACAGTGGAGGAGCACCTGGACCAGAACCGCTCCTATGCTCCTCCTGTACTCACACCTTTGGACCTGGGCAACCCAGCATGCACTGACGGGAGAGAATGGACACTGTCCTGTGGGGAACAGGCCCCGTCCTCAGGAACTGGGAAGGCTGAGTCCTGCTCTTCTACCTCCACCAGCCGCAGGCAGTACAGGGGCAAACAGTCTGATCTCACACATGGCTACCACATGTTCGGGTGACATAAGCTGACTGTGCTGTTCCAGGGAACAGGCAGTCTTCCTGACTGATTAAAAATGCCTCCAACAACCCCCCAGCTCTCAAGCCCCCCTTACGTTCCTCTCTGCTCCCCCAGTGCCCACTGCCCCGGTTTTTGCGTGTGAGTACCCCACCTCCCAGCCTGAGCCTGGGCCACGGCTGACCGCAGCCTTCTGCAGGGCTCACACGCCAGCCTCCCCCGCTGAAGCTCTTGCATGATTAATTCCTCTGCAGGGAACTGGGTTTGTTCGTCACCCGCTGCCCCCGGGATGATTTCTGGAAGTGTCACCACCAGCGACAGCAATCTGTAGCCTCCTCCCTGGCACCAGAAGGATGCAAGAGAATCCGCCCATGCCCCTGCAGCTTGCAGCAGCCGAAGCCCCGAGACCGGTGTGCGTTTTCATGGCAATCTCATCCACACACAGCCGAGACAAAGAAACTGGGTGGGGAAAGGATGAGAACGCGCGGCGTGCTCAGCCCCGGCTGCAGCTCCGTGCTGTGCAGGGAAGAGCCACGGTCTCTCCTTGCTGCTCAGGCAAGGGCCTTCCCATGGCCGCACCGATGACCCAATCAGCAACCCGAGTCCCAGCCACGGGGATTCACCTTCCCCCCCAGCGCAGCTTAACCCCGACCAGGAGCCTCACCTCCCACCAAGGAAAGGCTGAGCAGCTCCCCTGCTCCTGGGCCACCCTCCCTCCCCCCTGACAAGCGGGCCCAGGGTCAGCTCCCGCTCTCCCCAGACCTCAGCTAACACATCGGCGCAGAGGTCCAAGGGGGAGGTCTGGCAGCAAGGGCATGTTTCTGGTCCCAGAACTCCCCACACGGCTCCTCTGAACAGCTAGCTTTAACCGCTCATCACCAGCACAGAAAGGTGCTGGCCTTGACCAGTGACCCGGGGACCACCCCACTGCCCACCTGCAGCTCTCGTCCCCAGGTACAACCAAGGAGGAGGGCAGCAGGGTGTGCTCTGGTCCTCACGCCAGCTCTCAGCCTGCGCTGCGTCTGCCCAGCAGGCACACGCCAGGTGATGCTCAGCTTCGGGGCTCAGGACCCCAAGCCCTAACACACGCCATGGACAAACCGCTGACTCCCCCCCTCCCCCCGCACAGGGCGCTTGTCCTTCCCTTTGTGTCCATCCAATACTCATCTCACTAACAATACTGTAATTTTACATTCAGAAACACCTAAAAGAGTCAAGTGTGACCACAGACAGTTGCTTATAGCCTGTCAGCCCCAGGGCTCAACCAGCTGGGGCATGGCTCCTGCGGATGGCAAATGATGAGTATTTAAGTAACACCACAAGAAATGTAGATAGAAACTACCAAGCAATATTATCAAGTGTCAGCTATGGAAGAATCAGGGCCACAGTTGGAAACACAGGGAAGAAGATTTTTGGTTTGTATTTCAGTCAACTGTACTTGGAGTGCCTCCCACATAACCAATCCACCACGCCCCGGCAGATCCTCCTTGGCTTTACATAGCCTCCACGATGAGAAAAAAAGAGTCTACCTGCCCAGACCCAATAACACGACTGGGCTTCCATTTTTTTTTGGCTTGCCCATACCCTTTAAGCCTCCCCAGCTGGCTTTCCCAAAGGCCCTGGAGTTCATTCTCACTAGTGTGGGAGTGCCAGCAAACACTGATGCTGGCCTGCCTCTCCCTGCACATCGGGACGAGAGAACGCAAAGGGAGACAGGCACAGGCAGCGTGAGGGGTAGGAGACTGCAGCACTTGACAATTACTGAATAAACCGTTAACATGAACTCAGAAAATACGCCTGCCCACAACAGAAATGGTCATTCTGTGGCAGATGTGAAGGGCTGCTCAAGCTAACTCTGTTGGTACACAAAATTGTGAGGTCCATCATGGATGGCGCACAAACAAGGCGTTCGTTCATCCAGGGATCGGGCGCTGCCTTGGGGCCCACCCTGAGTCCGGCTGCCAGACACCCCCCACCCGCATGGGCGCTTACCCACCAACCATGAGGGAAAAATATAATAAAGTAAAATAAGTAAAATCCAAACGACACCACATCTACAGGCTCTGGCATCGTTCAGGAGTGCACCCAGACATCAGGAGGCAGGGGAACAGGAAGAGAACGAAGCAGCTACGAGGAAACAAGTCTGACTTAATAGACAGGCTTCTGCAGCACGCGCTGCCAGAGCCGCCTCAGATGACAATAAATGCACTGTTTCCCCTGCCAGGGCTTGGCTGTGCCTCTCCACACCCTCCATGACCCCCCGCCAGCCAGTGTCAGGCTGTGTCATCAGCCATCGTTCACAGACGAGAACCCCTGGACAGGGAGCTGCGGAGGCACCGCAGGGAGCACCTTTCCTCCCAGAAGCACTGCGGGACGGGGCGAGGTCCCAGGGCCCAAACCCCGGCTGCCTCTGCTGCCCAGCTCAGCCCCGGGCTGTGCACAGCAAGCGGGGGCTGGCCTCCGTGCAGGGGGCCCAGCACACCAAAGCAGCAGCACGGGTGAAGGTGCCATGCGGACCCTGGCTGCTCGCGGCTCCACCGACTGCCAGCACAGACCTGTCGGGCTTGCCGGCCTCACCTCCACCGCTGACTGTGTCTCAACTCGTCTCCACGGAGCCAGCCACAGCCCATTTGTCGCTGGTGTGGTGCCTTGTGTGAGCAGCCATTTCTGCGGGCAGAGGTGCTGCCCCACAAGGATGCCCCTGCAACCTCCCAGCGCAGCTCTGCCAAAACCTGGCGGGATCCCCACCAGCCCCCCACACCCCCACCCTGCTGGGAAGCCCTTTTCCTGAACAGTCCCCGTCTCTCTGCCTGTTGGCATTTGGGATCAGTCTTCCAAACCCATTACCCATTCCCTCACTCCCACACTCTACTCCTGATGCTCTTGAGCATCACCTGATCATTTGAGATCCCAAAATACCAGAGGGTCTGTTAATATTTCTCAGTGTGACACTGAAGAAGCAAAGGGAGGCAGCAGCTTCCACAAAGCTGCCGAATCCAGCCAAGAATAGTGCTCACCTTGTTAACAAAGCACAAGGGCATAATTAGGGTAGCATGGAAGCAGGTGTATGGCTTTACTGCTCTTTCCCTTGTAAAAGAAGAAACACTAATTGCAATGGTGTTTCATCAGCAGCTGGATGTCTCCTCCTTACTAACGTACCACAGGACAGCATGGAAAAACACCTGGCTGGAATCACAGGGTTGGACAGCCAGCCACCAGCTACACCCAGTGACTCCCCACAGTCTGTGGGCACGGCAAGAAATGCCATACCGGGAGCTGCCAGCTTACCAAAATCTCTAGTCAGTAACCGAAGCTTTTCTCCCCACTTGCACCTGGCACAACACACCATCCATCCCCATGCAGACCTCACTGGTTTTAGAGGTGTCAGAGGCATCACAGAGACAGTGCCCATAGGCTGTGACAGGGCGGTAGAATAGGATGGGCATGGCTCACACCAAGAAAGAATATGGGAACTCCAGTCTACCTGGGATAGGAAAGGCTTTTGTGACCAAAGCACCAAGACTGGGCAACTGTGATTCAACCAACAGCTGCGTTGCTTTGTGAAACCAGGGCAAGGCATTTCACCACTTTAGCTTTTCACCTCTCTTCCAGCAGGCATAGGAAAACATACTGTGTACAGCAGAAGGGAAGTATTCTGACTGTATCTCCAAACAACCAAGGAAAAGGAACTAATAAAAAGTCTCACAACAGGCACACAAGGTTTGAGATTACTATTCTCCTGAGCTAGGCACCGCAGCATCAGCACATCTGGAAAGTCATACTGCGCTTACCGGTCTCTGATGCACAATCTAAGGCACAACGAGGAGCAACACTCCCACACCAAGCTGATGAAGAATCACTGAGAAAGCCAAAAGATTCAATTAACGTCCCCTCCCCATGTTTTCTCCACATTGCAGCCAACAGATATGCCCATACTTCCCCATCTTCCTTCAATGGCTACAGTCTTGCCTGTCGCAGTGCCACACGTAGCTTTTGACCAGCCTTTTCCAGTTCAGGCTGGCAATAATTCCTACAGCAATTTATCTCACACAAACACACGTACCCCTCACTAATGCTTCTGGCTTCTCCACTAAAACAGCTGTGCTAGAAAAGACCAGAAATTGCTGCAAACGGATGAAACAGGCAAACTGGTTTTTCAGATGTTATTGTCAGAAACTAACCACGAATTCTGACTGCAATGCTGCTGAGTACAAGCAGAACCAGGAGGGAGTGTTTGTGCATCTTCAGAATCACTAGACAGTTCAAACAACAGCTGTCAGGAAATAAAAATACTCATATTTCTAATACATCCTTCACAAAAGCCAAGCCTGCCTATTGCTCGGGGGACAGGAGCAAGGAAGGTGCTGCTTCCTTCATTTGCAGGCTCAGTCCCCGCTTCAGGGCTATGAGCTTTGAGATCTGCAGGCGAGTTACCTGCCAGCACAAGGTGGCTCCTACAACTCTCTGCACATTCTCATGCTCCAGACCTCTGCCCTACTGTGATGCTCTGGATGCTTTAAAGATCTCTGCGATATCTTATATTCTAACGGCACAACACAGTCCCAAAATCCTCTCCACCAACAAGAGCGTCTTGGCTGACAATCTGCCAGCAGCCATTATGTGTCCTGACAGGCAAGAGCAGATCCCGGGGCAGAAATCTAGGAAGGAGGAACAAACAATCAAAACAATGCCCTGGGGGGGCACAATCTGCAGCAAGGGACAGAGGAGGCTTTGTTCTAGGGGAGACACCGCAGCTGAGATTTTCTTTCTGCCGTTCCATTAAAATACAGAAGACCACCCGACACCTGTCTTCGTTTCACTGCCTCCCTCGGGCCTCAGAGCATCAGTTCAGGACATATGGGTCATTTGACCAGAAATCCAGAGCAGCCTCCTCCACCCCAACCTGGACATGACAATGCTGCAGAATGGGGCAAGTGATTCCCGGAGGGCTGTCACCAAGCTGCACAAGTCGGAGGAGAGAGCTACCTGTGCTGTCAGCTACGCAGACACCCCTCGCCCGCAGCATTTTCAGCTTCAGCAGGCTGAGGAAAGGGTGCAGTAAGGAGAAACAAAGCAGCTTGTGAGATTTTGTTGCCACCGAGGTGAGAAAGTTCCTGCTGGATCCCAGAGGAGCAGGAACAAGCCCTGCACATCAGTAAAGTGTATCATAAAGGTCCTTACAGAAAAAGCCCCAGAGAACGGGAGAAACCGCACCTGCAGCAGTGATGTTGTCACCATGGTGGTCTAAGGATGCAGAAAAGGCAAGATGTGTACAGCAGCAGTATCGCTTGTTATAGCAACTGAATCTGGGTTGACAAAGGAATTTCTCTTTACGGTTAATGATCTTTGTGCTTCTTTGGGAGCATTCTGTTCACATCCGTACGTTACAAAGAATAATGAAGATCAAGTGCTTTGCTTTTTCTTCAAGAGGCCAAAGCTGTCCTCAGGAGGAAAACCAAGAGCTATACAAAGCCAGCAGAAAACCGTCAGCAAGGTGAGAGATCCGACCGCTTTCCGGGGAGAAAGCCCCGCACCAGCTCCCGCAGGGAGGGTCCGGGGAGAGCAGCGGCACCGGGCAGACAGGCACCCGCGGGACCAGGGCGAGGGGCCGGCCCCGAGGGGCCCCGGGGAGCGGGGAACGTGTCGGCCAGCGCCGGGCTGCGGCAGGTGCGGTCCCTGCGCTACCGCACGGGCCTCGGGGACCGCGGCATCGAGCACGGAGTACGCCCCGCGGGTGGCCGGGCCCTCCGCCGGACCGCCCCGCACCGCGCCCCGCACCGCCCCGGGATGGTGGAGACCCGCGCTCCCGGCCCCG
>Ga0065711_1004143_pt1 | contig 24850 bp, 14 predicted proteins | sample Hoacrofraction12_FD_59098 | JGI IMG/M metagenome (GOLD analysis project Ga0065711, IMG submission 59098) | Hoatzin crop microbial communities from Cojedes, Venezuela - Epithelial fraction 12 v2 (version 2) | ecosystem: Host-associated > Birds > Digestive system > Esophagus > Crop | place...
GCGACAGGACAAGGGGCAATGGGCACAAACTGAAGCACAGGAAGTTCCGTCTGAACATGAGGAAGAACTTCTTCCCTCTGAGGGTGATGGAGCCCTGGAACAGGCTGCCCAGGGAGGTTGTGGAGTCTCCCTCTCTGGAGGTATTCAAGACCCGCCTGGACAAGGTCCTCTACAGCCTGCTGTAGGTGACCCTGCTTTGGCAGGGGGGTTGGATTAGATGATCCACAGAGGTCCCTTCCAACCCCTACCATTCTGTGATTCTGTGATCCCCACAGGTCCCTTCCAACCCCTACTGTTCTGTGGGGTTTTTTTTAATCATTTTGCCATTAACAAGGTTAATGCTAAAAAGTAGTCTGGGGTATTTGCTTGCGTATGCAGAGTTTTGTTCCCATGGATATGTTCAAACTTCAAGCCTGGATAGTGGAGCCTTCTAGCTGTGCCCACAATCCATGTGCAATTCTGTGCCCATCTAAAAAGAGTTTGGTGCCTTTATACCTAGCTGTACAGGCCAGCCTGGGGATTTACAATGCAGTGTTGCTGTGGAGGAACAGATATCTCTTGGCTGGTCTTGGGCAGCTGAAGAGTAATGGATGGAGGACCTGAGCATTCTTAAGCAGTTTGTAATGAAGATATATGAAATTATCGGCTGTGTAGTGAAAAAGAGGATTAGAGTGTGTGCTTCCATTGAGAGAGAGCATTATTGGCAAAATTAACTTTTGTACTCTCACAAAAATTTTTTTTTTGTTTTCAATAAAAGCTCACATAATGGTACTGTCAGAACACAACTCATACTACTGTATAAGCTCACTGAAAATAAAATGTGCTAAGAAGTATAGGAGAAGCAAGCCTACAAATATCCCAGTGTAATTAAAGTCACCATAGCATTGCCATTAAGCTTATTTTGGAAGTTAGTATAAACCTTGAGTACACTGCCATGGTTCGTTCTTTCTAATGTAACCTATATTTATGGTCTGGTAATGCGTCTTCTGTTTAGCATTGTCAGCGAGAGGTACTGTACGTAGTGCAGTGTCATGGAGTAACTAAGGAATGATTAAACAGTAAACTAAGGAATGATTAAACAGTAAGTGTTGTAGTGTTTAGTTTTTAATCATTGTCATTTTTATCAATGGTTTTGCAGGAAATGTTATGTATTGGAAAAACTACTATGTAGAGACAGCAAGGAGGGGAGAGAGCTTGTATATAGTGCCTTGCTCAGCTGAGTGGTGCTCAGGGATAGTCCAGTAGGTTGGTAATCTGTGCGGATTTTGAAACAAACAAAAATGTGAGATGGAACAGACCTTAACCTCTTACAACTTTCACCAGAGTCAACTCCATACCATTGGCAGATGTTTAGCTTTCTTGTGCTAAAATATTTCAGAAATTGACTTTTACTGCTTAACTTGCTAATGGCTTGTTCCTTATTGGTGCTGAGCAGATAAGCTGGCAGAGATTCTATTTCTCATGATAGAAACAATAGTAAAGTGAACAAACAATTGTCACATCAGGCAGTGTCTATTCAAAAGACTTGATTTCATAAAGTTATAGTTAACCGTAAGTAACCATGAGTAGTCTCAGTTTTCAATCATGTGGAACATATTTGCATTTCAGTAGTCATAAGGCCTTTACAGGCTTCTCATTTGAGCAAAGTGGTCCTGTGATAGTTAAGATGATTTATCTGATAGCATCTCTATAAAATAATCTTAATGATTCTTCCTGACTTTTGGTAGTTGGTTCCATTTAATGGGATATTACTTTAAAAAAGTGCTTGGAACCAGAAAGGCACCTTCTGACAGTTTTGAGCTTTCAGTGTGTCCCCATTTTGCCAAGCTCTAGCTTCAGAGGTGATTGGGCTATTCACTGTAATTTTTTGTTGCTTTAATAAGTGATTATCAGTTAGCAGTGATAAAAATTCAAAAGCTAGTTAAAGCCTTGAATTTAATTAGTGGGGGATTCATTTGAATTTGGTAAATCCCTTTTTGACTGGAAAAATTGGAGAAAAAAATGGAGTTATTTCTAGGGCAATGTCTTTGTTTTGTTTTCTTTTGTTTTAATTAGTATTATGCTTGGAATTTCCCAGTGGGTTTCTTCGACAAGATCTGGAATACATAGGTTTTGGAAAGATAGATACCTGAATGTGTTTTCAACTTTGAGAAGGTACAGTCTGTCTCTAAGGGACTAATTATGAGCTTTGCTCTTTACATAGCTTAATACTGTCAAAGAGAAGAAGGGGTATCAGTCAGGTAGGCTAGTAAAATGTCTCTCTTTTAAATTTTCCTTTGACCTTTGGAAGACCAAATCATTCTTGCACGTGCCATTATGTACAGCTCTGTACCCATTTTCTGTGGTTGTCGCCCATTGTGTACTGCAGAATGCTGATAGCATAATTTCTAGAGGGAGGGCTGCAAACTGGTAGAAAATTGTAGAAAACAGGGAATTGTTTGTCCAACCATGTTTCACATTACCTTTGCTATTTATTTTTCATCGTTATTTGCCAAAGGAGTTTAAAACATGCACTACCTCAACCTGAAATGAAGGCTTAGATAAGGATCTAAAGAGTTACCCTCCTCCCCATAATCTTTCCCAAAGGAATCTCTCACTGTATGCTTCAAATTGATATGAAAGTGTTTTCTGGATGCAGCTAGAGGGGGGAAGAATCCCTCTGAATCTGCCAGTAGTGGTTTTTGGACATTGGCCAGAGATGGCTAAGGGAAAGGCAACTGTTTCTTTTTTCTCTACCTTGCAGTAGGAAGCCAGGATTGTCATGTTGGGGAAAGGTAAGGCTAAATGAACTGTGAAAACAGACAATAGTTGCATCTCTTCTTTCATTACTGGAGAACAAATAAATCTTATGGTAAAAAGAATGGTATGAGAACCTGTGTAAGGGCAAAAGGCGAAACCACACCATAACTGATGAGAGAGGAGACAAGATATTCCTCTTCCTTGTCCTAAGGCTTGCTTTTAAATACTGTGGTATCTAGACTGTGTAAGAACCCTCTAGCAATAAAATAGAAGATAAAAATGAAGATATGTATTCTTGTGCAGCTGGGACCATACTTTGAAGGATGCTAAATTTGGGGAAGCAAAAGTCATCTCTGTTTACTGGTAAAACTTAAAAACCCACAGTACTGCACTGAATGAATGTGATTCAGCAAAAGGATTGTTGTGAGGACCCTGTAAGGAGTCCAGGATTCCTCACTGCATAGTTCAGGTCTAGCACGGTGCTAGATCATGGAGTATGGTTCACTTTTCACAGCTGGGAACCCAGCCATAAATATAACTAAATACTGGACGAATATTTTGGAAGCCTAAAATGTTTTGGAGAACTTGAATCATGAAACCTAAATGCTGTAAAAGAACTGAGTTTTCTGAAGCAATAATATAGGATTTGGAATAAAGTGGGTTCTGAATAACAGTTTTTGACCATTCTAGCTCTAGTGCTGAAGACTTGTGCAGAAACTATGTGGAATATATTTTTCATTTGAGGTCATCCCACACCTGCATATTGCTGGTTTAGAACAAGACTGTTGAACGCTTGCTGTTTGTGCTTTTAGTTTGCCCGTAATGATGTGTGTGTTCATCAGATGTATATATTTGATTGAGTTCTTATAAAGTAAGTGAAAGAGAGTAGAGTTTAGCAAGGTTCGTTTGCTGGGCTTATGACTTAAACCCCCGATAAATTTCAGTTTTGTATTGGGGAGGGTGTTGCTGAAGTATCAGCTGCTTATCATGAAGCTCCTGGGAGACAGGATTTACAGTCCTGACCTGAATCTATGCAAACTCTCTGAATTCTGGATTGCCAAAATGGTGTGTTGTCAGTGTAAAATAGTGCTGTGCTATCAGTGTGCCAGCAGCAATAAAGATGTACTGCGTGTATCTCATAAATACTAAATTCCCCTGCAAAGTTCAGGTAGAAAGTTTCACATGCACCAGTCATGCTTGCTCTTCTTGTGGCTATCTCCTGGTTCCATATGTAAACATTCCAAAGTAAGCTTACAATGGTTGAACTGTATAAAAGAAGTTAACACTGGAGACAAAGCTCTTGGAGAAGTTAATGTGAAGTTCAGTCCAAACTCTCTTATTGATTGATCCCAAATGACATTGCTTGAGAATTTGGTAATTAAAGACCCACTTAGCTATTTTATTCTAAATTACTCTTGTATTGCTCTCTTCTGCCCCTCAGTAAACTCCAAAGTCATTTAAAATAGCAGAATTGATAGTTGATACTAGTGGACTTACTTGTTACATCTGTACAGTTAAATTAAATGTGCTTTGGATTGTTCTCAGGCAGTGAGGTCAGCTGGCGTGGAAAACCCTGTGCCTGTGTTATGGAACTGTTTCACCCTCCAGCACAAGGGGCAGGTGGGCAACACTCAACCTGTGGTGTTTTTTCTGGGAGTGATCCTTGTTATCTGCTGTCTGCAGAACCAGAAAATTGTTTAGGGGAGTGTGATTTGCTACATGCCAAAACCATTGGAGACTGAAAAGTGTAACAGTCTAAACAAGTACGTTTCAATGGCCCTTAACAGTGAGGTCTCTTTCCTGGCACTGCTTAATCCGCTAGCATAGAAGTGCCTTTGGACACGGTTCATTTCGCCTCAACTGTTTTTAACAGCTAGGAATCTTGTCTAAAGTGTTGGGCCACAGCTGCTAGAGAAATCACAAGATAATTATTCCTGTTGTAACCTCTGTCTGAATTACCCACTAAATATATAAACACGTATAAGGCAGAACTTTGCACAAGTAGATGACATCAACCCTTTTAATTGCCTGCGCTACCTTGGACAAGATATCTGTACATGAAGGCTAAATATTAGTTGAAGAAGAAAAGTCAGGTGTAGGTAATAGAACTGTGGGGTGCGGTGTTTAGAAATAGTGGTGAGAATTGTATGTAAGGTACAGTTAGAGAAAAGCAATAAAGGTAAAACAAAATAAGGAGCACAGCTGTGGAGTGTTGGAGAAGAAGCCTCTAATAAAAAGAAAAGCAAGGGTGTGACAGATCTTGGAGGATAAGTGATAGGAAAAATAAAATAGGGCATTATAGTGGTGTTAAAGGAAGGCCAAAGTAAAGGGAAGTGGGCAGACCAGAGTTTTAAACAAGCAGAAAATCTTTAGTAGTCTGAGAGTAGGTTTAATAAAATTTAGCCATTTAGAAGGGTGAATCCCTCCAATTTAAAAATCATGTATTTGGAGGACTTTGAGAAAATTCTCACCTGAGTCTCTACTATGTAGCAAGTGCTTTGTAATTAAATTCTAGTCTGCTGGATTCATATTCTGACAGATATCAGAATCCTTGCCTCATTGTATAATTAGATGGTAAAATAGAAATGTTCCTTTCTAATAGATATATAAAGCAGTAAGGATATTTTAAAATTCCTGTCAAATCACTCCATGTAAATTACCTAATCAGATACCATAGCTACATAATGTAATGTTAAAAACAGCAGAATTACACCATTACAGAAATCAGCTAGCCCTGTTCCAGATTACAGGGTTGTATAATTACAATGTTCCTTCCTCAACCCACTCCACTTCATGCTGTCACGTGTCTTTGGAATTGTTACACGCATTTATCTCTGTATATGTTTCCATCCTCTTAAAAAAGCATGGTTTTCAATTTATTTTTTCTAGAAATTCTTTTATGGTGAATGCTGATGCTGGCATGTAGGACATACATAGTAGTTAGTGTAATGGCAAAACAGAGACTCTGTAGAGTACTGTTTATTCAGGAAAAACTGAGCAACCTCCTACCCCATCACTAGTATACTCACATGCGTCAATCCACAGCAGCGGGCAGCGATGAAGTTTGCCCTGAGAAGGCAGATCATGAAAACCTGAATGCTGAGAGCCGCTTCACCTTAGAGATGTTCTGAGGCCTTGACCTAGGCTATTGCCGAATGATGTGAGAATGCTGTGGTTATGCAAGATTTTAAAGGAAATGACATTAAATGTACTTGCCAGCAAGTTACTCTTTAAATACTGAGGAATTTGATAAACAAAATGCTACAGTGCATTTAGAGTTGATCTGAATCACATCAGTATTAGTAAGAAATGAATACGTATTTGTTCTCTTGAAATAGGAATATCTTGTGCCTGGTGTTAAGATGTGTGCATTGAAATGCCTGGTACTTTTAGTCCAGGGCTGGCAGGAAGTCAGTCCAGCCAGCATCTGTCACTGCCATGTTCATACGAAGGCCTAATACTGGAATTCAGTTAAAAGCTAAGTGTATGACTGTTGCTCTGTCACACTGCTGTTCTCTTTTTCTTCTAGTTTTCCTCTGTGGAAGTGAAAGGAAGGGCATCTGTCAGTCCAATACTGTCTGACCAGGTTCTTTTTAGATATTCCATGCAAGGATGGCTTAATGTTTAATTACCAAATTTACTTATTTGATATATTTGGTGTTCCATGGCATTTTGATTTAGCACAGTGATACAGCAATATACTAAAATCATAACACAAACATGTCGCAAGACCAGTCCCTCTATGCTCAGTGTCATGATGCTGGATATCCACAGTCACTGGGAAGAAATACGTGGGCTGCAGCCAGCTCAAGCCTGTTGCATTTTTCAAAGTCTGTTTTATTAGTTGTCTGGTTGTTAGAACTTCTATTTGGCTGAGCCATGTGTACACTTCTCTGTCCCCACTACTTAGGAAAGGCTGTTTATGCAGCCTGGTGACCCACTGGTACAGCAGTATAGCTAAAAACAAAGGCTACCCCTAGCCTTCCTTGTGTGGAGATAATTTCAGCTTGCTTTGTGAGAACTGGTGGTCATTCTTTACATTGTTTCTGGAGCTCATTATTTTTTCCTATCTCCTCTGAGCTGCCTTCCATCGTGGGGGTGTGCTGGTGGGTCGCGTTCCGCTCTTTGGCTCACCAGCATTGAACAGTTACTGGTGTTGCACAGTGAGCTTAATACATTGATCACAGGAGTGACCAGCCCTCTTACAGGACCAAATCCTGCATTCTTGGTAGTTTCAGAGTTACTTGGGTAGACTTTGGAGCAGTGTTTGACCATTCAGTATTTATGCTTATCTTCAAAATATGTTGGTGACATAATAAATAAATCTTTGGCCAGCATAGAAGCATTTAATGGAACATTGGTGCCCTAAGATACTCAATCTATAAGAATTAATGTTACCATAATGGAAGTTTCTGATTTGATAGTGCTAGTGTTTTTTTCTATACTGCCTTGTCTTCTCTGGAGGCTAGTGTAATACCTGAAAACTCTGGGTACATTTCAAAGATTCTGGCAACCTAAAGATTGAAGGTGTCTGGAAATCCTTGAAGTTATATCATGGACCTTTAGGATTAAGAAAACATTGAGTCAAAGGTACATTTGAAAACTTTATTTCTTATTGCCTTACTATTTCTCCACTTTTACACTCCTAAACAGGAACTGTTCTCAGTAACAAAACTCTTGACTATCTGGGTAAGCCAAAGATCAGGGATGCTCTTTGGCTCCCTCTGGCCCTCAGCATACACTTCCACTGTTGGTCACTGTTTCCCTTCCTGCCTAAAACACCTTCACCGCTGGCATGAACCAATTAATAGTAACTCAGAAGGCACAGAAGTGCTGGTCAGGAAAGGAATTAAATTGAAGACCTGCTCAATTTCTGGATAATTGGTTCTGGTTTTCTGCTATTTTTTCTTTTGATGCTTTCATTTACCAACAAAGAGTAGAGTTTAGACAAGAACCTGAAAGTACGTACCAGGAAAGGCTGGCAGAAAAGCTATGAGTCTGGTTCACTGGTGTTGTGAACATAACACTGACCCAGACTGAAAGAACGGTTTAGCACCAAAATAAATATGCCCTCTTCTATGCAAAGTGCGAGGGAAGAAAAGAATGCCTGGCTTACACAGGAGATGAATCTGTTTATACAATGCAATGCAGGTTTCCTTGTCTGAAGGTGACCTGGGGAAGAAGATGCGTCTGTGGCTTAGACTGAGTAAGGCTGACAAGGAAAATGCTCATGAAACCTTTTCTTCATAGGCATACAGGAAAAGACCACCTCGGTTGTAGTCTTTTCTTTCAAAGAAATAAATCACTGTGCAGCTTCCTTGGAACATGCTGGTTTGCTGAAATCAGAACATTCTGCACAGACCATTTTTATTTCAGCAAAGCTGAGAGGTAGGGCTCTGGCAGATCCCTGCTGGGTTTCTAGCTGGCTTGCCTGCCTCAGCCTTTGGCAAGCTGCCTGGCGGGTTGACAAGAAACAGAGTGCCTGACAACCTAGGGGTTTCTGGTTCCTCTGCTCATCACTCCTTGGTAGGTGAAACTTGCAGGCTTTTTAAGACTTATGATTCCAAGGCAGCTTGGTAGGAGGACTGCTCCAGAGTGAGGGATTGCTTTTCTTTTTAAACTGTGGAGTAAGAATGTAACCAGCAAGAATGCTGATCACAGATTACAGCTTTTCAAATAGCTTTTCAGAAAGACAGATGGGAAAAAAGAAGTCCAAAGGTTTTATAACATAGGAAGGGGAAACCTTTCATATGGAAAAGACTTTTCATTTCCTGGTTTGAGAGGAAAATAAATATATGCTATTTTTATTGAATTGAAATATATATTTGACTTTGCTTAATAGAAAACTCCAAAGTTAAAATTGTAATATATTACCACAGTAATAGGACTATCTTGATGGGCTGCTGAACTTTTTTTTGTCAGCAGCTGAAAATTAGATATTGTAAATCTTGTTATCACGTATGAATTCAGAAATTCATATGTGAAGTAGATCAAATGAAATGTGGAAGGTTTGTTCTTTGGTGCTTGCCCTGTCTGATGGTTTTTATCACCAGTCTGTCCTGTGCTGGCTGAATGTGTTGAAGGGTGGGGCGGGACTAACAATCTGTGAAGGCCTGACAGCCTCACTTCTGAAATAAGGCTGTGGCATCCTCAAATAGCTTGTCAGTGGTTATAGATTAATCTAGAAGTGGCAAAATATTAATTGGGTTCTACTAGTAGGGGTTGTACTACCTAGTCTGATGGATACTAACATTTCTGGTATCAGATGGCGTTAATTCAGAATTAGATTTGGTCCTTTTTCGGAAAGACTACACCTCATCTTTGAAAACACAACCCTCTACTGCTATGACCTTGCTCCCCCATTCGTACAGAGTAGCATTATTGTTCCATGGTTTCACATCTCTCTGCCATTGGCATTTCCAGTGTCTGAGGTCCTGTCTCCCAGTAAAAACTGATAGAACAGACAGAATGTGGATTTTTCTTTTTTTTTTTTCTTCAGAGCTAGAAACTCCCTGCAACTCTTCTTTCCTTTCTTGAGGTTGCACTGGCCTTGCTCTCTTATTTCACTCCTAAGTGATGGTTTGATTGAAGTGTAAATGTATTCAGAGCATTGTTTTCTAAAAGGGATTTGATTCAGGAAGATCTCTCCTCTCAACTTTATATATACCTGAAATATTTGCTTTAAGAGAATGAAATAAATTTGCTGTGCCGTTTACTAAATGTCTTCAAACCCTGTTAGTGTTTATCACGTTTTGATCAGCTACCTGCTCTTTTGCTGAGCACGTGATTCGTGTTCATTTCTTAATGTCAAGCAGGAGGTGGCTATGAACATGGTGTTACAGCATTGCAAGAAAAATGCTTCCTTTCAATATTGTTCTGCAGTTCTTATCCCATGTAGGCTGTACATTATACAAATCCTTCTTGATCAGTTTTCTAACTCTTTTTTTTCTTTCCTTTCTCCTACTAAAGATTTCCGGATCTGGTTTCTTATCTTGCCTTGGAGCTTTACTGCAATTTCCCATAATATTCCAACCATATATCTTTCAATTCAGTACAAATTGGCAGTGCTGCTCCAGTCAGCATGCATATATCTTTCCTTTCTTCTGCCTTGGGCAGCTCCTCCTTCCAGAATGCATTTCTACACCCTTTTCTGTCTATAGGATCCCATCCTTTCTATAGACTTCATTTGGAAGTTAAGTAGTTCTGTCAGCTTCCTGATTAGACCAGGTCTTGCAGGCTGCAATTTACTGCATGTTTCTTCTGAGATTGGCATACCTGAGTTCGTTCGTTCTTCTTTATTATGTTTTCTGCATTCTTAGAGAAAGAATGGAAGGATACCCACATGATGTGTCACTGTCTTCTAAATGATCATTCTTGACCCCAGCTTTTTCACTTGCTAGCCATGGCCTCATTTCTTTCTGGTTCAATAACAGTTACCCATCAGTGGCTTTTTCCCTGAATAATGTAGGTCTCATTTTTATCCTTTTAAATCCTTTTATTTTATTTCAGATCCAATGTGTATGGTGTCTACTGTGAACAGCTAATACATGTCCTCTTCCTTTATTGAAATAAGTAGATATTTCAATATAGAAAGTTTAAAACAAAAACAAATTTTAAAAAAAACACCAAAAAGCTGCTTGAGCTGCATTTTGCTTAACCTGTATTTGTAATTACATCCTTATTCTACCAGGCACATTTTCGTCAAATAAAATGGCAGCTTTTAGAAAAATACATTTTAATTGTCAATTCCTGCCTCCCAGAAAATTAGCAGTGTTTCTGTAGTGTTGCTACAGAAAACCATATGATTTCTGTGTGAGAAACAATTTTTACTGGGCTTTCTGCTATTGGATCATTAAAAAGGATTTGAAATGAGGCAAAATTGTCCTGGTTTTGGCTGGGATAGTGTTAACTTTCTTCCCAGTAGCTGCTGTGTTTTGGATTTAGTACAAGAATGTTGATAGCACTGATGTTTTTAGTGGTTGCTAAGAAATCAAGGAATTTTTCCAGTTTCTCATATTTAGCTAATAAGCAGGTGCACAAGAGCTGGTAGGGAGCATAGCCTGGCAGCTAAGCCAAGCTGGCCAACAGAAATATTCCATATCATGCAATACATGCTCAGTATGTAAATTGTGTTGGCTGGGGGCGGGTGGGCAGGAACTTGTCCACAACTTTTGTGATTGCTGCTCAGGGGACTGGCTGTGCAATTGGTTGTGAGGTGGTGAGAAAAATTGTGTTGTCTATCATTTATTTTGTATATTCTTTATTTTTTAAATTATTATTCCTTCCTTTGTCTTATTAAACTGTCTTTGTCTCAACCCACGAGTTTTACTTTTTGTCCAATTTCTTCCCCATCCACTGGGGTGGGGAGAGGAGTGAGCAAGTGGCTGTCTGGTCCTAGTTAATGGCTGCTGGGTTAAACAATGACAAAAGGTTGAAAGAAAACTTAGACTTAGCTTGATCAAAAGCAGAAGCTGAATCACTAAAGCCATCATATGTGGTCAGGAGCAACAGCTAATATATGTCTTACGCTAACTTCAGTGATCCTCCAGAAGTATTGCACTTCAAGGTAACCATAGACAAAATCTGGTAGGTATGTCTGGTACTGTAGGAACAGGGTGGAAGATTTTATGTAGGCATGTCCCAATAAGGGCTCTGATTAAAATAGGAAAGTAAAAGCTTCAAGCAGCATAGTTAAAATTTACTTCTCTTACCTGACCTACCAGCCCATACACCTAAACCAGCTGTCTTTCCAGCTCTGCCCCAGCAGAGATTTCAGTTGTTTCCACCACAGCCAAGAGATCAGCATGAAGACTAGGATCTAGTTTTCTACTCTATTGTTCTTGGATTAGTTACTACTCAGTGATCTTCATAATTTTCTGTGTCCCCTTCAGAACTACTTCCCACTGTTAATGGTTCATTGTAATTTTCTTGAAGGCCATGGAATCTACAGGATAATTTTCTGGTTCGATTATTTATTTCACTGGTTGTTTCTGGACAGGCATTGCTATCCTTCTTTTAATTGTTTCCCCTGTTTTTAGTGTTGACCTTCATGCACAAAGCTCACCCTAGGCCATATCCAATAGTTACCTATTCTGATTCCTAACAAATGTATGGGGAGGCTTTTACAAGGGGCTAGGAGATCATGGTTTGTGAATGTAGAGCCAGCACAACAGTGTTTTCTATGCTCTCTGTGTGTTACTCCACTGGAATGAGAATGTGGTTTTTTTTCTATACTATTTTTCAAGCTTCTGCTCCCCACCCTGTCCAGAGATGGGGAGAAATCTTGCCACAGAAATAATTGCAAACCTATATTCTGTCTGTACAGAAAAGAGATCAGTGAGCTTGTGAAGTTGTTTGACACAGCAGTAGGATATGTGCTGTCATATATCTAAAAGGCATAGTCTGAGGTGGCTATTTTTTTAGCCAATCAAAGTGTATGTGTTTAATAAAATACATTTTAAATTTTTATTTGAGTGCTACTGTGTTTTGTGGCAATTTCAACAGGAATCCCTCTTGGTTCCCTAAGTTGATTTCTGCTGCAATGTTAGGTAGAAGCATAATTGCATAATCCATATAATTGCATGTTGCCCTCTCATATGCATTCAGATCTGATTAAAATAATCTCTTCTGCCATCCTGTTTGTATATTCGTAAAGGTCAAATGTGTTATTAGGCTTGACTATTCCGCTGCAGGATATAGAGGAGTTTTTACAGCATCTGTAATGTGATACACAACAGAAGCCGTTCTGCTTGCAGAATGACACCCACTGGTCTTGAGGGTCACAGTCACATTCTTTCTATTTCATTGCAAGTCATGATGCCAAATCTAGTCAAGCCAGGGGATAAAGTGTGAACCTGGCTGAAAGCTGTGGTGCTTGATGATGCTTAATATTGAAATGTTATTAGTCTTAAGTCATTTATCTTTTTTGATCTTTACATTCATGTTGCGTTTGGAACACTTACTGCAATAGTTATTTATGGGGAAGTATATATCATTCCCTTTCTTTCCTCTCTCTTTGAACAAGTAGAAAATGGTTCACAATACATTAAGCACAGTATATTTGAATGCTATAACTGTTTTCTCTGGGCCTGTGGCCCAGCTAAAACTGACTAGTACCCTGCCAGAATAGTACTTGGACGTGTGAACCTGCCAATATTCACAGAAATGCCAGAACACTGTGTGTGAGGTGTGTTGTAAGTAACTTTGAGGAATATCCTTTATGTTCTAGAGAAGTCAGGAGGACACTGTTCATCTTTGAGAATTGATATAAACATACTCTGTATTTCTTGTGGACTTATGCATCTAGATATAAAGGAACTGTGTTGATAGTGGTGCTCTGATACCACATGAGGTATTCAAACTTTTACTCCGATATCCCTGTTTTCCTATAGAAACTGGAGGAACTGGAAATGTGCAGTCCTGCAAGATACCAAATGTGTGAAGCAGAAGAGGTTTTCATTCATGCCTTAGTAGGCATGGTGGTGACAGGTTGATGGTTGAACTTCATGATCTTAATGGTCTTTTCCAACCTTAATGATTCTATGATTCTGATTCAGAGCTGGGCCTGAGGACGTCTGAATTTAATTTCCAGATCTCTAACAGATTCCCTGTGTTATTTTAAACAAAGAATTTTGTCATTCAATGCCAGAGTGCTCTCTCTCTGTGAAAAGGCTAAAATTACTGCGATGCTGCTTGCAATTTTGTAGTCTCCTCTGGTATCTGTTCACGCTTTTCTTTAAATCAGAAGCCCCTTTGGCACTGCTGCTTTTTGTACCTTCTGAATGGTCTGGGCAGAAGCTTCCCAAATTAGATCAAGGTTGATTGTTACTTTGGAAAGGATATGAAACACTTGAGCAGACTGACTTTTCTGCTGAAGGTGAAATTCTAAGGACCTCTTCAGTAACACAAATCCAAGGGGGCCTTTGGATTTGTTCTCTGTGGCTTATGCATAACCAGAATCGATTAGCAGCTGGATAATCTGTGTGAAATGAGTTGGTGTTTTCATCTGTTTTCTGTCTTGCAGTTACCTCCTCCTTTTAATCAATAATGTTGATGTTGTTAGTCTCTGGAAAGGCCAGGAATACAACAATGTTGACAGTATGTGCGTGAGGTGATAAAGGCTGAATGATGCATTACATGGGTATTCCGAAGCAGGCTTTGGTTGGCTTGTGCCTTCAAACACCTCCTATTTTGGTTATCCTATGAATGAATATGCAAACCTTTTTTATAGATTTTTTTTGACAAAAAAAATCTTTAGAATTCTGATCTTGGTTCAAAGTACAACAGAATAGTTACACTGAATTAATATGATACAATGGACAGATCAGACCCTTTCCATTTCTTATTACTCTGTCTCCTCACGGTCAGAATCCTGTGGCCCTTTGGGGAAAAGACTTCAGACAATGTGAAACAAATTCAGTCTGACATTCACTTCTCCCATTTCCACATCCAAAACTTATTAGAACTACACAGAATTCTTCAAAATGAAATCAACTTTCCTACTCGGACAGTGATTTGGATCCATTCCTCTCTATACAGCACCTTTTACATCCTTCAGATGCTACATAATGGTTCTTTAAAAATGAAGTGGGAAAATTGAGTGTGTTTCTGTTCTCTACCTCTACTGGCCAGTTATTTTTTGCATGGCGGCACCAGTGACAAACCACAAGCTGCTCCTTTACAAGCCTGTGAGTCCCACCTGGAGATATTTGCTATCTCAACCTAGTTATAGGTTACATTTAGTTTGAGCCACGTTTACATTTCCAGTACGTGAAAAACGTGAGATAAACATCTGTATTTTAGAAGCCAGTTGCATTGCATGGAAAATATATATGCAATTTACTGGTCTTCAATGAAATGTAAACAATATGTACTCTTCGATGCCACCTGCTGGTGCTACAGATGTTAACTACCTACCTATGTGTTTAGACAGACGTCTTGATAGTATTCTTGGAGTATCCTGTGCAGGAGCTCTGTGATTAAAGAAAAGCAGTAAAGTTTTATTAGTTACCCCTATGTCCCCTACGTTTGTCTCCTCCCATTTTAACATAATTTACTAGTCTTTTATATCTAAGATTCTGGCTTGTGTAGAATTTGGTCTGATTTGACAGAGCAATTGCAGTTGGTCAGAGCACTGGTATGATGCAGGCTGAAGTGCTCTGGTCAACCTCATTGAAGTGGTAGTCATGGGATGAAGTGGTGAAGGGCAGACAAACCAGGGTGCTGATGGGACATTGTGGACACGTGTGCTCTAAGCAGAGTTAGTGTCTACCTACCCCTTCCCTTCTTGTAAGAGAAAATCCTTAGAAACTAACTGTCCACCAACTCCAGAAAACTTCTCGTACTGTGAAAGGAACTTCCTGTATGGCAATTGCTCCCATGCTTTTCCATTGCTCAAGACAGACTGTCCCTCATTGATCATTGACTTTATGGGATTCAATCTGTGTACAGCAAACCATGTAAACAGGTTAAATCATTAACCTTTGATTCCTGAAGGTTTGTGGGTTGTATTGCTTCTGTGGATTTTAACAGAAACTATTGTGGTCCTTTGTTTGGAAGCTCCCTCTGTTTGCATTTTTTTTCCTTGGGTTTATCTTGTTGTTGTTTTCATTTTGTTTTTTCTTTGATTGTTGGTGGATTCTGGAAGGAGTACTTGAGCTATCCTAAAGAACCGATCTCTGCTATTCTGCTGTGTGGGAGCAGCTGATCCATGCTAACCTCAGTCCCAGTTTTGAGTATTTGTGAAGAGCACTGGCTAATCTTTGCCATCTCTAATCTCATGACTCTTCAAGATGTTACTTCTCCCTGCTTACCTTTTCCATTATCCATTTACTGTCTCTGCTCCAGTGCAATTCCCTCTTACTACTCAGCTTTTTTTAGGAAATGATGTATTTTCTTGTTTTTGAAAGAAACTTGTCTGTCTTAATGTTCTAGCTTTTCAAGTTTTGTAAAAGTCAGTGCTGTAAGAAATTTGACACAAACAAGGGCAAAAGCAAAGAGCAGTTGGTATATGTAAACTTCAGCCCTTATATGGGTGCAAATAATAGTCCATAGAACAGGTTATTTTGGTTTTGGATAATAATTTCCATTAAAAGTTGGGTATTTCACGAGCAGATATCTCAGAAGTAGGTAGTTATATATATGTTTGTGTCTATATACATAGAGAGCGCAGGTATTTTTGTATAAAAGAAAGTATTAAACAGAGCACAGTCCAGAATTGGCATTATGCTTGATGAAAAATTGGTAGAGGAGAACAAATTCTAGGGATAAATCATAGTGCCTGAATATGTGATGCAGCAGTTTAGGCCTGGAGATGGTTCTGTAACCACTGTTTGAAGCAGAAACTTCTCTTCAGCTAGGAAAAAAAATGGGTCACTGTTTTGAAAACATCTGAAACTTTGATACAATACCGAGGCTGATTCTGTTCTCATTAGCGTAGCTTTTGAGCCCTCAACTTAATTGGCCTCAATTACTGTCATATAATGCTAATCTAGTGGCAGTTTAAGCCTGAGTAGTACAAACTACGGTGAGAATGGATTTGCAAACTTGATTTTTCTTATTTTTCTTAAAAACTCTTAAAATACATGGAGATGTTTGCTTGGGGAAAAAAGACAACTCTGTATATATGAAATGTTGAACTGCTACTAATTGAAAGGACAGAACTGGCTCAGAAATGTTCATGGGAAGAAAACGTGATCATTCAAATGGCAAGGTTATGACAAGCCTCTCTTACCATTTTCTTACAGATACTCCCCTCAGATGGGAAATGCCTGATGCTTAACAGCTGATCAAAGTAGCTGTGCAGCCTCTGAACAAGGTCCTAATGCTTCTGTAGGAGACAGCTTCCAGAAATTGCTTCTAGAAGAGCAGCGGCTACTTCCAAAGGGAAAGGTAAGCCTTGTCATCCGAGACAGTATGTGCCTTCCCTGAAAGATGTGCAATACAGCAAGAGCCTGTGAGGTACTTGTCAGACTACAGAAACATCACCCTCTTCTGGGAACAGAAATACCGAGTAAATTGTTGAGGATGTTTTTAAAAAATGCAAACGAGGTGTTTTGAACTCTTATATTTATGACTGTATTACTCCGAGGCTATGAAGAGTTTTAATTTTGTGGTTACCCCACCTGCTGTTTCGTTATTAAAACCTTAGGTCTGATTAATCAAAAAGGTATTCTGCAGTCAGATCACACAAGTTCTATAAAATTTGTATGCATGAGTGTACTGTGGAAGCTGTTCATGACTGAAATAATTCTTAAAGTTTCTGATATGTGTTTAAGCGTCTTATGAGAAAATAGTGTGGCAGAACAGGAGTGTTGCACCTAGAGTCAAAATATGATGCTGCTGTGAAGAACTTGCTTTCCTTTCATATTAAACACACTCTCATGCACACACATGTTACATGCAAAGGGACAATTCATGCAACAAGTTATTTTCATGAACACCTAAAGAGGTAGTGTACCAAATGCTGACAAAATGTCAAAAATAATGGAAAACCTTGTCAAATTCGATCGCCTACACCAGATAGTTTAATGCATGCAGTTTCATGCCACTAAGGCAAAATGTCATTGAGCCACTTGTTTTAAAACACAAATACTGTATGAGGGAAGGTATTAATGAATCTTCACACTTCACCTAGCTGGACTCTGATGTAAAGAGCTTTATTTATCTTTCACTGGCTCCCAATTTTACTGAATACTTTTCTCGCAACAGAAAGTATGATGAGAACTTCTCTTGCAGTTCATGTTCATGAAGGTCTGCATTTGATATCTGAATCATGAAGCCTTCGCTCTTTCTTGTAGTCTTAGGGATAACTTAATTCTTCAGTCTATTCATAACTCTTGCTGTGGAATTTATTCTTCCTTGGCTCCAGAATGTTGCTGTGTATCTGCACTTTTGTTCTTTACTGCAGTTGTTTATAGCTTGTATGGTAGAGCAGGCAGGTAGGTTCTACTGCTCCTATTAGTTATTTTCCCACACTGGTGCTGCGATTTCCAGCAAGTATAATGAGGTAAAAAATGGCAGCAGCTCTGCAAAGCAAGTTTGAGGACAGTAGGGTCCAGGGTTGAGAGGGACAGAAGATAACAGCAGTGAGGCTCACAATGAGGGACAGTATTTGTTTGTGTTGCTTTTGCAATATGAACAAACAAGAGCAGTAATAGTGTAGGTGGGTAAATGCTTCAGAGTAACGGTTTCAGTGCAGCTGAACACTGTAAACGACAGATTTCCCTAGTCCATTTGACTCGGGACAGAATGAAAACAGATTTTCTAATGTCTGGAGCAACTCAGAGAAACAGTTAGTATTGATTAATGAGGAATATATTAGAGGAAGTCTGTAAAGATTAAATTTAGAAAGCATTATTTCCAATCAGATGAGTTACCTTTTAGAAAAATGAAATTAATTTGCTTTTGGAAGCCCAGTCCTTAGCTGACCTTTCTGGTTGCAAAGCAATTAGTTCCATGCTTTTGCAGTATAAAAAGCCCTGTGGAATGGCAAAATGTTGTATGAAACTTAGCGATGGTGAATGGAATTTTTAAAAGGAAGAAAAAGAACTGGAAATAGAAGTGCACTCACAAGACCTTATTCAAGTCTCATATAATTAACTTCATCCTAAAGCAGACGAATTGGCTCCAGGTACGTGTGTGTCTAAAACTTCTTCCTTACCAGTGCAGGCTGCATGGCATGACCGTGTGAGCATTTATGTATGTCCTTAACTTTCTTTTCCTTGGTAGTCTGGTTGCTTTCATCAACTGTTGCTGATCTACACATGCATGTTTTGTCTTTCTGCTAAAAAATGGAGGTGCAACACTGTATTTGGATCTTCTGGGGTTGTTGCTTCCTCCCAGGAGTTATGGACTGATGCTTTATTGCTTTCTGTGAGATCTGAAGGACTCAGACCTCTGTGTCAGGGAGTGGCAAGAGTGGGCTTCTCTGCAAGGAAAAGTGGTATCAAAGGCAGGTGGGGCACCACTCACTTGAGCAAGATCAGCAGGTCTGGTGACAGTACCCAGGGCAAACTCATCCAGTCATCATTGAGCAGGCCTGTAGTGATGAGGCAGGGTTGAACTCAAGCCGGAAAGTCAAGTCAGCAGGGATCAGAAAGGTATGAAGCTGGGCATGGTGTCTCCTACAGTGTGGCAAGGGTCTGAGCTTCAAGGTAGCTCGTGAGTCAAGGGGAAGAGACCCCCAGAGACAGGCCTTCTCACAGCTACGTCTTGCACAGCTCTTTCTCGCAACTAAGCGGTTTTCACAGCAGTCTGATCCAAGGTTTCACAGCTGGTGCCATAGTAGAGGTGACCTTGAACAGTGGTAGCTAAATCCCTTAGAGAACTTGCAGAGCCTGTTGGCACACTCAAGTTGCTGACATATCCAAACAGCCAAATTGTTCCTCCTTGAGGACAGGAGGATTCTAGAACGCTTATTGAGGCAGATGTTAAGACTGGCCTTGTACTTTGTACTTGTGTAGGGAAATTGGCTGGGTGGAAGGTGGACAACTGGAGGAGTATTTGGCCTGAACAAGATTGCCCTCCCCAACAGTTCTGGCCTTGTAACCACGCTTATTTATGTGCTGTTTAGCTCAGTGTGATTTTCTGAACATGTTCGATCTAGCTAGTTAAAGACTAATACCAAGCTCCTGGAACAAGCCATCCAGCTCCAGATGGCTAACCACATGTTCTGACAGTAGTATCATCAGAGGATGATGCAGTGTGACAACATATCTGGCCTCTGACCATGTTTCATATCCCGGTGCTATTTTTGGCAGAAACTGTGGCTGGCTGGAACTTAGCTTTAGGAATCAGAAGCCCAGTGATGAGTATAAGCAATATCATTTAGCATTTTCAGGGGAGACTAAAATGGTCATTAAGCTCCTTCAATTTTGATGTACTAGTGAGTTATGTGCATTTAACATTGCCTGCCTTTCTCCCCTTTGTCATCACAAGAAGATTGATTACTCTAGAGAAGTCTTACCAGAAGAAAATTGAGTATAGACTATTTCGGCCTTTGAAACTCAAATTCTCAGCTTCCTTTCTTATATCCTGTGAATGTGATGATATAAGAAAAGATTGAATCTGAAGCTTGCAATATCAAGCAACTGATTGAGGCAACTTGGAGGGATTTGACCTTTTAAAGAGCATTAAAAAAAATTCTAAATAGTATACCAGTTGTTTTCAGCGGAGCGTGTCAAGATACACATATGGTGCTTGGCCTGTGCAGAAAAAGAATCTGTTGCAATTTAGCATGGAAACATGCTGGATTCAACATCCTGTGATGAAACTAAAGAAACTCTGGTGCATTGTGGCACTGGTCACTTATGTCATCTGCAAAGATCAGCTGTGAGACCAAGAATGAGATGTTCTTAAGATTCCTGTTCTGTTACCTCCTGGTGTGTTTAAGGTTCTGAGCTTTGCCTGAGCAACTGTGTGCATCAGAACAGGCAAAGGATTGCTGTCATTCAAACTCTTTTCAGGAAGATCACAGGAAAACTTTGCTGTTCATGATGCTCGGTGTTTTTTTTTTTCCAATTGCAAGGACAGTAGACATCAGTAAGAACAGGGTTTCCCTCCCGCAGACACTACTATAGCCCTTTAAAGATCTCAAAATTAAGCAAGGTTATTTTAGCATTTAGCTAACTTAAGGTATAAAAACCTTTGTCTACTTGTATCTTTCAAAAAAGGATTGAATGTAAAAATATGTAAAAAAATCTGGAGAATGTTATGCTAATTTAGTACTTATCCACACAGTAAGCATTAGAGCTTTCAGTCTAAGAATCCCAACTAGATTGTGGATAGTTTTGGGGTAGTGTCATTTTGTCTTGCTGGCTAAACATAACCTCTTGTATTTGAACTCCCAAGAAACACAACTGTACAGAAGAGAGAAGAACAAGCTGTTCTGGGAAATATGTTTCAAAGGGGCAGCCTGAATGCCAAGGCTCTTGTAGAGAGGAGATGGGTTTGGTGGTGCTTTATGTCCTGAGGTAATGAGTAAAGGAGAAGGAATGGAGGGATGAGTCTGCCTTTTAAATTCAAAATCCAAGTGGATCTTCATGTCAAGAAGACAGTAGGCTACCCTTGCTGTGCAGTTGATTAACAGCACATTTCCTCAAGGGGGTATGAAACCAGAGTAAGATTCAAATCAAATTGCACCTTCCTGTCTCTCTTCATCTAGCCCTCAAAAGTCACTCTTGTACTTGGAACTTGGGAAGATATTCATGCCTTTCAAATTCAGGTATCAAATTTAGTTAGGGGTCTGCATTTTCTATTTACTTAATAGAAAGAGACAAGTTCCTAATTCATAATACAGTCACTTGTCTTTTGGAAGGTCCACAAATTTTTTAGCAATTTGGGTATTTAATTCTGATGCTTAAAGTTAGGAAAGCTGTCATCTTTTGACAGTGTGGGCACACATCTTTAAAACCTAGAGTGTACCTTTGTGACCTATTGGAAAAGCAACCTTGTCTTTTTGTGGAAAGGATAGGTTCAGTTTGTGTTTTTGTGCAGTGACATGAATTAGTAAGTCCTGGTAAATATAACTGCCAAAACTACTAGGTTGTAGCTAGGTATGTCATATATTGTGTGAGACCAGTAGGATCCATCCTCATAACTCCAAAAGAAAAGGGGCTTTACAGCAAACCTTCATAGCTGATCAAGTGCCACAAACCAAAACAAATTCCTGTCATTAGGGTTTCTGGTTTTGTTCTTAATAATTAAAAGCAAGATGAGATAGAAGTTTATCTGAACTGAAAATCATAGATTGCTATTCTCGCGTCAGGGTCCTCACTGGCGAGACGAGCTCCATCTCTCTGAAGAAAACCTGCTCTGCATGTTTTACAAGATATTTGATGTGACCTGGAAATTATCGCTTTGTAGTTTTAGGCTCATCTGTGTTTTAAACCTTTAAGGATGTAATATCCGCAAAGGAAGAATACTTCTTAAAATGAAGTAATGCTTCATATGGAGTTCAATAGACTTCAGTCAGCTGGTCCTGGAGCTTCGTTTTCCTGTGTAAGCTGTGAAAATCAAAGTATCGCCAATGATCTCAGTTTTGATAGACAGCATAAAACAAATATGCTAGGATAATCAGAACCACAGCAGTACTGGGCAAGGGAAAAACTGGCATGATAGTGAGTAGAAAATAATTTGCTAAGAATAAAAGAGAAAATTGCATGGAATGTAGGAACACAGGGTGTAAAGTGTTGCTCTCCTTTTTGTTTTTACCTATCTCGAGTATAAAAAGTAACATGTAACAACTTGTATGTAATGTAACAACTTGGGTTAAATATAGTGATCTGGGGAAAAATATCAATATTTATTAAAAAGCAGTGAATTAGACTTGCAGAACACTTAAAGTGGGAAGGGACCTCTGGAGATTTATTCCATTTTCGCTGCTGAAAAGAGTGTCAAATAAATATAAACTTATGAGTTTAAGTTATTTCTTCTACGTTGAATTCAATCTATGGCTTTTACTTCTGTCTAAAAAGCTAGAAACTAAAAATGCAAACTATTAAGTTTTCCTTATCTTTATCAACTAGTGCCTGATTCTAATCTATGTTTAAGGGCTACACTACTGTTAGTGCAAAGAGACTTTGCAAAGTTAAAAGGAGCCCGAGTTTGCACATCTTTCCAGTATCAGAACATTTCCAGTGACTGAGTCGTGTGGTGACTGGTAATTAATGTTGAAGATTGCTGGGAATTCATGTTTTCTGTGTTTCTCAGACTCAAACTTGCCTTAGAAAAACAAGGTAATAAAAATGTTTTTTCTTCATTTTCTTACCACTGTATTGAAGTGGTAAGGGAATGGGTGACTACTCAGCTATGCTTTGCTCATGTTTAATTTCCATAACAGTCTTCTGCCACTGCCACTTTGAGTACTGTGCATAGCAGTACAACAAATTTTCTGTTTATTAGATCTCAGGTAATGATACACAGCATTGTGATGGGACAGGACTACAAACTTATTCAAAAGTCAGTATCATAATTTCTAATTGTTCTTTGTAGAAAAGGGGAGACAGTTGTTTTCTTCCAAAAGGCTTCAATATGCTGTTGTACTAATGACACTCTTGCTCCTAGCATCTATACCATGCCCAGGGTTCCTATGGATAAAATTTCTTGCTTCCCTCAAAACAATTTTCATACAAAATCAAGTTGTGTCATGTGTTTAAGATCAAATTTCACATCTGAATTGTTTTTTAGAATGTTGCTTAATGTGTTATCTGAAGTAGTTCAGAAATGCTAATAGCACTTTAAAATTAGACCGTTCCTGGCCTCAGTTCTATTATACGGGGTAAATCACTTGAGTAAAATACATATAGTGTATTTTTTTTAAAGTAGATTTTGGCTAGAAGTTGGATATGGAGGGCATTGTGCATGTGTATTAAAATTTTTTGTATGTGAAATCTTGAGAAATAGGAATAGGAGGTCCTCTATTTCTGAGGATAGCTGTATCTATTTCATTAAAATATGCATACAAAGGTCATGCCTGTTTAATCAGGTCCACGCTGGCAAAATACTAGTATTTAAAATTCATTGCTACTCTCTCAGCGATTTAGGCTTAGGTACCATTTTGTAAGAAGCTGGACTGGGTTCAGGTTCTGCAGTGCTAGGTGGGCTACACAGTGAATTCTGCTTTGCATCTTCTGCTCCACTTGCTCATCAGTGCATCTGTGGATGTGAAAGATGTTACAGCCTTGGAAAGATACCTCATCTGGTGATTCAGAGTACTCACCTCTGCTTGAGGAAGCTGAGCAGAATTTGGGAGATCTCTGCTATAAGCCTCTAGGAAGCCACTTCAGGCTTTAACTTAGCACTAGGGTATTGTGGACGACTTAGTCCCTGAAACTAGTGACACTTTTCCACATTTCTTTGGGGGAGGCTCCATGCTGTTAAAGGAACATTGAAGTCTGCAATTCTCCTGTTTGGCACATGGATCAATAATCAAGTCCCCAGCCAGAGAGGCTTTGCCTGGGGATTTCTGTATGTACAGTCGCATCTCTAATAACAGTAAAGTATGCAAAATCCTTCTCTTAATTTATGCAAAGGGCATTCTTGGTCAGTCTTAAAGCTTGCCAAAAACTTTTAGTGGATTTAAAGTTCATCAGAACTTCAGAGAGGCCTAGGTCCTTATCAGATCAGGAAGGAGGGGAGTGGGACTGTCTGGCATGTTCAGGTCATTCTGTGATTAAATTTTTTTAAACCCCCCACTTCCTAACTTCCTAACAAGTCTAGGGAAGTAGTTTGTAATGGAACTTGTAATGGAATAATTTACACAGTTTATCTGAAGTGTGGAATGATGCCAACTTAAAACCCACATATGTTTTGAGTGAAACTGAACTGTCACTCCCTGTTAACCTGCACTTGGTCCTTTCAGGAGCCTGAGAAACCTACTTGCCCAAGCTTGTTCTCTTGCTTTGGCAGGTGAAAGCTACCAAGGGCAGCTTGACTGCATCTTCTCTATCCTCTTTACTCTGTATCCCTTCTGGTATGTTTCAGAGATCCTTCCAGCTTAATCACATTGTGCTCTTTATCCTCCATTGGCCTCTCAGTGTTTTGAGGCATTGTCGCGAGTGAATGATTTAGGATCCTGATGACTATGCCAATTTGTTGGGGAATCGTGATGTAGATCACTTAAAGAACCACTGTCAAAGGTATTAGCAAAAGTGGTTTTAATATGGTGATCTAGCAGTGCAATTTAATGACATTGGATGGCATGGTTCACTGTGTTAATTACTACAGGAAGGAAACATACGAAGGAAAATTGAGTTGCACTGAGGTTAGAATGATTTGCAGAGAAATAAGACAAATGGGTAAGGAAGACCCTCCTGTTCAGTTACAAGGTTCAGAATGGACCCACTTGCTTTCTAAATCCCTTCTCAAAGGGGAGCCTAGGTGCAGCTGGATCCAGATTTAGCCTCAGACTTGGTCAATGGTTTATGTCTAAAGGATTTGTTATGGTTTGGCTGTGGCCGGCAACAAAAAGCGCCACGCGGCCACCCCTCCCCCCGCCAGGGTGCGGAGGAGAATGGAAAGAAGCAGGCAGAAACTGGTGGGTCGGGATAAGGGCAGTTTAACAGAACAGCAAACAAAGGGAACAGTAACAACAACGATACAGATAAGGAGA
>Ga0065711_1004413_pt1 | contig 24850 bp, 22 predicted proteins | sample Hoacrofraction12_FD_59098 | JGI IMG/M metagenome (GOLD analysis project Ga0065711, IMG submission 59098) | Hoatzin crop microbial communities from Cojedes, Venezuela - Epithelial fraction 12 v2 (version 2) | ecosystem: Host-associated > Birds > Digestive system > Esophagus > Crop | place...
TTTTTTTTTTTTTTTTTTTTTTTTTTTTTTTTCCAGCCACAGAGTGCTTTGAATCCTAAAAGTCTACAGGGGTTGGCAGAAGAAGTTCCTGGAAGAGAAATTCATGGAGAGCTATTAAACATAAAGTTACAAACCTGGTTCAGCCCAGAGCCAAAATTCATTAGATGCTGGGACAGCATATTGTGCTCACTTTGTGCTAACCACATTGTTATGCTGTCCCTAAGGTATTCACCCATAGTCATTGTCAGAGATAACTAGCTGGGATTCAGTTAGGCAAAACCTTCTTTCCAAGTCATAGATGATCAGTCTGACATTCCTATACTTAGACGAGCTCCACAAGCTTTCATGCATGAAAGGGCATTAAAAGTGCATTTAAAAATAAAAAGGCATTTTCTGTGTGCCATCCCTGCCTTCTATCATGCTGTCATACCAAAGCATACAGCAATGAGGCTGCTGAGATTCTACCAGTGACTGACACTTATCCATTGCTCAGGACCAAGTTAAGATCTAGTAAAGGTAGAATATTTATTTCAGACCCTCAAAACTCAGTTCACCGACTGGAAATATTGAAGTTATGCAGGGAGAAATTTAGAAGAGCCAAAGCCCAACTAGAACTTAGCCTGGCTGCTGCCATAAAAGACAATAAAAGATGTTTCTATAAATATATTAGCAACAAAAGGAGGGCGAAGGAAAATCTCCATCCTCTATTAGATACAGGGGGAAACTTCATGACAAAGGATGAGGAAAAGGCTGAGGTACTTAACACATTCTTTGTCTCAGTCTTTAACGGTAAGGGAAGTTGTTCTCCAGACACCGAGCCCCCTGAGCAGGAAGACAGGGATGGGAATTAGAAGGAAACCCCCAAAATCCAACGGGAAATGGTCCGTGACCTGCTACATCACACAGAAACACTCAAGTCTTTGGGGCAAGATAGGATCCACTCTCAAGGGTGCTGAAGGAGCTGGCAGATGCGCTCACCAAGAAAATTTCCATCATTTGTCAGCAGTCCTGGCTAACTGGGGAGGTCCCAGATGACTGGAAGTTAGCTAATGTGACTACCATATACAAGTAGGGCCAGAAGGAGGATCCTGGGAACCACAGGCCTGTCAGCTTAACCTCGGAGCTGGGAAGGTTAAGGAGCAGATCATCTAGAGTGTCATCATGCGGCACACACAGGATAACCAGGTGATCAGGCCCTGTCAGCATGAGTTTATGAAAGACAGGTCCTGGTTGACCAACCTGATCTCCTTCTATGACCAGGTGACCCGCCTAGTGGGTGAGGGAAAGGCTGTGGGTGTTATCTACCTGGAACTTTGTAAAGCCTTTGATACTGTCTCACACAGCATTCTCCTAGAGAAGCTGACAGCTCGTGGTGTAGACAGGTGTACACTTCACTGGGTAAAATACTGGCTGGATGGCCGAGCCCACAGAGTCATGGTGAATGGAGTTAAATCCCATTGGTGGCCGGTCATGAGCAGTGTTCCCTGGGGCTCAGTTTTGGGGCTAATCTTGTTTAATGTCTTTATCAATGATCTGGATGAGGGGATTGAGTGCTCCCTCAGTAAGTTTGCAGATGACATCAAATTAGGCTGGATTGTTGATCTGCTCGAGGGTAGGCACGCCCTGCAGAGGGATCTGGAAAGGCTGGATCGATGGGATGAGGCCAACTGTATGAGTTTCAATAAGGACAAGTGCCGGGTCCTGCACTTGGGTCACAACAACCCCATGCAACGCTACAGGCTTGGGGAAGAGTGGCTGGAAAGATGCCCGACAGAAAAAGATCTGGGGGGTTGACAGCTGGCTGAACATGAGCCAGCAGTGTGCCCAGGTGGCCAAGGAGGCAAAAGGCATCCTGGCTTGGATCAGGAACAGTGTGGCCAGCAGGAGGAGGGAGGTGATCATGCCCCTCTACTTGGCACTGTTGAGGCTGCACCTCGAGTACTGTGTTCAGTTTTGGGCCCCTCATTACAAGAAGGACATTGAGGTGCTGGAGCATGTCCAGAGTAGAACAACGAAGCTGGTGAAGTCCTATGGGAAGCAGCCAGGGAAATTGGGGTAGTTCCCATTCAGAGAAGAGGAGGTTGAGGGGGGACCTTGTCACTCTTTACAACTACCTGAAAGGAGGTTGTAGTGAGGCAGGTGTTGATCTCTTCTCCCAAGTAACTAGCGATAGGATGAGAGGCAATGGCCTCAAGTTGCATCAGGGGAGGTTTAGACTGGATATTAGGAAAAATTTCTTTACTGAAAGAGTGGTCAGGCATTGGAACAGGCTGCCCAGGGATGTGGCTGAAACGCCATCCCTGGAGGTATTTAGAAAACATGTAGATGTGGCACTTCAGGACATGGTTTAGTGGTGGAATTGACAGTGTTAAGTTAATGGCTGGATTCAGTGAGCTTGAAGGTCTCCTCCAACCTAAATGATTCCATGATTTTATGATTCTATGAAATAGGAAAATAACACAAGCTTGTGACAAACCTTTCTTTGGTTATGCTGCTTCAAAATGCAGAAATGCACCTCATCTGGCAGCAAGACCTGGGTATCTTGTCCACCAATGAGTTTTAAACAGTTTAATTCATAGTTTCTGCATCCATAAAGTTTTCTGAAAAAAAAAAAAGAAAGAGAAAAAGCTGTTGTGAGTTATCTTCCCCTTCATTTGGTGTTTGGAAAAATAAATATGAAGTAGGAAGAGTGAAAAAAAAAATAATTGCCAGACTATAATTAGATAGTTTTTCAAACCAGTTAGCAGCAGTCACTTGCAGAGTGGGCTATCCTACTTCATCTACAATGAGCAGCAGTGTTATGTGACGGTACAGGACAGAAATACTGTAAAATGATCGTGCAGAAGGAACTGTTGCATTTCTTCTTCACTTTTCTGGCAAGAAAAAGGGAAAGAGGATAGACAGACTGAGCTCAGATACTCTTCAATTTTATATCTGAGACTTCCCTGTGAGAGAAGAAACAGATAGGGCTTTATTTTAAGTGGGTGCTACACACTGCCACCCAGTACAGTTGGTTGAAGAAGCAACCTGATTCCAAGACAGGACTAAGCAAGAGAGATCACTCCCAAGTTTTTCTGTCAAAAAATTTAAGAAAGAGTAAGAAGGTATTGTGTCATAAGAAGGATCAACATTTCCTTTTGCGCAGTCAATGGAAAAGCTCACCCTTCTAGCCTTGATCCAAAAGATGATGCAGTATGACAGATCTGATTAATAGGTTCTTATCAAAGGGCCAGAAAGTGTCTACATTCATCCACAATAGGAACAGAATACAGTTCTAAAAACAGAGAGAACACCAAAGGGACATAGAATGGTCATGTTTGACTTCAAGGGAATTTGTAATGAGATAGCAAGTGCTTTACTTTAGGTTGCTGGTTTAAATTAACCCAGGATATAGAGGCTGAGCTTTGTTTTCACTAGACATTTATCTGAAGACCTAGACTACATAAAATGACTTGTTAAACTCAATTCCAAGCGGATAAATGGTACATCGCTCAGCTGGTATGGACTGGTACTCCTGATAACAGTCTTCATACAGTGAACACAGAAGATGAATTAATATTGTGCGTGTGGACTTTTTCGCTCTATGGACAGTCCCTCCAGGTCAGGACTGGAAGGCAATTTCACAGATTTCATTTTTTTCTGCCCTCTCCTGCTCACATGTCACACACAATCCCAGCTCTGCTTACCAAGAAAGCAGAGGACTCTTCCTCCTTAAACAGGCAAACCAAAGCAATGGTGTATCACTGGAAGAAGTTAAAAAAGGGTAGATAATGGGACTGGGTCACAAGAAGGATTTATATTTTATTTTTGTGTAGCCAGTGGAAAAGTTCCTACATCTATTGTTAATCCAAAAGACAAAGTAGTAAACTTCAATAGCTGGTATCCTGTGTAAGACCCAGAGGCATGTGAAACTCAGCTATTTCCAACTGCAGAAACCTGTGGAAAGACAGCTTCCATTTTCTTTCCTCCTAAAATTCTCTGGTAGTTACCAGCTTCTAATTTCCTCCTAAAATTTCCCAGTAAATCTTAAAGAAAAAAAACACCACTTGGTTGTGTGTTCTAACAAGACCTTCTCGTATAGTTCTAATGTGAAACTTCACTTCTGATTTCTGCTGAAGGGTCTGGAAATCTTTGTAACCTGTTGAGTGACTCTGGCTTGATGTCCAGTCATTAAGAGTTGGAGGAGGTTTTTTTAAACAATGTTAAGCTATAAATTTGTGGCCACTGAATTGCTTTTAGCCCAAGGCATCTAGCACTGTCCCAAAGAATTCCCTGCTGTTATTCAGGAGCTGGCTTAAAACACTCTAATAGATAGTTTGGGTGCATCTTCTCCCTTTTGAGAGGGTAAGAGGCTTTAGGTATGGATGGCTGCACCCCAGAAAGTGGCATCAGAGCCAGGCAAAGCACCCTAACCCTGGTTTGCCTGCCAGCGCTAGAAGAGTCAGGAAAAATAGAGATACAACCACACCGACAGCGAGGCATCAAACACAGCAAGCCCTGAGCACACCTTAGCTTGAAATGAGTATTACTGGAGAAGAGAAGGCTCCTGGGAGACCTTATACCAGTCTTCCAATACCTGCAGGGGCCTACAAGAAAGCTGGAGAGGGACTTACAAGGGCATGGACTAACAGGATGTGGGGTAATGGCTTTAAACTGAAAGAGGGTGAATTTAGATTAGATATAAGAAAGAAATTCTTTGCTTTGAGGGTTGTAAGGCACTGGAATAGGTTGCCCAGAGAAGTTATGGATGCCACCTTCCTGGAAGTGTCCAGGCCAGGTTGGATGGGGCTTTGAGCAACCTGGTCTAATGGAAGGTGTCCCTGCCCATGACAGGGGATTGGAATGAGAAGGTCTACAAGGTACCTTCCAACCCAAACCATTCTATGATTCTATTACTTCAACTACATTATTTCCTGGACTGAACCAGTGTATTTAATGCAGTATAGTACTGCTTCTCAATCCTTGCTGAGCTCATCTGGGGATCTCTAAGGCAGCACTTCACTGCCCAGCATAGACTAAGTCCACAGATTGATCCTACATGCCACAAGCCACCTAAAAGTTGGTGGTATAGAATAAAACTACCTTGGTTCTGCGATTACTTTACTCTCTCTGGAAGTTTTGACTCCAAAAGGAGTGTTCCATCTCTCTTTCACCTCTCATACTGGCACTACTGCCCAGTAACCACATCTGAAATCTGATCAGGACAAATACACTGTTTTTCAGTTTTCATCTAAGGAGACCATGTCATGAAGTGTCTGCAGCAGAACTTGCACCAGCATAAGGCAGGCAGCAGGAACACTGCAATACGGACATGACAACTCTTTTCTGTGTCTGCTCTCTCTAGGGATGATTTAAAGCAATTAGAATCATAGAATCACAGAATGTTTTGGATTGGAAGGGACCTTTAGGGATCATCTAGCTCAATCCCCCTGCAGTGAGCAGGGGGACCTCTTCGATTACACCAGGTTGCTGAGCCCCATCCAACCTGGCCTTGAATATTTCCAGCGATGGGACCTCCACTACCTCTCTGGGCAATCTGTTCCAGTGTTTCACCACCCTCATGGTAAAAAACTTCTTCCTTATATCTAGTCTAAACTTACCCTCCCTTAGTTTAAAGCCATTACTCCTTGCGGGAGTACACCTAAAGTTCTTTATCCAGCATCTCCTAAAGTGGACTGAGACAGGTATCTCTAGAGAACAGATCCTCCCATCCTCTTCTATGACCACCCCATTGTTCCTGCCTCCTCCACTGTACATAGAGGGAGGCTCAGTAAACAATTTTAGAGTACATCTTGAGTTTTAAGATAACTGGACCTAAATTACTTCACTGAGATTGCACAGGGAGTCTAGGAAAGACGAGTCTTAATTCCATACATTTAACACAAGATCATGTCCCTTTTTGAAACTTTATTCATGTGTAAGAAGCAGTGGAGTGGTCTTGAGTATTTATCTTTTTCAAAATTAAGATTGTATGTAAGACCTCAGAGAACTGCCAGTGATCACCTCCAGCTACATGTACCATCAACCCTCCCCTTCAGTGAACTGCAAAGAAAGAGTGAAAGATGTTAATTAAAGCTCATCCAAATGCCAGTGACTGACATGCTTCAGAGGAGTTAACCATTTCAGCTGACCATGCAACCACCTCCACATAATGAAATTCCAGAGTGTCTCAGCATAGTGAAGAGTGTTCTCCAGACAAATGAAACACATATGCTGCTAGTTTTATGAGGGTGGTATGGCTTTCATGATACTCATTTGGTACCATTAAAAAAAAAAAAAATAAAATAAAAGGGAATTTGGTTACATCAAACTTTGGAAACTGATGGTTCAACTTGTCTGTTAATTATTAAGACCGAAGGTAAGATTTCAGTTATTCTAATCCCCTAAAACTGATTCTTTTCTTTCTTTGGTTTTTCTTTTTCTTTTTTGTTTGTTCGTGTAACACTATTCATACACAGTCCTTTCTGTAGTCTTATTTCTCCTTGAATCCCATGGAGATGGATTAGCAGGGCTCAACCCATCAGAAGGCTGCTCTGCAAAGTGGAATAAAAGTCTGAGCTGAACCCTCCTGCGGATGTTCAGTCTAAATATGGATTCAGCAAGGCCTGAAGCCTGGATCACAAAATTACAGAATCAGAGAATGTTAGGGGTTGGAAGGGACCTCTGGAGATCATCTACTCCAACCCCCTTGTTAAAGCAGGTTCCCCTAGAACAAGCTGCACAGGACCATGTCCAGGTGGGTTTTGAATATCTCCAGAGAAGGAGACTCCACAACCTCTCTGGGCAGCCTGTTCCAGTACTCTGTCACCCTCAAAGTGAAATTCTTCCTCATGTTCATCTGGAACTTCCTATGCTTCAGTTTGTGCCCATTGCCCCTTGCCCTGTCTCCGAGCAGCATGAAAACGAGCCTGGCCCCATCCTCTTGACACCCACCCTGAAGATATTTATAAGCATTTATAAGATCCCCTCTGAGTCTTTTCTCTAGACTAAAAAAGCCCAGCTCCCTCAGCAGGATACAGGAATAAGGCACTGTTTCACTCTGCTGTTTTCTGCCCCCCTTGAAGTTTCCTGTTTCATCTTTGGGACTATGAAATGGCTAGATGGGTCAGATCAAATGTGAGATGGAGATCTGAATATGTAGGAAAAGCCTGTTCATCTATCCCAGGAACAAAGTTTCTTCGTAACTATTTTCCAGACTTGAAGGTTGGTTTTGGCTTGTTTGGGGTGGTTTGGGGGAACTCCTCCCATATTATATTCCCTGTTTTTCCGTGTTTACAGTCGTGTTGCTACTTTATGTCAACTGCCTGAATGTAATCCTTCAGCTGCCTTGTGCAACACTGGTATTCTTACCAAAAAAACAGGAAAAGGTAACTTGAGTTCTCAGGAACTAACTGTGAAAGAAGGTCTATCTGAATCTACTTTGTTTGAACATCAGAGCTTTAAGTGCTTTTTCAAAGCATGCAGTGCCCATAAACGTCCTCTTTAAAGTCCCACGTACCAAAGATTCCAGAGGCTACGCTGCAGCTACTCTGAACAAGGGCTAAAATAACATGGAAGTCATCATTACTTAAGCCAACCAACTGAAATTCGGCCCAAGATTCCTATACAAGTTTTTTTTGTGTGATATAGTGATCCAAAATCGAAACCAGAGTGCCTTGACTTTGTTGTTATTTTAATCTCAATTCAGCCAGTTTGCCAATTATGTCTGCTGGAACTGAGAACATAATTTCTGTAGTGTGAAAATATTTAAGGTATTTGGATCTCTAAATTCCACCAAATTTCCATATCTGCGCAAAACCAAATAAAAGGCTATGGAAAATAATCCAAATTTACTCCTGTGCTTAAACATGTATGGATAATTCTAAAAGGGGTCTACTCGTTGATGCTTAATTCTTGTTGAAGTTTTTTTAAAAGATAAGAGGAGATAAATGGACAACTTATCAGATACATTTGTGTTACAAATTTAAGGAAGATTTATTAAAATAGTAAGGTCAATTATTTAGATGCTAGATGAAGAGTTTAGCTTTCTCAAATCATCACTCCAGTGTGAACAGGAAGTGTCCTTCTAACATCCTTACTCAAGATCCAAATGCTCTACAGAAGTAGGAATCCTCTTCATGATCTTGTTTCTGGAAAAATTTAGGTTGGAAAAGATCTCTGCGAGTCATCTGGAATTAGCGGGTAGAGTTCCATCTACATCAGGTATCCTCAGGTGAGAACATTGAGTTAGGATGAGGGAACATTGCAAAATGAATACGGCAGCAACGTCATAGCTGTCAAAATTTCATAGAATCGTAGAATCATAGAAAGGTAAGGGTTGGAAGGGACCTTAAAGATCATCTGGTTCCAACCCCCCTGCCATGAGTAGGGACGTCTTCCACTAGACCAGGTTTCTCAGAGCTCCATCCAACCTGGCCAGGGAGGGGGCAGCCACAGCTTCTCTGGGCAACCTGTGCCAGTGTTTCACCACTCTCATGTTGAAGAATTTCTTCCTAATATCTAATCTAAATCTGCCCTCTTTTAGTTTAGAGCCATTCCCCCTTGTCCTATCACTACACACTCTGGTGAAAAGTCCCTCTCCACCCTTCCTGTAGGCCCCCTTCAGGTACTGGAAGGCTCCTCCAAGGTCACGCCGGAGCCTTCTCTTCTCCAGGCTGGACAGCCCCAACTCTCTTAGCCTGTTCTTGTAGGAGAAGTACTCCAGCCCTCTGATCATCTTCGTGGCCCTCCTCTGGACCCGCTCCAAAACATCCATGTCGTTCCTACTTTGGGGGCCACAGAGCTGGACACAGTACTCCAGGTGGGGTCTCACTATGTGTTAGAATGGCTTATCTACGGAAACCTGATCTGCTATCTATGCATCGGTCACCACAACATTTTCCAATAGAGGACTGGGACACATCTTCCGATCCCTCTACTGACACAACTGTGTATTATTCTGCTGTTTCACGGATATAGAAACTGTGGCACAGACCTGTGGCCAGAGCAAGCTGAAAATCATAGACCTGTCATCTGACGTTAGAACCAGAAAGTCTATGAGTTCCGACCCTGTGTCATGAACACTAGAGTATCCTTGCCTTTATTCGCTAAATGATTCATCAGTAATTTAAAATCAAGAGAAAGGGCAAAAAAGAGGATAAAAATAAGAAGGGAAATGGATTATGGTTTTAGCCAAATGCTATCTATATGGGTGGAATCAAAATAGCTTCAAACAGCATAGGAAATATGCATCCATTCCTGTCACCTAGCTAAGCAACACATTAGGGACAGCAAATCCCCCTGTAGCGGAATCCCAGAGCTCGTGGGCATGATGCGTCTTCTGTGGGCTGTTATAGTCAGCACTGTCAAGTCCAAAATCTTCCCTCTCTGCCCCTCTCCCACTTGCATCCTATTGCTACAGAAAAAAAAGACAATTGTTGTAGGCCTGTATGAGAGACGCCAATCTAATTATTAGTCTCTCTTTTTTTTTCTTTTCTTTTTTTGGACATTGCGTCTGCAGAGGAGGGAAGTGGGAGGACAGGGATTTGCAATGGTGGGGGCAGCTGAAGAAGGAAAGGAGGGGGGAAGAAGAGAAAATATTTCCTTTGGCAATTCTGTTTCTCTTTCGAAAAGGGACTACTTTCCTCACTCCTTATCCCTCCTGACAAGTACAGGCACTTTGGGCCCTAACTGGATGTGAACATTGTCAAAAGAAATTTGGGCTAAAGGGAGGCATCTGCAGCTCTGTTCCTATTGCGCTCGGTGCTGGAGCCATTTTTGCGAATGTGGCAGGGTAGCTGGTGGGCAGACACCAGTACAGATGGGAACTTCACATACTGTATGCATCATGACCAACTATAAAAACAGTCACAACGCATCAGTTGTTACCCAGCCAGTCTTCCTGGAACCTTCACTTTCAATTTCAATCTCACTGACATCCGCAGCTTAGAGTGAGCTTTTATGTTTAAGCATCAGTACAGTACTAATGCAGGAGCAAAGGGGCGGCTGGGCTACCACAGCAAGGAATTAAACCTCTGTTCTCAGACAGCCATTAGAAGGGAGGAGCAATTCAAGGGGAATAGTGTAACTGGATTCTATGCAAAAGTGGGGAGAAAAAGCAGGGAATGGGAGTCGGGAAATTTTTTGATGCCGTGAACTCACAGCAAGTTGGGGGGCTTCTGAAAAAGAAATGTAGCAAGCAGGCATTCTCCCAACATGTAATTTAATGCTTGGAATAATCCTATTGTGTCAGCTACTCACCACCAAAGAACTGAGGATAAATATAACTTAAAAAAAATTAAGGGGATGGCAATTTGAACAGCTTAATGTTTCTTCAAAGGCTAAGTGATGGAAAGCAGCGCTGAAGTAAATTGACAACTCGGAATTAACTGGTTGCTGGCACAGCTCAGGTGAAGGTTTGATGGTAACATGAGCTTTCCCAACAGTTTCCAAAATGAAGTATTATGAAAAGGTAAATTATGTTTTGTATTCATGACTGAAAGCATTTTATTTTAAAGCCAGCACTGCTGATGCTGTCAAGGTGGAGATTCTAGCTTTATGTGCAGTGCCTCTAGCCTTGCAATGTGAGTGAGGGAACATGACAGCTTGTAATAAGTAATTTTTATACAGTTGCATTTATCACTCAAGTAGGCTTGGCAATATTAAACACAGACCTTAAAATGCTGCAGAAGAGGAAGGACAGGGGCTGGAGGCCATGTATATTGTGTGTGTGTGTGTGTGCTTGGTTGCGTGCAGGAGTGTTTGTAACTATTTTTTTTTCTCCAGGTCCATTCCTGTTAATGTGGCACTTTTTAAGATATGCACGGAAATGCTTCCAAATTGTTAATACATCACTAAAAGGTTACAAATGAAATGACCCCATTTAGCCCAAAGGATGTTATTTTAGGCTTTAATGAATTAGACATTGCTACCATTTTCAGGCAAAAATCAATTGCCTCAATTAACAAATTTGCACAAGTCCAAATATTTACAAAATAAAGGCCCAGAAACCACATTCTTTGTTTCTCTTTCTCACTCTCTACCCTGCTTCTTCATTAACATTTTCATTTCCATGAAAGTGTGAGGCATCAGCTCTTTGTCTGAGCTTGTGAAGGCCTAAGCATTGACTACATTCTTCTTCTTTAGCGGCTCCTCTTTTCTGTTTTAGCAGGTTTTCCTTCTTTGTCATGAATAATTCAGGACAAGCTACAAGTGGAAGATGCCCATTCCTTTTCATGGAAAGGATAAAAATATAGTCAAGCCTTACCTCATTTGTGGAAGAAAATTTTACAAAAAGAGAAGGCAATTTACTTTATGGGATTGAAATAGGAAGGGAATTTTCTTCTGTTCACAGGATTTATAGGAACTGCACCTTGAGTCTGAACCAAGAGGAACCAAAAGTCTCCAAGCCAAATGACAGACTCTTAAACCTTCTGAAGCACAGCCCTGACATACGGTTTGATTACCTCTTCTGTTGCAAGGAGTTACAAAGCTAGGTGGATGCCGGAAAACTCAACCATTTAAAGCTGAAATAATGTCAGATCGAAAGCAATACAAAATTGAAAAAAGACCAGTCTCTGTTATTATTCATATGACCCAGTTGAGAAAATCATGCATTTTCACTGGGAGGTATGTCTAATTTGGGCATCGTGGCTGCCTCAGGACATTGGCTGTACGGGGAGATGAGAACTTGCAGCTTTGTGTAGTGAGGTGTCTAGACTATCAGACAGACGAAAGAAGGACCTGATTGTTTTCGCTATTCCTTTTGCTTATTTCATGCACCTCTGCTATCCATCAACGATGTTAAATTTAATTTTTTACCCATCTAACCCACACTGGTCTGAAGAGGACATTCCAGGATCCATCGGTTATGGAATTTCCCAGGACAGCATTTGAGGGTGACAATGATTTCTTCTTCTTCGCTGGGACATGAGTCTCTAACTCTTAGTAAAGGTCTCGAGATAGATAAGAGACAGTGCCAGAAAACAAAATCAAAACCAAAAAGAAAACAGTCAATAAATGCAGGGAGTCAAGGTCTCTTGCTAACTTTGCAAATTAGTCCATAAATCAGCAAAAGGAACTAGGTCTTCCACATAACAAGTACTCACCGCCAACGTGATTCTGAGTTTCAAGGTTTATTTTGTATCATTTACTTATATTAGTAAGAAGCTGACAGGAAGCTTTATTTTTTCTGCCAGAAAATTAAGGTTGATACAGATCTGTTGCAAAATGCTGCTGCTTTTTTGCTTTTTTCCTTTGACTATGGCTACTAGAAAATTACTGCTTTGGGGTCAAAAAAGTACTTCTATTTTCTGCTCCATATTGCGAATACAACATAAGCACTAGAACTTAGTTGTGGCTAGACATTAACAAAAATCTTCTAGCAAAACCTGGAGAAGTTGCAGTCCTCAGTATTTCAGATTTTAAAAAATAGGTTAGACAAACATCAGCCAGAAATTATGAAGGTGCATTTGATTTTTCTTGAAAAAGCAATGGAGTGAGTGATCCGATCTGGTAGTCCATGGTCTGAGTTGGGATTTCAGCAGAAGAGACTTCCAGAATCTCCAGACATTTTTGGAAAATTAGACTAATTTTGAGGTAATTTTGACAAAGTTGAAAAGACCTTGGGGTTAAGGTTCACCTTACTGAACTTGAGAAAACTACAGTACCCATGTTCACACTTGGTTTAGTTACCCTGGGATCACTTAATAGACAATGGAGAAACAGGCAATTTTGAGATATGATTGTCTGACCTACTAAAATGTTTAGTTTTGGCCACAGGAATCTCATCCCAGGTTTTTTTTCTTTTCCTATGCTCTCAGTTCCATCAGAGCACCCCTTTTCCAATCTAATCCAATGACTATCTGCTTGATGTTATGAATCTCTGGTAATGTCCTGGCTTCCGATGCCATTAGCCCAATTCTGTAGACACACATATTGACTGTATGCAGACCATCTAGCTGAGAGTGAAGGGATATTCTGAAGGTGTGGAGCTTAACATGGTCATAAAAGTTGGCAGGTTAGCTCCTAAGAAGACAGGAGATGTAAGCTAAGAGACTTTTGTAATGATTCTCCTATACACAAGCCGTTCTTTGATACTGCCTAGAGAGATGCATGATACTGCTGTGTCTCTGACATGCAGTGCAGCAGCTCCTGCTATCTCCTATCTCCTGCTTTGAAAAGACAGAACTCATGCTGGGCAAAGAAGGATCTGTAGTTTCAGTAGTCACTACAGATTTAGGATAAGTGTAACGTTGTCTTTAAATACCATCTTAATCACTATCAGAATGAAGTCCAAGCACTGAGTTTTTTATGCAGGATCCTTCATCTCAAACATAAAATAGACTGTTTTACTTTGATTCCATGGACTATATCCACAATTCCAGCTTCATAAAATTCTGAAAGATGCTCCTATTGATCGTGTGCAGCCAGGTTATAACTTCCTGTCCGAGAACTTGAAGTACATTGAGTACCAGTATATCAAATAATTTAGTATTATTTAAATCTTCTATGCAGTTTGTATTCCAGGTGAATTCATGCATGTATCTTGTACAAGAGTTTGCACACCTGCAGGATGACATCTGTCTAGACAATAAATTCAATTATTTGAGTTAACAAGCCCTTGTCATTGTTAGAAATTTATTACAAAAAACGTGTATTGGTAATCAGGTGCAGAAAAACCTGCAAGAGATACTCACCCATGGAGGATGGAAGGTGTTCAGCTGTCCATATTGTACATTTCTGCAGTGAAAATATCTCCAAATCAGTTAGCTATGTAGAATTTTCTGTATTTAAGGAGATGAAATATCACATTCAGAGCACAGTTTGCTTGATTAGCATTTAAGGATTAGATGTTTTGAACCCAGAGGCTATCTTTTTCGCTTCTTTTATTTACTAGGGGACTAAAGAGAGTTAGACCTTATGTAGGTCTGCAGTATAAACCTGTATGTTTGGAAATATGGATCCACTTCTTTCTTCTTCATATCTTTATTGCATGAAGATGCATTTTCTGCAGAAGGAATCATGGGAAAAGGAATCACGGGAAAAGGAATCACAGGGTTCAAAATTACTTTCCTGAGAGTACACAACAGGATGAGGGCCTGAAGATCACAAAGTTGTCTTGACCACTAGTTCTTTTGCTGTAACCACCAGACTCCTTTTTTCCTGTGTTCACAACAGTGCATTTACAAGTATTGCCTCTGAGCAAAAGTAACCTGTAACATTTCCAGAAGAGGGAAACTCGAGTTATTTGACATATGACATGGATCAGTCTATGCTCAATATGACAAAGCTTGAAAGGGCTTCATTTTGAAATGGGTTAATACTCCCCCACCTCTCAAAGCAGATTTTTTTAGGATGCTATCAAGCACTGCAGCATTTCAGTACTTAAAGCAACCTTATAATAAAGATGGGGACAGATTTTTTAGCAGGGCCTGCCACGAAAAGACAAGGGATAATGTTTTTAAATTAAAGAGGGTAAATTAAGTATGATGAAGATATTTTTTACAATGAGGGTGATAAAATCCCGGTCCAGGTTGCCCAGAGAGGTAGGAGATGCCCCATCTCTGGAAATATTTAAGGTTGGACGGGGCTCTGAGCAACCTGATCTGGCTGAAGCGGTCTCTGCTCACTGTGGGGGGGTTGGACTAGATGACCTTTAAAGGTCCTTTCCAACCCTAACTATTCTATGGTTCTATGATTGAATAAGAGACACCCTCATCATCATCATCAGACTTCTTCAAAAGCTTTGCCTTAAAATACACAATCACATTACACAAACTGAGAAGAGATGATTCTGTCATTAGAAATGTGGGATCTGTACTCATGAAACCATGGAAAAAGCTCTGCTACAAGCTTTCTGAGTTCCAGAATCACATAATTTAATGTAGGTGTGATGTACGTGTAAATCTGTGCTGCTGCCTGAGCTTTCACTGTAGTCAACAGGAATTAAGTCTTGAGACACTTGCCTGAGTTCAGGCATCTCTAGTAACCTTTTAGATACTCCTTGGAGCTTAAAACTCTCGTCTGGCACAGACAGGAGGTACGGGAGAACTTCAAAACTCTTCTGAAGAGGAAGGATACCTTTGGGCAACCCAAGTGACACTAGATGCCCATGATTAGGCAAGTGAATCAGGCCCCAGACAGTGCTGTTAATGGAGTTTAATGGACATGTTAGCTCAGTTATAAGTAGAAACCTACATTTGGTCAACTGAAGAGCTCTGGATGCCCTAGGGAATCTGAGACATCTCCACCAGGCTGGTAAATATTGTAGAATCATAGAACTGTTTGGCTTGGAAGGGACCTTAAAGATCATCTCGTTCCAACCCCCCTGCCATGGCCAAGGACAAGTTCCACCAGACCAGGTTACTCAGTGCTCCAGCTATGCTCATCTTTGTGCTATCCTTCTGAGCTAGCAGCCACTGGCCAGGTGTAACACCTGTGGGGATCTCAAAAGGCACTATACACCTCTGTCTAGGCAACCGAAATGTGCCCACAAGATAGGCTTCACTTGCCTAAACATAAATATCTAGTATCCTCTTAGGTGTTTTGAAGTATCCTACCCGGCCATGAAAGCATGCAAGCCTCTTGTCAATCCTGATTCATATCAGCTAGTCTGTTCTAGATGTCTTGAACACAGTAACACATTTCGGATGGTATTGGACACCCAGGTAACAGAATCATGGTCTTAGCTTCAGGTATCAATAGGAACTAAGACATCTACTTGCTTAGCTGGTGAGGCCCTAAAGCCCAATGCATTGGTGTCAGTCACTACAAATAAACTTGTGGTGAAAAATACAGTGAAAACTTAAGAGGTATTCTGTTTCTATAGAGATGGATGTGTAACGATCAAGAATAAGAAAAAGGTGTTTTATATTAAAAAAATAAGAGTCTAGACTCAGGGAATGCCTGTGTAAGCCACGTGCACAGCTCATACATTCAAGTGTAAGTAGTACTACTGAGAGAACAAAGGATGTTCCTGGACATTCCCATTACATTACAAAGCTGGCCTTCCAAGAATTATATGCCTGAGAATAAAAAAATAATTATAAAACCACAAACGCAATCAAAGCAATGCTGCTGAAAGCCTTACGCACCACAGGTTTACGAGGCATGTAAATATAGCAGGTTGGATAAACATGTAAACTATTACACTGCACCCTTTAAAATATCTCATTTCAGAAGCCAGTGGAAATACACCGGACTGAAAATTTGGATGGATAAACACTGAATCTGTGGTAAGAAATGCTGTCCTTTTCCTTCAAAGCTGTGTGAATACATGCAAGCTCAAATTAAGGAGAACAGATAACCAACTGTACACTAGAGATGAGCAGGCTGCTTAAAGCTACCACATAACCGATGAAGCTTCAAAAAAAGAAGAAAACAGCTTGAGGCCTTTTTTCCTTCTTCCTCTAAAATGTGACATCATTGTATATGACACAACACCTTGGAAGGAACCATATGGGGATATGTACACATGTTGTTAACTAAATGTGAGCTCCTTTGGAGTGAAAAAATCTCGTTGCTGGCCAAACGCTGGATGCTCTCACAAAAAACACAGCTTATACAATGGAACTGACAGTTCTACTTCAAGGACTTTTTTCATGTCTAATGCTCTTTTTGTACTGTATTTGGAAAGGCATACCAAGAATATAACACTGTTTTTCATTCAGATCTAATCAGAAAGGCTTGATTCAAACTCTACATGCTAAAATACAAAAGAAGTTCTGATGCAGGTTTTTGCTTCACTTTTTACAGGACTGATCTTTAGATCTCTAAACTCATTAGTCAGTGTTAGTTATTCCACAATTTTAAGGAATATATACTCCTTCGCTCTGTCCTGTGATGTCTCTTTAGGTTAGTGTTTGTATGTCTTTCTTTCACTCATTCTCTGTTTTGCTAAATGTTGACCCTAACAAAGTTTTGGATTAGAATTTGGATATAAAAGTTCCATTTTATGTTTTCATTATAAAACCTCTTAACTTTACACGGGGTCTTCATGATGAATATCCACATTCACTTACACAGCAACTGGTTCCAAAGTTGTCTTAGGTGACTTCAGCAGAAGAGGAGATCCTAACAGCTTTAGATTGTGAGTGTTAATAGATGAGAAAAGGGTTAAATTAAAATGAGGAAGCTGCCTGAACAAGTATGTATTTGTGGATTAAAAATTATGAGAACTGTAGTTAAAAGTTAAAAGAACTTCCCATGGAATACACTATTTACATTTCTGTGAGTAAGGAATTTCTCATAGTTGTGCTATGAGATATTTCTTCTCCTATTTAGTCCCCAAACTGAAAAAGAAGTTGGACCTCAATTCAGCAAACTTTCACATTCAGCTTGGCGGAAATACCACAGAAACCCATGTATACCATTGGAACTACTTACACAAAATTAGACATTTGATTTTTTTCCCATCATTAGGGACTAAAATTTATACTTAATTTTAATGATCAGTCTTATGAAAATTACTCACGAAAGCACTTAATCATGCGCTTAATTTTCATTTAAGTCTGTGATTAAATTCCACAGAAATCAGTACAATTTAAGCATGGCTTTAGGATTAGGTATGAGTTTAACTCTATCCTTTTAGGTACATTGTTCTGAACGATTTTTGGTGGGCTTTGATGGTTTGGGATCTAGATGAAAGATATTGTTACTTCACTTTACAATTTTGTCCTGAACCAGGACACAAAAAAAAAGAAAAAAAAAAGAAATCAAATGAACACTTGCAAGACCAAAGAGTATATGGGTTCTATAAAAATGTGGTGTGACAGGTCCAGATGACTGTGTTCTGAGCAAAGTAATTTTTTTCTACTCATTTAGCCTTTTGCATGCAAAACTAGTTATCTGTATGCTCTCCCACGTAAGCCTGCTGTATTCAGACTAACACAGCTTCAACAACTGTAGGCCATCTACACCTCTGGGGTAAATGCATTTCCTGGAGGGATATAATTGACTCATAATGACTACAGCTGAATTATAGTGAGTGCTTGAGTGTTATTTATGTTATATCTGAAAGTTCATCGAAATTATTTAGATCCAGATCCCTCAAAGAATATAAGTACAACCAGGTTAGATTTACATGGCCAAGTCCAGGTAAGCAATACACAAGCTCTGCCTTAAAACATAGGTCCCTCAACTTGCACGACTCATTTTCTGTGGATGTACGAAGACCCTGGCTAGACCCTGTACAGGGAATTTACTCTGTACACCATTTCCCTTTAACTGGGCTTCACATCTAAGGATATTTGAGATTTACAAACTGGGTAATAGCAGATCTATATCCCCAATGTTTTGGGCAAGCTATTTTCAAACCAATTAGAGCACTTCACCAGGGAATGGAAAGCCTTTTGTCAAAATTAATTTCTTACATTTGCTGGAAGTATGACATTATATGTAGGCAGTCTTTGGGCATGGAAAGGGATCAGGAAGCTGGAAAGATGGGAGGGGAAAGAATTATAAGAAATCTAGGATTTTCCTTCCTATTTATCTCCTGTGCTACTGTGCAGAAGGGGGTGGAAACCCTCTGCATCCAAAAAAAAAAAAAAAAAGAAGTGGATCAGCATTCATGAGTTTAGTTTACAGAGAAAAATCTCATCTTCCATTCAGGTAAACATAATTGTATAATCTAGGAGAAAGCAGTGACCAAATGAGCTATCAACCATTGGGAAATCCTGTGCAAACTGAAATGCTGAGATAGGAAACATTTTTTCAATTAAAAGTATTACTAAAGAGAAGGATTATATAAAATCAAACTGTTTTCCTTCAGAAAATTCTGAAATAAAACTTCAAAATTTTGGTTTAAATTGTATCTTATTTTATGCTTCTTTCATTTCCTTATATATTTTCTTCTGTAGTTGTTAAAATCTATATGACAATTAAAAGCCCTTACCTTAAAATGAAATTGGAAATTAAGTTTTAGAATTCACTGATTAGTATTCTTCCTTCCCTGTCATGTCTCCTATGGGCAGACATAGGTTTCTAAAAGTGCTATTTTGTGATCTTAACCCCGAGTCTTTCAGAACTAGTATAACACGAAGTTGTCCAGTTTCCACTGGCCTATCCAGCTGCAAGATGAAATCTGAAACACTAATCTATGCACAGTTAGGATAGTCATTACCATCATAATATAAAGGCAGAAGTGGAAGCAGAAACTGGGATTGCACTGGGCTTAATGTTGGACAGTTATTATCTGTGAGAGTTTCGAAATGAAAAGTGTTACAATGAAAATTAGAGATATAGAGCAGTGAAATCACTCAGATGATATTACTTCATTTTGAATGTGTCAGACATGGTACATTTGTAAAGAATACAGGAGATAGATACCCGTACTATGTTGTCAGATAATGAGTCTTTGAAGAGGAAGAATTTCCAAAATGAAAGTTGAAACTGGGATACCTATATCTGTACTCAGGCATTTATTAAAATGGTCTGAATTTCATAGGAGCACAGAGCTGAAAGGGATCCTGCTCTCAGACCAACAGCTCTAGTCTCCTGCTCTGGCAGTATATCACATTGTCTAACACCTTTTACAAACAGGTCATGCACTTCAATATAAGATTTTCTGCCTCTTTTACTCTTCTTGAGGTAAGTTGTTCTATGATTTCATTCCTCTTGCTACTTAGAAACCAAATGCTGATTCCCAGTCTACCTGTATTCATCTGGCTAAGAATTAAGCACACAATTTTTCACACCAAAGTACAAAAAAGCTATTGAATGGCTGTTTTTAAGAGAAAAAAGATCACATTTAGAGATGGACATAAGAATCTGAAGCCCCAGGGGTATATTTTCAAAATGGTTAAATGCATACCTCTTCTGAAGGGTTAGAGACATGTGACATGCTGGAGAAAAGTGGCATGTATTGTGGGGACTTCCTAACTCAAATCTGCTTTAACTTGGGAATTTCTGCATTGTGCTCCACTGTATAACGCAGATGAAGTTTAGCACATTTCCAGATGTGCAAAATAATACAGAAACAGGTAATCACATAGTAGCAAACAGGTAACCACGTAGTAGCATTGCCTGCAGTCCACCCAAAAAGTGTAGACAGAATCAACATAAAAGATGTTTAGGTATATATAGGCGTGACTGTGCCTTTGTTAATACACCTTGCTTGATACAAATATTGTTACAAGTCTGCTGTTTGGACTAGATGATAAGAAGGTTACTCTGAGTATCCAGAAAATCTAGTCAATATGAGCAAGTAACTCATGGCAAATGATATGCCATGGCATGGCAAATAACTGGATTTTATTTGGTTAATTTATTTTGGTTAATGGGAAAATGTTCACTGGAAGCCATGGTTTTTGAAAAATTGCTGTAGTCTTGACTTCTAACTTTTGCTTCCCCCATTTTCCTTGCAAACAGCTGCCAAGCAAAATACTAGGACAAGTTACATGAACTAATCCCAACTGTCTGTCTTTTAGAGGGTTAATGTTACTTTCTTTTTTCTTCCTTGCTTTTACCCTGTGCTGACTAAAAAGAACACCCAGGTTCAATGAGTGACAAATCATTACAGACCGTACAGTGTAATTAAAAAGCACAGCCATTGATCAGCTATGAGCTAAACCTGAGACGAAAAAGTGAGAGACCCAGAATAGCTGGCAAAACTTCTCATTGAATCTGTCTGAAATGGAAGATGTTCTCCCTGGAGGCATGGAGCGTGGCCCATTGTGCATTTCCATTAGAGATACATACTGACTCAGAGCATGCCATTGATGTTGGCCTATTTATGAAAGGCTGTTGAAAGAGGTTTCAGAGTTAATTGAAAAGGGCTGTTTCTGAAGTAAAGTAACTTCAAACAACACAGCTCTGAAATGTGCTTTAATGGACTGGAAATCAGTGAATTTTCCATAGTGCACATGAAGTAAAAATGGATGGCATGAACTGAAAGCTGCATTGCCATTTGCCTGGATTTCTATTACTATTACTATTACTATTACTATTTATTACTACTACTATTACTATTATTATTATTATTATTATTGTCACTATCACCACCATTATCACTACCACTATTAATAATTATTTTAGCTGTAGTTGCTCAATGGACAGTGATAAAACAGCTTCACTCTTGATTGATTAGAGGATCATCTTCTGCCGTCTGTCAACATTTTGACTACGTCTTTATTTCACACATTTATAATAAAGGCTGCCTGCAGGAATTGTCAGACTTGTGCCATTGTAAACAAAACGAAAATCTCCTTCAGTTGTCAGGTGGAAGTAGGTTCCAAGGCCTTTTTTAACAAGGTATGTTGTGTTCAAAATGTGTTTATTCTTAACGATATTTCCATTTTAAAATTAAAGCATATGCCTAAGTTCAAGCATGTGTTTATTCAGGCATTTGTTTAGTCTCTGCCCTGAGCTGAGGTCTTGCACATAAGTTTGTATTTAAGCTCATGCTTAAATAAAAGCCTTTTCAGCAAAACATGCACCTGAAATTCATAAATATAAATAATAGCTGAGTATATGTTTAAATCTCAGCTTGTGATCAAATGCCTTTCTCAGTAGAAAACGATGTACTTTTAAATAGTTTTTTAAAGCTTGGCAATGTTCAATAAAAATAGGAATGGCTGAGCTGAATTTATTCCTGCTTTTAAATTCTTTTGCATGAATTTAGAGTTACCAAGAAGGAAGGTAACTCCTTGCCCTTGGATGAAGTGAACTTGGACAACTATACAGTATTCAGGTAGAAAGGAACAAGATCAGATAGTGAGATCCTTCCTGAGGCTGATTAACACCTTATGTCTTGAGCAAGCTCGTAAACCCCAGCGAATTCAGGGGCAAGGTGAGAGTAAAGTAACCCAGCACTCAATACAGCATCAGAAACAATCAAACAACTTCTGACACAGAGCTTGAAAGATAATGAGTACTTTACACTTTCACTCTACTCTTCACGCTGTAATTCACAAGTTCTGTTGAAAAACTCCCATGTTCCATTAAAAGAGATGACCTCACAGACATAAATTAACTTAATCTCACAAAACTCATTTGAACTAAGGAAGAGCTATTGTCCCCATTTTTAAACAAGGAATGGAATACAAGGATAGTAATGACTTCATACAGAACCTGCCAAAATCAGCAGCAATATTTAAACCACAGCCTTGCACAGTACCACCTTCAATCACCATTTTATCTTCTGATAGTACTGACTTTCTCAAAGCTTCACCTCCCAAAATCAATGCCTTACCTAAAAGATTCAACATTGATTTATTTCTTTAACATTATTTTTAAAGTCTTAAGGCTGCTGGGTAAAAAAAAAAAAAAAAAGTAAAATCCCTGAAACACCCGTAGGGCACACAAAAAGCAGAACAAGAAAAAAAACAGAAAAAATACTTCATTTTTAAAGAAGTAGAAATCTCATTTTTTAGGGCTGTCACGACTTTTTGGCATCTGCACTGACTTTTGAAAATTTGTGGCTGGTAATCATGGATTAACGTGTGCTTAACTTATCTTTGAAGTTGCTGTGAGTAGTTACATATACAGATTAAGAATGTGCTACTTGTTCTGCAGAAGTGAATACAGACCATCAACAAAGGAAAGTGATGAAGACTATGGTTGGAATCTGAACTTAAAGGCAACAGAACCCCTTACTTAGGTAGCTAAACAAACAGTCTGAATTTTCTGAGGCATTAAAACTTGAGCAGAGAGATGTAATTTATTTTTCTGACACTTCAACACCTATACAAATGGAATAGAAAGAATTATGCACTGTAAGTGGAATGACTGGGATGTGTATACCTAATGCAGACAAAAGTAAGAGAAGATACTGGAGGAAAGACGAAAAACAGAAGGGACAACATGAATTTCTGTGCCCAAGACACATACTTTAGATTTAGGGTTAAATTCCACAGGGAAAGTAGGATTCAGACCCCGAGAGTTTCTCTTCATGTATTGACAAATATATTCAATTTTGAAAAGGGACATTTGGGACGTCCAGAGGTGAAGCTTAAACCTGCACTTCTGCTCTTCAGGAGGAGTGTTCTAGCCAACTGAAAAAAACATATAGGATTGTTTCTTGCGATTTCAGTCAAAGCCAGCTGTTGAGCATCGAAGAATTCATAGCCTTTGAGTCCAGAGGTGAAGAATGAAAGAGCTTAACTCTAACATTTGAGGGTGGAAGTGTTGTTACTCTGTTCTAGCTTTTGCTGCTGGAACATTTTGGGTTGTATTCATCTGGTCAAACACACAATTCTAGTCATTCTAGTTGTCACCTGGAAGTGACATTTTTCTCTCTATTGACTGTAAAGGGAGATGAGGATGACAAATGCAGGTGTAAAACATTTTAGTCATAGACTCCCAGAGTTTGATTCAGCTACCCACATATGGACACTTTGTGTCATTTCAGATGTCCCCAGTGTCCTGCCCACTCTCCAGCTTCTATATATTACAGGCAGGATACAAAATGTGCTTATCTATTAGGCCTAATTATCCTTCAGAAGACTCACACTCCCTTCTTGTGCAGTTCCTTTTCTGTTTTTTTATATACTTTCATATTCCTAGCACAGGTGGGCATCCTCCTCCTGCTCTCAGGCAGCTAGTTGTTGTATACACGCTCCAAGGAATCATGCTCAAAACCTGAAGAGTAAAGAAGGACAAGGAACACATCTTTAATTTCTTAAGACATGCTCAGATATTACACAATGCACCACCTGCTACTTCAATTCAGAGTAATGCAAACAAGGTAGTCTGTGACGGACTGATAGTAGAAGAATTGGCTGGTTCTTTACTTTTAGACGGGAGAGTAGGTCCCATGCTGTGTCAAAAGTCTTACGCAAAGATCCACATATACTGGGGCAAAGCATTAGGTCTCATAAGATGTTTTTAACTGAATTCTTGGATGCCTAGGAAATCTTATATTCCTAAGCAATACAGATAGGGTTTTCCCTAATTGCTGTCACAGGCTTAGGTTCATGAAGAATAATTAAAGTTCCTCCATGTTCTGCTAATGCTGAATATCTGATATTCAAATTCTATCGGCTTCTGAAGATGAAACTGTGATTAAGCCCCTCTGAAAAGAAGCTCTTTGCTTTAGAAAGTTGTCTGCCATAGATACAACTCTATTCCAGTGAGATTGTGTTGGCACAGAATTTTGATTTCACAGTTTTGATTCTTTTCTGGACACTCTGAGTATTGGTAAAACATCATGCCTGTGCTACAAGAAAGAAGAAAACAACACACTGAATGGAAGCCTGAGACTCATACGGTAATATTTGCTGTACTTTTCTGTAACAACATTTGCAAACAGGCCAGTTGGTTTATCTTAGAACTAATTGATTATAAGCAGCCCAGACACAGAATCACAGAATCAGAGAATAGTAGGGGTTGGAAGGGACCTCTGTGGGTCATCTAGTCCAATCCCCCTGACAAAGCAGGGTCACCTACAGCAGGCTATACAGGACCTTGTCCAGGTAGGTCTTGAATATCTCCAGAGAAGGAGAATCCACAACCTCCCTGGGCAGCCTGTTCCAGTGCTCCATCACCCTCAGAGGGAAGAAGTTCTTCCTCATGTTCAGATCCAACTTCCTCTGCTTCAGTTTGTGCCTGTAGCCCCTTATCCTGTCGCTGGGCACCACTGAAAAGAGTCTGGCCCCATCCTCCTGACACCCACCCTGAAGATATTTATAAGCATTTATAAGGTCCCCTCTCAGCCTTCTCTTGTTCAAACTAAACAAGCCCAGCTCCCTCAGCCTCTCCTCATAGGAGAGATGTTCCAGTCCCTGCATCATGCAAGTGGAAGAAAAGAAGGTTATCAGGATTAGTCAGCATGGATTCACCAAGGGGAAATCATGCCTGACCAATCTAATAGCTTTCTACGATGACATGACTGGCTGGGTAGACGAAGGGAGAGCCGTGGATGTTGTCTACCTGG
>Ga0065711_1033777_pt1 | contig 24849 bp, 19 predicted proteins | sample Hoacrofraction12_FD_59098 | JGI IMG/M metagenome (GOLD analysis project Ga0065711, IMG submission 59098) | Hoatzin crop microbial communities from Cojedes, Venezuela - Epithelial fraction 12 v2 (version 2) | ecosystem: Host-associated > Birds > Digestive system > Esophagus > Crop | place...
CGAAGCCGCTCCCAGCACCATGGCCGCCATCATTGCGCTGCCCGACGAAGTGATTGAGCAGGTTTGCAAAGAGGTGTCCACCGAAGGCAATGTGGTGGTTGCCGCCAACTACAACTGCCCTGGCCAGGTGGTGATTTCGGGCAACATTGACGCCGTGAACGCCGCTTGCGAGAAGCTGAAGGCCGCTGGCGCCAAGCGCGCTCTGCCCCTCAAGGTGGGCGGCGCCTTCCATTCGCCCCTCATGCAGCCCGCTAAGGACGAACTGCAGGCCGCCATTGAGGCAACCGAGTTCCACACGCCGAAGTGCCCTGTTTATCAGAACGTTGACGCGCTGCCTCACACCGACCCGAGCGAGATTAAGGCCAACCTCATTGCACAGCTCACCGCATCGGTTCGCTGGACGAAGGAGGTGCAGAACATGATTGCCGACGGCGCCACCGACTTCACGGAGTGCGGTCCGGGCAAGGCCCTGCAGGGCATGATTGCCAAGATTGCCAAGGGCAACGAGGCCGTAACTTGCCACGGCATTGAGGCTTAATCGCCTGAGAAATAGACCATTCCTTATGCAAGGAAACACTGGAAGAACGAGCAAGCAAAGGCATCTGTACGGTGCCTTTTGCTTGCTTTTGCTTTTCTTGCTCATCCCCGGCGCAACGTTTGCGCAAAAGAAATCGAAAACTGTGAAACCGATAATCTATCAAGTGATGACGCGCCTTTTCGGCGCCAATAGCAAGGACTGCGCGGAGTGGGGCAGTGCGCAGCAGAACGGCTGCGGCAAGATGGCCGACTTCACGCAGAAGGCCCTGGCGGAAATCAAGGAACTGGGCGCCACCCACGTGTGGTACACCGGCATCATTGAGCATGCCACGCAGGCCGACTACACTGCTTTCGGCATTGAGCGCGACCACCCCGCGGTGGTGAAAGGCCGCGCTGGCAGCCCCTACGCCATCAAGGACTACTACGACGTGGACCCCGACCTGGCGCAGCAAGTGCCGCAGCGCATGAAAGAGTTTGAGAACCTGGTGCGCCGCACCCACAAGGCCGGCCTGAAAGTGGTCATTGACTTCGTGCCGAACCACGTGGCCCGCCACTACCACAGCGACGCGAAACCCGCTGGCGTTGTGGACCTTGGCGCCGATGACGACCGCACGCAGCGCTTCTCGCCCAACAACAATTTCTACTACATCCCCAATCAGCAGTTCGCCCCGCAGTTTCCCCTGACTGACTCCGCCGGCGTGGCCTACGTGGAGATGCCGGCCAAGGCCACGGGCAACGATTGCTTCAACCAAAGCCCCAGCGTGAACGACTGGTATGAGACCGCCAAACTGAACTATGGCAAGGACTACGCCGACGGCTCGCTCCACTTCGACCCCGTGCCCGACACTTGGCGCAAGATGCTGGATATCTTGCAGTTCTGGGCAGGAAAGGATGTCGACGCTTTCCGCTGCGACATGGCGGAAATGGTGCCCTGCGAGTTCTGGCATTGGGCCATTGCGCAGGTGAAGGAGCAGCACCCCGGCGTGCAGTTCATCGCCGAAATCTACAACCCCGGCGCCTACCGCGACTACATTCGCCGCGGCGGATTCGACTACCTCTACGACAAAGTGGGCCTCTACGACACCCTCCGCGCCGTGGTGGGCGGTCAGGCTGCCACCGCCATCACCTCGTGCTGGCAGTCTGTTGACGACATTAACGACCATATTCTCAACTTCTTGGAGAACCATGACGAGCAGCGCATTGCGTCGCGATTCTTTGCCGGCAGCGGCGAGAAAGGCAAGCCCGCCCTGCTTGTTTCCGCCCTCATGCGCACCAATCCCTTCATGGTCTATTTTGGCCAGGAACTGGGCGAGCCCGCTGACGGACAGCAAGGATTCAGCGGCGACGACGGCCGCACCACCATCTTCGACTATTGGACCGTGCCGACCGTGGCGCGCTGGCGGAATGGCGGCAAATTCAACGGCAAACTCACTGAAAATGAGCAACAACTGCGCGACTACTACCAGCGCGTGCTCACCCTTTGCAACGACGAAAAGGCCATTCGCGAAGGCGCTTTCTTCGACCTGATGTATGCGCAGGCCGACAACAGCATGATGAACACCTACCGGCAGTACGCCTTCCTGCGCCAGCAGGGCAAGGACCTCATCATCGTGGTGGCGAACTTCGACGAGCGTGGCGCCCACACTCGCCTGCGCATCCCTGCCCACGCCTTCGACTACCTGCACATTCCCACCGACAAGACCGAGCACCTGGCCAAGGACCTGCTCACCGGTCAGGCCGTGGAACTCAACCTGCAGCCCGACGGCCTCGTGGACCTCACCCTGCCTGCCCTTGGCGGCGTGGTGCTCAAGGTGAAACTCTGAGCCGCAGCCACGGCAGTTTTGCCCCCAAAATTTCGGACCTTGCTACTGAAAACTGCGCAGCAAAACTGCCCCGAAAACGTGAAATAAGCTTAAAAGGCCTTCGCTCCCCAACAGCAGCGAAGGTCTTTTTCGCCCCGAAACCTGCCGTGTTTCCGCCCCGAAACCTGCCGCTTTTGGTCAGCAATTTCGTGCAAAAAACCGCCATTTCACCGCCAAAAATGCCCCAAAAACCGCCTGAACTGCCGCCCAGCGCAAGAAAAAGCGCAAAAACCGCCCTAAAATGAAAAAAACAAACTAAATTTGCATACTAAAAGCATGTTGATTTACGTTAATTAAAGTAAAATCAATAGTATGAAAGATTCTACTCCGTCAAACAATATATCCATCGACAATATGAATGCGCTGCAACGAGGGGTGAAGCGCTTCTGCGACATCTTGGGCTCCTCGTTGGGATTGCTGTTGCTTTCCTGGGCGTTCCTGATTATTTACATCGTCCAGAAAAGCACTTCGAAAGGACCTGCGATATTTTCGCAAGAGCGCATAGGCAAAGGCGGCAAGCCGTTTAAGATATACAAGTTCAGAACGATGATTGTGGGCGCTGAGAACGACCACCCGATGCTTGCCCAAGTGGACGATGACCGCTTGACGAAAGTGGGAAAATTCCTGCGCGAGCACCACTTAGACGAACTGCCGCAGTTGTGGAACGTGCTGAAAGGCGACATGTCTTTCGTGGGCTACCGCCCGGAGCGCAAGTTCTACATTGACCAAATCATGGAGCAGAACCCCGACTATCAGCTGCTTTACGCCATTCAGCCCGGCGTGACCAGCGATGCTACAATATATAATGGATATACTGACACGATGGAGAAGATGATGAAGCGGCTGGACATGGACCTTTATTATTTGCGGCACCGCACGTTGCGCATGGATGCCCGAATCATTTTCCAGACGCTGATTTCGATTGGAGGCGGAAAGAAAATCTGAAAACTCGCACGAATATGATAAAAAAGATTCTGTTATTTGTTTCTTTTGTTTTTGCATTCACTTTGGCCACTGCTCAAACCATGAGCGATGACCAAGTGATTCGTTTTGTGCAAGAGCAACAAGCCAAGGGAAGCAGCCAGGAGAAAATCGTTGACCAACTGCTTCGCAAAGGCGTTACAGCACAGCAACTTCGCCGCATTCGCAAGAAATATCAGCAGCAGCAAGAGCAGTTGGGCGCAGTGGACCTGACGGGCGAGACTTCGGGCGTGAACAGAACGCGCCGCGCCAATCAGCGCCAACTCGACGGCGAGCAGCGGCAGACCCAGGAAAACTACATGATTCAGGGGCAGAACCGCGGCAAATATGGCGACAAGGGCTATACAAACAATGAGCGCCGCGCCATGATGAACGATGAAATCGGTTTCTTGGACATCGACTCCATCGCCTACTATCGCAACTTGGTGAACAACTCCAACGAGGTGTTCGGCCGCAATATCTTCAACAATCCCTACCTGAGTTTTGAACCCAACTCCAACATGGCCACGCCGCCCAACTACCGCCTTGGCGCTGGCGATGTGGTCATCATTGACATTTGGGGCGCTTCGCAGGCGTCGTTCGAGCAAACCATCAGCCCCGACGGCGTGGTGGTGATTGACGGCGTGGGACCCGTGAAACTGGCGGGCCTGACCGTTTCGAGCGCCACGCAGAAACTGCGCAGCGTTTTGGGCAGCCGCTATGCCGGTTCCTCCGTCAGCCTTTCCTTGGGCGAGAACCGCAGCATTCAGGTGCAGGTGGTGGGCGAAGTGAAAGTGCCAGGCACTTACACCCTTTCCTCCCTCTCCTCCGCCTTCAATGCCCTCTACGCGGCAGGCGGCATCAACGACATTGGTACGCTCCGCAACATCAAAGTCTATCGCAGCGGCCGTGAGATTGCCGTGGTCGATGTCTATGACTACCTGGTGAATGGCAATTCGCAGGGCGACGTTCACCTGCAGGACAACGACGTGATTGTGGTCGGCGCCTACGATTGCCTCGTCTGCGTGCGCGGCAAAGTGAAGCGCCCGATGTTCTACGAGATGCGCGCTTTGGAAAGCGTGAGCACCCTCATTGACTACGCTGGCGGCTTTGCAGGCAATGCCTTCAAGAAGAATGTCCGCCTGATTCGCAAGAATGGCAGCGAATACTCCATCCATACCATTGACGAGTTCGACATGAAAGCCTTCAACGTGGCCGATGGCGACTCGGTGTTTGTGGACAGCGTCATTCCGCGCTTCTCCAACATGGTGGAAGTGCGCGGCGCCGTCTATCATCCTGGCATGTACCAGATTGGCGGCAACATCACCACCGTGCGCGAATTGGTGAACGCGGCCGACGGACTGCGCGAAGAAGCCTTTACCAGCCGCGCCGTGATGCACCGCGAGAAATCGGACAAGACGCTTGAGGCGCTGAGCGTGGACATCGGCGGCATCATGAACGGCACCGTGGCCGACATTTCGCTGCGCAAGAACGACGTGCTCTACATTCCCAGCCAACTCGACCTGCTGGGCGAGCAGACCCTGAAGATTTCGGGCGAAGTGAACTATCCTGGCACCTACGCCTATGCGGCCAACACCACGATTGAGGACCTCGTGCTGCAGGCAGGCGGTCCTACCGAAGCGGCGTCCTACTCCAAGATTGACGTCTTCCGCCGCGTGAACGACCCCAATGCTACGAGCGACAGCAACCAACTCACCGAAACCTACACGTTCTCCCTGAAAGACGGTTTCGTGATGGACGGCGAAGATGCGTTCTATCTGCAGCCGTTTGATGAAGTTGTGGTGCGCAAGAGCCCTGTCTATGCCGAGCAGCAGAACGTTTCCATCGATGGCGCGGTGAACTTTAGCGGCACCTACGCCATGACTTCGAAGCAATACAAACTCACCGACCTGGTGAAGGCGGCAGGCGGATTCACTTCCTTGGCCTATCCCAAAGGCGCCCGATTGGAGCGCGTGATGACGCAGGAAGAGCGCCTGCAGCGCGAGTCGTCGCTGCGTGCCCAGCAGATTGCCCTTTATGAGGAAAGTTTGCAGAGCGAAAACAAGAACTTCGACCTGAACCGCGCCGACACGCTGCTTTCCATGAAAATGGACCTGGGCAACACTTATCCCGTGGCCATTGACCTGCAGGCGGCAGTGGAGAACCCCGACGGTCCCGACAACGTGACGCTGCGCGAGGGCGACCGCGTGGTCATTCCGCAGTATTCCAATACCGTGAAGGTGAGCGGCGACGTGATGTACCCCACCTCCATGAACTACCGCAAGGGCAAGTCGCTGAACTACTACATCAAGCGCGCCGGCGGCTATGGCGACAGCGCCCGCAAGAAGCGCGTCTATGCCATCTACATGAGCGGCGCTGTGAAACTGCTCAACCACCACAGCAGTTCGGAAATTGAGCCTGGCTGCGAGATTGTGGTTCCTTCGAAGAAGGCCCGAAACAAACTGTCCACTGCTGAAACCATGAGCATCGGAACCTCTGCTGCCAGCATTGCAACGATGATTATCACGGTGGCAAACATCTTGAAGTAAAAGGAAATGGAAGAAAAGCGCGATATCATCGACCTGAAGAAAATCTTTAGGAAAGTCATAGAGCGGCGCAAACTCTTTTACTGGGTTTGGCCCATCGTTTTCGTCCTGGCGTGCTTGGCCATCGTTCCCGTGCCGCGCTATTACGTGAGCACCGTGAAGTTGGCGCCCGAGCTCGACAACTCGTCGGGCGGTGCAGGCGCGCTTTCGTCGATTGCATCGCAGTTTGGTTTCGATTTGGGCAATGTGACATCGACCGATGCCATTTCCCCGCTGATGTATCCCGATGTCTTTGAGTCGAACGACTTCATTGTCAGCCTGTTCGACATCCCCGTGAAGACGTTGGATGGCACCGTGCAGACCACCTACTACGACTACCTTCGCCACCACCAAAAGGACACTTACTACAAAGTGCCCATCAATTGGGTGAAGCGCCAAATCAAGAAACTGATGCCCAAGCCCGCGCCGCGCCCTGCCAGTGCCGCTTCGGCAAAGGGAAAGGTTGACCCTTTCATGCTGACCGAGGAGCAAGACTTGGTGGCACAAGGCATTAAGCACAGCATCAGTTGCGCCGTGGACAAGAAGACGGTGGTGATTTCCATTTCCGTCACCGACCAAGACCCCTTGGTTTGCGCCACGCTCTGCGACTCGCTGCGCAGCCGCTTGCAGAAGTTCATTACGGAATATCGTACGCAGAAAGCCCATGTGGACTACGAACACTACGCGCAACTCACAGAGGAGGCCAAGAAAGACTACGAGGCCGCCATCCATGAGTACAGTCGCTTCGTGGATGCTCACCAGAACGTGATTCTGCAGAGCTACATCTCCCACCGCGATGAGTTGGAGAACGACATGCAGGTGAAGTTCAACACCTACACCGCCATGCAGTCGCAGATGCAGGCCGCCAATGCCAAGGTGCAGGAGCGCACGCCGGCCTTCACGCTGCTGCAGCGCGCCTCGGTGCCGTTCCGCCCAGCAGGTCCCAAGCGCATGCTGTTTGTCATCGGCATGCTGATTCTCGCTACATTTGGCACCATTCTCTACATTCTGAAAGACGATATTCTGCGACCGTTTAAATCGGAGGAGTGAGATGGAACCGGCAAAGCGTGTGCTGCTGAACACTTTCGCGCAATATACGAGGACAATCATCAATGTTTGTCTTTCGTTCTACTCCACACGCCTTGTACTGGACGCCCTGGGCAAGTCCGACTACGGCATCTACACGCTCGTTGGCGGCGTAGTGGCCATGCTGGGATTCATTTCTGGCGCCTTGGTCGTCACCACCCAGCGCCACCTTTCTTTCTCCCACGGCAAGGGCAACCTTGACGAAGTGCGCAAGGTCTTTGCCAACAGTTTGTGGCTCCATCTGATTATTGGGCTGGCGCTGCTCGTCATTTTGTTTTGCCTCGGCCCGTTTCTGTTCAATGGATTCCTGAACATTGACGCCGCGCGCATCGATGTGGCCAAGAAAGTCTATGTCGTGGTGGTGCTCATTCTGCTGATGACCTTTCTGGCAGCGCCTTTCCGCGCGCTGTTCATTGCCCGCGAAAACATTATTTACATTTCCATTGTCGATGTGCTCGACGGTGTGCTGAAGTTCTCTTTGGTGCTGATGCTCGCCCATGTGGGCAGCGACAAACTGATGACCTACGCCTGGATGATGCTGACCGTCCAGGTGTTCAATTTCCTTGTCCTGTCGCTCTACGCGCGGTTCCATTACCGCGAATGCACGCTCGTGCCGCGCCTTCGCGATTTCGACAAGGCCGTGATGGGCAAAATCCTCGGCTTTGCGGGGTGGACCACCTACAGCGTGGGCTGCATCTTGGTGCGCACGCAGGGCGTTTCCGTCATCCTCAACCGCTTTTTCGGAACCATCATCAACTCCGCCTACGGCATTGCCATGCAGGTGTCGGGCGCAGTCAGTTTCGTTTCGCAGTCCATCCTCAATGCGATGAGTCCGCAGATTGTGAAGGCCGAAGGGGCGGGAAACCGCGAAAGGATGCTGGCGCTGGCAGAATTGACCAGCAAATACTCCTTCCTGCTGCTCGCCATGATTTCCATTCCGCTCGTGTTCGAAATGCCTTCCATCCTGGCCTTTTGGCTGCAAGAAGTGCCAGAGCACACCATCATGTTTTGCCGGTTCATTCTCATTGCAGGCGTTTGCGACCAACTGACCATAGGACTCGGCACGGCCAATCAGGCCATTGGGCGAATCCGCAACTACTCGCTCGCGGTGAATACGACCAAAGTGCTGACATTGCCGCTGGCGTGGCTGTGCCTCCGCCAGGGACTGCCCGTGGCGGCGGTGATGTGGACCTACCTCATCATGGAAATCGTCTGCGCCATAATTCGCCTTCCGTTCCTGAAATACACCGCCGACCTCTCCATCACCCACTTCGCGCAGCATGTGTTTCTGCGCATCTTGGCGCCGCTGGCCGCCTTGCTGGCCGTGTGTTTCCTCATGGTGCGTCTGCCCGAAATGAAATTCCGCTTTGTGCTCACCCTCGTGGCCGCCGTGCTGGTCACGCTTGGCGTGATGTGGCGGTTTGCGTGCGAGTCCACGGAGCGCGAAGCCATTAAGGAAATGATTGGCAAGAAACAAATGAAACAATAAAATGGGTTATCTTTTGCAACATCTAAAACAATGTGTGCGCCAGAACTATTTTGAGGTCCTGGGGCGCATTTCGCCTGAGCGTTTGGCGAAACTCCACTATCGCCGCGCCTTCAAGAAAGAGATGGACCTGGACCATCCGCAGGACATCAACGAAAAAATCAACTGGCTGAAGTTCCGCAGCGACACCACCGAGTGGGTGCGCCTGGCCGACAAATACCGCGTCCGCGAATACGTGGAAGCCTGCGGACTGGGCGACACGCTCGTGAAACTCTATGGCAAGTGGGATAGGGTGGAGGACGTGGACTGGGCATCGCTGCCCAACCAGTTCGTCATGAAAATGAACAATGGCAGCGGCGACGTCTTCATTTGCACCGACAAGTCGCAGACCAGTTTCGAGCAGTGCGTGCGCCATTTCGCGCCATTGTTCAAACAGTCATTTGGCGTGCTGACCGCTGAGCCCCACTACCGCCAAATCAAGCCCTGCGTCATTGCCGAGGAACTTCTCGATGTCTCCACGCAGCCCTGCGGTTCCACCTCGCTCATCGACTACAAAATCTGGTGCTTCGACGGAACCCCCTTGTGGATTTGGGTGGGTCTAAACCGTCATGACGGATATGCGGAGGACATGCTCTACGACACCGATTGGGTGCAGCACGCCGAGCATCTGGCCGATGTGCCGCACTACCGCATCACCGAAAAGTCCGTGCCGCGCCCGCAAAACCTGGCGCGCATGCTGGAAGTGGCGGCCACGCTGTCGAAAGGCTTTCCGCAACTGCGCCTCGACCTCTACGAAGTGGCGGGCAAAATCTATTTCGGCGAAATGACTTTCACCTCCTCTGGCGGATACGATGACGGCTACACTCTCGAATTCCTCCTTGAACTGGGCCAGCACTGCGACCTCAACAAGGCACCGAAGAAACCATGCAAATAGACCTGAGCAAACTCTATCCGCTGCAGTTCCTGATGAGCTTCATGCTTGTCATCCAGACCACCGTGAGCTTCACGGTGTTTGGCTTTCTGCAGCCGATATCCTACCTCTCGCTCGGTCTCACCATCCTTGGATTCCTTTTCATGTCGGGCCTGTGGATGCGGCGCCACGAAATGACCCGCTTTGGCCTGCTCGTCCTCATCTACTACTTCCTGTTCCTGATGTTCACCTTCGTGCATGGCACCGACATCAAGAACGGCATCTACCGCACCATGGAGGGCCTCTTCATGCTGATGCTCTTCAGTTACTACCGCGACAACCTGAAATACATTCTCTTTGGCGCGGCCATCGCCTTCTCCCTCTGCATCTATTTCAACCTGGGACTGATGATTCTGTTTCCCGACTGGATGTTTGCGGCCGAAGACACTGGTGACGCCTTCATCCTGGGCGGCAACTACAACCAGATGGGCGGCCGCATGCTCGCCGGCATTGTGGTCAACTTGCTGTGCGTGCGCTATACCCGCAAATGGATTATCAACGTCGTTGGCCTCTTCCTCGCTTCAATCATCGAACTGGCGCTGGTCGGCTCCATGACCTCCCTCTCCTGCGTCATCCTCTTTGCCGTATTCTGCCTCGTGCCGTTCAAAGTCTTTCAGCGCGTGGGCATCATCGGCTTCTTCATCTTCTACCTTTTCTTCCACTTCTTCGTGGTGTTTCAGGGCGAAGGGCTGCACAACAACGAAACGGCAGTCTATATCATTGAGGACGTCTTGGGCAAAGACATCACCTTCACCAACCGCACAACGCTATGGGCGGCAGCGCTGGAGAAATTTGGCGAATCGCCCATCATTGGCTATGGCAACGTCGATGCCGATTGGTATCTCACGCAGATGAGCTCCTTTGCCATCGGCCCGCACAATTTCATTTGTTCGGTCCTCATCACGGGCGGAATCACGCTGATGCTGCTGTTCATCGTCATCTTCTTGGCGTCGGCAGGAAAAATCTACGCCGTCAACACGCGCGCCTCAAACCAGATTCTGTTTGGCCTGCTCGCGTTCCTCTTCATTCTCACCATGGAAGTCTATCCCCTGTGGTTCGTCTTCCTGCTTCTCGCCATTTGCTACTACTATCCCGACATCCAGTCGCAAACAGAAAAGAAAAATGAACCCGTCGAACAATAGTCCCGCGCTCTCCATTGTCATGCCCGTGTTCAATCATCCCAACTTCGTTGCCGTGATGATTGACAGCATCGTGCGCAACGACTTTGCCGACTGGGAGTTGCTTGCCGTTGACGACGGCTCCGACGCCGAAACCCTTTCGCTGCTGCGGAAATACGCCGCCGCAGACCAGCGCATTCTGCTGGTGCAGCGCGAGCGGCAGCCCAAAGGCGCCCAAACCTGCCGCAACATCGGCATGGAGCGGGCCCAGAGCGAGTTCATCGTTTTCTTCGATTCCGACGACTTCGTGGCGCCCCACTGCCTGCGCCAGCGCGTGGAGGCCATGCGCCAAAACCCCGGCATGGACTTCCTCGTCTTCCCTTCTGGCACCTACGAGCAGGAGCAGTTCCGCCCCGATGCCAAGCAGTACGTCTATGGCTACCCCATCTATTCCAACGACCTGAAGGCATTCTCGCGGCGCACGCTGCCATTCATCGTCTGGAACAACATCTACCGCCTCAGCGCCCTGCGCGACAGGCAACTGCAATGGAACGAGCAACTGCGCGCGCTGCAGGACGCCGACTTCAACGTTGCCGCTCTGCTGGCTGGTTTGCGCTACTCCTACGTGCAGGCCGCGCCCGACTATGGCTACCGCATCAACAGCAGCAGCGCATCCGTTTCCAAGAAAATCGTTTCCGACGAACTGCGCCGCAACAATCTCTACGCTACCGAACTGGCGTGCGAGCGCCTGCAAAGCCATTGCCAGCACCGCTACGACCACGACCTCTACCGCGGCGTGCTCACCATCTACAACCGCGTCTTCACTGACGGCGTGGACTGGGACTATGCCAGCGGCTTCGTCAACATCCTCCTGCAGCGCACGCCCTTCTGGGGCAAAGTCCTGCGCCTGCAAGTGAAGGCCTCGCGCCTGCTTGCCCGTTTCCTCCCAGCCAAAGCAGCGCGGCAACTGCCCATGGCCTGCCACCTCCTCACCACCACCTTTGCGCGGAAGTTCCTCCACCCCCTCTGCATCAAGAAAAAATGGTGGCGCAACCGCAACGTCATAAAACGATAACCTTCCTTTCCGAAAACGATGCCCTTCCTTTTCAAAAACGAAGGTCTTCCTTTTCGAAAACGATGCCCTTCCTTTAAAGAATAACTAAATATTAACAAAATGCATATCTCAAAGAATAAATACTTGTCCAAACTTTGCGCCCCGCTCATCTCATCCGCTCAGTGGTTGGGGAAGAATTATCCCGAAACGTTGGTGAAGATTCGCTATTACGTCCGTTTCCATAAGCGGTTGGACTTGGAAAGTCCGAAAGACCTCAACGAAAAGATTTTGTGGCTTTCGCTGCGCTCCGACACCTCACTTTGGAGTGCTTGCGCTGATAAATATGCAGTTCGGAAGTACGTAGAGGAGAAGGGACTTTCCGATATGCTGGTGAAGTTATATGGGGTGTATGACCGCGCGGAAGACATCGATTGGGAGGCGCTGCCCGATGCTTTTGTGCTGAAAACGGTGCATGGCAGCGGGGACATCAAAGTGGTAACAGACAAAAAGAAAGCTGACAGGCAGGCGCTCATAGACTATTTTTCCCAGCAACTGAAGCACCCGTATGGCTATTTGGAGGGCAGCACGCACTATCCGCGCATCAAGCCTCGGCTGATTGCGGAGGAAATCCTGCACAACGATGATGCGTCAGCAGCAGTCTCAACCTCCATCATTGACTATAAAATTTGGTGTTTTAACGGGCGCGCATATTATTGTTTGGTTTGTACGAACCGCGACAAGCATGGGTTTAGCCGCATGGTCTATGACAGGGATTGGCAACCGCATCCAGAATATATTGTGTGCAGCACCGAACATAAGCAGGGTGCTGTCATACATTGCCCAGAGAACTGGGGACAGATGCTTGATGATGCCGAGATTTTGGCTGACGATTTTCCCTGTGTGCGGGTCGACCTTTATAATATTGGCGGGAAAATCTATTTTGGAGAACTCACCTTTACTTCCTTGGGCGGTTTGATGAATAACTACTCAAAGGAATTTCTGTCTAAATGCGGCGAGTTGGTGAAACTCCCAAATCAGGCATAAGGTCCATTTAGAGTTGCAGGTCTTTGGGATATTCTTTGTGCCGAATTCCTTTTAGCATCAACTTCAGTGCAGATATGGCAGTCATTTGTCCCTGGAAGCGCTTTCGCTTGGCGAAAGTAAAGTAGAAGGAATAGAGCGTAGCCATGGGCCATCCCATGAAACGGCGCGTGGCCCATCCGCGGTTGAAGAAATAGCGGGCATCGAATCCCTTGAACCATTGCGAGGGATTGCGGTCTTGCAGCGTGGCAATGGTGATTGGCACGTAGTGGATGCGCAGTCCCTTGCGCAGGCAGTCGTAGAGGAATTTCTCCTCCTCGCCGGCGCCGTGCCCTGTTCCGCTGCCCATTTGCTCGTCGAAGCGAATGCCTGCCTTCACGATGCTTTCGCGGCGGAAGGCAATTTGCAGGCTCGAGATGCGGAGCGCCTTCAAATATCCTATACGGCAGGCCTGGCTGGGCGTGCGCATGGTGGAACCATCTATGTGGAATGCAATGACGTCGCAGTCGCTGTGCTGGTCGAAAGTCTTGGCGATTTGCTCGTCATAGTCGCTTGTGAAAAGTTCGTCGTCGTCGGCAATGAGGCAGAACTCGCTTTGCGCGTGCTCGATGGCGGTGTTGCGGCTCACGGACAGTCCGCGGCGCGTGGAGCAGACGAACTGGCCTTGGTGCTGCTGGCCTTGCTGGTCGGTGAACGTGAATGCTTGCTTCTCGTCGCGGTCACACTGGTTGACCAGCACGATGTCGGAGCAGACGTTTGAGGTCTGCACCAGGCTCCAATCTTTCTCGTGCATGCACGACATGAGAACTTCTACGCGGCTCATTCGATGGTGGTTTTGAGTTTTTCTTGCAGGAATTTTCTGTAATCCCGTAGCATTTGCTTGTATTCGGATTCGCCGCCCTTGAGGCATTCGCGGGCATAGAGCAGGTTGGCGTTGCGCAGGCGGTTCTTGATGGTCGCCTTGGCGGGATGGCCGTGCTTGAGGTTGTTGCGGATGGCGGCGTCGAGCAGTTTCTGCTGGTAGGCGAGGGTGGGCTTCGTCTTCTTGGGCAGGTGGATGTAGTGCAGGCACTTGTCGTAGCGGATGCGGCAGTGGGGGATTTGGCGCATGAAGCGGACGCGGATGTCGTCTTCTTCTCCATACATGAAGTTGCTTTCGTCGAACATGCCGATGGCTTCGAACGGTTGCTTGCGCAGGAAAAAGCAGGCGCCGGAGATGTACATGCGCTGCGGCAAGTAGCAGTCGAGGCGCGTGCAGAAGGCATCGAGCAGGGTGGAGAGGTAGCCGTTCATCATGTAGGTGGCGCTGAACGAACTGCGGCTGGGCTGGGTGGCGGAGCGCATCTGCTTCATGCCATAGACGCAGAGGCTGGCGTCGGCGTCGAATGCTTGCAGCGCCTTGGCGAAGACGGGCTCCATGAGGCGCACGTCGGGGTTCATGATGAGGATGACAGGCGCGGTTGCCAGGCGGATGCCCACGTTATTGCCCTGTCCGTAGCCGCCGTTGTGGGTATTTTTGGTGAGCGTGACGGCATCACCATACTGCTTCCGCAGCCGTGCGAACATGCTTTCGGCGTGGTCGCTGGCATTGTCCACGACAATTACTTCCAGTTCGCTTTTCGGCAGGTCGCTATACTGAAAGACCGAATCCAGGCATTCGTAGATGTCGGATTCGGAATTGTGTGTGACGATGATGATGGCCAGTCGCTTCACTTCGTTCAGATGCTATAGACTTTCACCCAATCGATGTCAATGTAGGCGGGGAGCTGCGAGGGGTCCACCTTGCCTGCCCAGGTGCTGCCAGCGCAAGTACTCAGAATAAGAAACATTTCGTCTGTACCGAATGGATATTGTCCTTCCACTTGTTCTTCAAGTTTTGGGTAAGTCAGGGTGTTTATTCCGTTTACACTAAAAAGTAGTTTCTCAGGTAGAATTTCTACAGCATAAGTATTATATTCATTTGTATTAATTGCAGCTTTAGTTTGATAAGGTGGGTTGTTGCGCTGCTGAAGAATGTCTATATAATAGTTGTGTACAGTTTGATAAACGTAATTGTTGTTATTAACATGTTCCATTACGTCAATTTCTTGATACTCTGTTCCACCATAAGGTTTTTTAGAGTTTCCCCCAATCCAAATAGCGGGTTGGCAACCTTGCGCACCCTTAATTTTGGCACGAACTTCTACTTTCCCGTAGGTGAAGGTGAATTTTTTGTATGTTATCACACCTGCTGTAAGATACGTTGCTGTATCGTTTGGCAAGAGACCGTTATTGGATCTGCAGTAGAGGCGCAGGCGGCTATCCTTGATTTCAAATAGCTCGTCGAGGTCGGTCATGTGCTTGGCCCAGTTTGCAGTTGTACGCGGTTGCTTCGACCATTTTGATGTGTCGAGTGTGTTGCTGTCGAAATTATCCTCCCAGACAAGCGTATAATCTTGATTCCGCTCTTTTAAATAATTCGAATTTGAAGATAATGCGAAAAGACTTTCATGCTTGCGAGCAGAAAGTAGGCCAATAAGACAAACTAATAATAAGGTTATTGTGAAAATCTTTCTGAGGTTCATGCCATGTAATTTAAAGAATAGGGTTTAGATATTAGATGCTATAGACTTTCACCCAGTCGATGTCAATGTAGGCGGGGAGCTGCGAGGGGTCTGCGTGGCCTGCCCAGGTGCTGCCGGCGTTGGTGTTGATGATAATGAACAAATCGTCTGTTCCGTAGGGGAATTGACCTTGCCCATGTTTTTTGATGCGTGGGTAAGTCATGGTCGTTTGTCCGTTTACGCTGAAAATCACTTTCTTGGGAAGGACTTCTACTGCATAGACATTATATTCTTCGGGATTGACAGCCGCTTTGGTCTGATAGGGCGGGTCTTTGCGGTTGTTGAGAATGTCAATGTAATAGTTATGTGCAGTCTGATACACAAACTGATTGTGCCCTACGTGTTCCATGATATCGAGTTCCACATAGCCAGGCGTTCCGTATTGGCGTCGTGAGTTCCCTGCTAGCCAAATAGCGGGTTGGCATCCTTTTGCGGCCTTGACGCGGGCGCGCACTTCCACTTTGCCGTAGGTGAAAGTCATCTTGTTATAGGTGGTGACGCCAGCGGTGAGGTATTTTGCGGTGTCGTTTTTGGCAATGCCGTTGTTGCGCTTGCAGTAGAGGCGCAAGCGGCTGTCCTTGATTTCAAACAGCTCGTCGAGGTCGGTCATGTGCTTGGCCCAGTTGGCCGTAGTGCGTTGCCTTTTCGACCACTTCGATGTGTCGAGGGTGGGGCTGTCGAAGTTTTCCTCCCACACGAGTTTGTATTTCTTTTTGGTGGAATCGAGCAGGCTGGTTGTGGCCGAAGAGAGGTCTTCGGGCATGAGCGTGGCGGTGCCGCCGATGGCGAGCGCTGCAACTGCGGCGATAAGGATGTGCTTCGTTTTCATTGCGGATTGCTTGTTTGGTTTTGGGAAAATTCGTCTTTGTGCGCCATGCTCACCAGTTTGTTGCTGAGCAGTTTGGTGAAGTAGGAGGGCAGGAAAATGCCGTAGAGGTAGGCGTAGGACTTGGCTTTGGAGTAGCCGAAGACGGTTTGATAGACTTGCGCGTTGTATTTGAGCAGGGCAAATTTCTTGCGCGAAATGGATTCGGGCGTCTTGCGGTAGAGTGCCAATGGCTCTTGCAGCGCGTAGGCGGTGCGGCACTTCTTCAGGATGTTGAGGAAGAGTGCCCAGTCTTGGCGCTTGCGGATGGTGGGCATGTAGAATTTGCCGTAGGGCTTGGTGTCGTAGATGGCGGTGAGGCAGCCGATTTTGTTGTCGCGCTTCAGTCCGCTGAGCGAAATGGATGTGGGCGCCATGACGATGCCGCAGGGGTTGCCCTTGGCGTCGCATTTGAGGTAGGAGGAGAACACGAGGCAGTAGTTGTTCTGGCTGAGGAGGCTGACTTGCTTTTCCAGCTTTTCGGGCAGCCAGCGGTCGTCGCTGTCGCAGAAAGCGATGTAGCGCCCTTGTGCCTGCTCAATGGCATGGTTGCGGGCAACGGCTGGACCTTGGTTCTCGTCGAACAGGAAAACCTTGACGCGCGGGTCCTTCTGCTGGTAGTATTGCAGAATTTGCTGGGTCTGCTCGTCCGACGAGCAGTCGTCGGTGATGAGCAGTTCCAGGTTGCCGTAGGTTTGGTCCAGAACGCTTTCTATGCTATCAGACAGGTACACGCCCGAGTTGTAGGTGGGCATGATGACTGACACGAGTTCTCTTTGATTCATTTCGTTTTGAGGGAGAGTGAGTGTAAGGCCTTCGCTCAGCATCTGGGTTGTGCTGGGCGAAGGCCTGCGTGGGATTATTTCACCGGCTTGATGAGGAACTGGAACTGGTAGTCTTGGAAAGGCATTTGGTATTCTTTCCGCGGCCATGCGCCCCAGGAGTTGACGCAGCCAATGCCCATTTGGCGCTTGGCGATGTGGGTGCTCACGAAGTCGCGCTCCACGAGGTCGCCGGAGTGGTGCTGAGCCTTGTTGTCGCCGGTGGTGAGGTCGCTGGTGAGGTAGGGCAGGGACTGGCATTCCATGGGCTCGGCGCCGCGGAACTCAAGGCCCTTGCCAGCGGCGTTGGTCTGGCGCCACCAGCGCACCTGGGTCTTGTTGCCGCTTTCTTGCGGACGGACGTAGCCCCAGTATTGCTCGCCAACGGTCTGGCTGTAGGTGCCGATGCGGGCGAAATTGTTGCGGTCGATGTAGTTCTCCTGCGGGCCTTTGCCGTAGAACTCGATGTTGCTGAACTGTTTCTGCAGTTGCATTTCCATGCCGTAGCGCAGGAGCTGTGGCTTGTCGCCGTTGTCGGCGTTGGCCTTCATGTCCTCGTTGACGAGCACGCTGCCGTCGGGCGAGAGCGTGTAGGTGAGGTTCATGGTGGCGAGGTTGCCCACTTTGTGCACGGTCTTCACGGTGTAGCCCTGTCCGTTTTGCTCAATGTCCATGCTTTCGAGGTGGAGCGAGGGCTGGCGCCATGCCTTGAATCTGCGCTGGAAGCTGGCGCCGAAGTCGTTGTCGGTGGGTGCGCGCCAGAAGTCGGGGCGCAGTTGGTAGCCGTCTTGGAAGAGGGCGGTGCCGTCCACGTCGATGTAGGCGATGAAGCCGGTGCTGCGGTCGAAGGTGATGTCGGTGCCGTTGGCGGAGAATTTCACGTAGGCGGTGTGCTCTTCCTTCTCCACAGCGTCTTTGGCGGTCTCGGCGGCCGTGTTCTTCGCCCAGTCATAGTTGGTGAGCACGAACTGCTCGTGTGCCACTTCGGCGCCTTTGCTGAGCAGCGGCTGTGCCTCGTTGAGGGTGAAGGAGATGTTGCAAACCACTTCCTTGCCGGCCAGTTTCTTGTTCTTGATGGCCTTGCCGATGGCTGCAATCTTCACGTTCTTGGTGGTTTGCGGCGCAATGTTGAGCTTGCTGAGGTCGGTGCTGCCGCTGTCAATCTTCTTGCCCTCGGCCTCGATGGTCCAGTTGAGGGTGATGTTGTTGAGGGTGGTGAAGAAGTTTTCGTTGTAGATGGCGACGGTGCCGCTGGCTTTGTCGGCAAGCGTTGCCCAGATGTTCTGGTAGTAGTATTGCACTTCGAGCGACTGCGGCGTGATGGTGCGGTCGCTGGCGATGACGCCGTTGCAGTTGAAGTTGTTGTCGCTGGCGGGGAAGCGGCCGAAGTCGCCGCCGTAGGCCCAGATTTGCTTGCCCGTCACCTTGCTGGTGCTGCGCAGGCCCTGGTCAATGAAGTCCCAGATGTAGCCGCCCTGGTACTTGGGATATTTGCGAGTCAGGTCCCAATACTCCTTGAATCCGCCGAGGCTGTTGCCCATGGCGTGGGCGTATTCGCACTGGATGAGCGGTCTTTGGTTGTCGTTCTGAGCATATTTCTCGCAGTTGCCGTAGTCGTAGTACATGGGGCAGAAGATGTCGGTCTTGCCGTTCTGTCCTGCCTGCTCATACTGCACGGGGCGGCTCGGGTCGTAGGCCTTCACCCAGTCGTAGGCATCCTCGAAGTTCTTGCCGTATCCGGCCTCGTTGCCCAGGCTCCAAACGACGATGCTGGGGTGGTTCTTGAGCACCTTCACGTTGTGCTGGTTGCGCTCAATGTGTGCGTCGTGGTAGTCTTCGCGCTTTGCGAGCGTCTTGTCGCCGTAGCCCATTCCGTGGCTCTCGATGTTGGCCTCGGCAGTGACGTAGATGCCGTATTGGTCGCAGAGGTCATACCAGCGCGGGTCGTCGGGGTAGTGGCAGGTGCGCACGGCGTTCACGTTCAGCTCCTTCATGCGGGTGATGTCGGTAATCATCTGCTCCATGCTCACCACGTAGCCGCCGTCGGGGTCCAGCTCGTGGCGGTCCACGCCCTTGATGAGCACGGGCTGGCCGTTGACGAGGAACTGGGCGTTCTTGATTTCAATGGTGCGGAAGCCCACGTGCTGCTGAATCACCTCGGCCACGTCGCCGCCGTTTTTCAGCGTCACATATAATTTATAAAGGTATGGCGTCTCGGCCGTCCAGGCGTTGGCGCCCTTCACGGTCATGGTGCCTTTGGCGCCCTGCGCCGTGCCCACCACCTTGCCGCTGGCGTCCTTCAGCTCGGCCGTCACGTCGCCGCCTCCAACGAGGCTGACATCGTAGCGCAGCACGCCGTCCTTGTAACCGTTTTCAAGCGTGGAAACCACGAAAAGGTCCTCCACATGGGCCTGCGGACGGGCATAGAGATACACCTCGCGGGCAATGCCGCACAGGCGCCAGAAGTCCTGGTCCTCCAGGTAGCTGCCGTCGCACCAGCGCATCACCTGCATGGCGAAAAGGTTGTCCTCGCCCGGCTTCAGGTAAGGCGTCACGTCGAACTCAGCGGCCACCTTCGAGTCCTCGCTGTAGCCCACGTACTGGCCGTTCACCCACAGGCGGACGTTGCTCGTGGCGCTGCCGATGTGCATGATGACCTGCTGTCCCTGCCAATTTCCCGGCACGCGGAACGTCTGGCGGTAACTGCCCACGTGGTTGTTCAGGTCCTGCACGTAGGGCGGGTTCGTCTCCCAGTCGTTGCGCCAAGCATACTGATTGTTCACGTAGATGGCGTCGCCAAAGCCGTTCAGCTCCCAGATGCCCGGCACAGGCATCTTGTCCCACTTGCTGTCGTCATAGCCCACGGCGAAAAACCCTTCCGGGCGCTCGTTGGCATTGTTCACCCAATGGAAACGCCACTGCCCCTCGAGCGAAAGATAGCGCTGCGACGCGCTCTTGTCGCCCTTCTGGGCCAGCGATTCATTCTCGTAGGCGAAGAAATCAGCCACATCCGTGCGGCGATTCTCCGCGTTTCTGCGTGGGTCGTTCCACATGTCTTGGGCAAATGCGCCCGTCGATGCCATGAGCAGCATGGCCACACAAAGTCCTTTTCTCATATTTCTATTCATTTTGAAAATTTCCGCAAAGATAGGCATTTTTTTCATAAACGCCCAAAAAAACGCGCCCCTTTTGCCTCAGCCCTTCGCCAACTCGGCGTTAATTTGGTCGATGTAGTCCAGCAACTCGTCGCGCCCAGTGCTTTTCGTGGCGCTCGTCACGAAGTAGGGCGGCAGCTCGTCCCACCACTCCTTCAGCTTCTCCATGTAGCGCTGCGCCGCCGGCTTCACATTCGCCGCCGTCAGCTTGTCGCACTTCGTGAAGACGATGGCGAACGGCACGCCGTTCTCGCCCAGAAACGTCAGGAAATCCAAATCCTTCTGCTGCGGGTCGTGGCGGATGTCGATGAGCACGAAAAGGCACGTCAGCTGCTCACGCTCAAGCACATAGTGCGTGATGAGATTCTTCAGCTTCTCCATCTCGCGCTTGCCCCGCTTCGCGAAGCCATAGCCCGGAAGGTCCACCACATACCAGCTCCCATTGATGAGGAAATGGTTGATGAGCATCGTCTTGCCCGGTGTGCTCGACGTCATCGCCAGCTTCGCCCTGCCCGTGAGCATGTTGATGAGGCTCGATTTGCCCACGTTGCTCCTACCGATGAACGCATACTCCGGCAGGCTCGTCTGCGGGCACATGTCAGCGCGCGGACTGCTGATTTGAAATTCGGCGGTCTGGATTTTCATGATTTCTCAAGCGATAAAATAAATTCCACGGCAAAGATACTCCTTTTTCTCCAAACAATCAAGAAAACCGCCCCACTTGTTTGGCAGGGTGGGGCAGTTTGGGCAGTTGCGGACTATAGTTTGAGGAAGGAAAAATACTTGTCGGCCAAGTCTTGCAGCGTGATTTCCTCTTGCTGCAGGCGCAGATAGTCGATGTCGGAAATGCGCTCGCTCACCTTCCTGCCGTCGGAAGTGACGCCGGCAATGCCGTGCGCCCCGTCCTCTGCGAAGCACTCCAGCTGGCGCAGGCCGTGGTCATGTGCCCCATAGCGTAAGGAAAACGAGGCATCGCGCACCTTTCCTTTCTCCATGTGCGCCACGCCCTTCTCCACCAGGTCGTGCAAATCGCGCGCCGCCGTGTCGGTCGAAACCTTGGCCACTTTGGCGTAGTTCTTGATGGTGAGTTTGGCCTCGTAACCGTCCAAATAGGCATTGAGTACCATTTTCTGGCGCTCGCTCAGCACCGTTTGCGCCTGAGCGCGCCAAAACATCGACTTCCGCAGCACGCCGCTCAGGGCATCGTAGGAATGGCGCACCGCCTGCACAATGCAGCCGAGATGCCATTTCAGCCACGCCGTCACGTCGCTCTCGCCGCGCTGCGTGCGCTCCAGCACATCGTAGTAGGCGTTCTTCTCCTTATTTATTTCTGCCGAAACGCTGTAGAAACGCTGCCCGTTGCGCTCCGTCTGCGCCAAAATCATGTCCGACAGCGCGCGGGCAATGCGCCCGTTGCCGTCGTCGAAGGGGTGAATGCTCACGAACCACAGGTGGGCAAGCGCCGACTTGATGTGTGAAGGCGGCACCGCGTCGCTGTTCACCCACTGCAGGAACCGCGCCATCTCCTCGGGCAGCCGCTCGGGCGCCGGTGCGCGGTAGTGCACCGTTTCGCGGCCAAACATGCCCGAAACCACTTTCATCGGTTCCGTGCGGTAGGCACCCACATGGATTGGTTCCATGCCGCTCCGCCCCGTGGGGAAGAGCGCGGCGTGCCAAGCAAAGAGACGCTCGTCGGTGAGCGGGGCGCTGAAGTTTACGGTAGCGTCAATCATCATTTCCACAATGCCTTCCACATAGTGCGTGGTGGCGCGCTCGCCCTGCACCTGAATGCCGAGCCGCCGCGCCACCGACGACCGCACCTCCTTGGCGTTGAGGATGATTCCCTCAATGGCCGACGAGGCCACGATGTCGCTCGCCAGCGTCTCCGCGGCAGTTTGCAGTTGCGTGTCAAACCCAATGGCGCTCAGCCGCCCTGCCAGATACCCCGTCTCGCGGTTCACCAATTCCAGCAGGCCGGTCAACTGGCTGGCGTCCCAGTGGAAATGGGTCCAGTCCTCCCTTTCGTGGATGTATGTCGGTTTTTCGTTATTGTGCATTGCCCTATTGTTTATTGTACGTTGCCCTATTGTTTATTGTATTCAGACCGAATGTTATTGTACTTCGGTTCCATGCCGCAAAGGTAAACCTTCTTCCCCAAACCGCCAAACATTTGCGGCTAAAAAACGCGAGTTAACCGCAAAATCTGCGGCTAACTCGCAAAAATTAGCCGCAAAACGCCCAAACTCCCATGCTTGAGGCCAAATCTGAAAACTCCCTGTCAAAAAGGGAGGGCATCGTTTGGGAAAAGGGAGGGCATCGTTTGGGAAAAGGAAGGGCATCGTTTGCGAAAAGGAAGGGCGTCGTTTTGGCAAAGGAAGGGCATCGTTTCAAAAACGACCGCAGTGGTTTTGAAAAACGACCGCAGTGGTTTTGGAAAACGACCGCAGTGGTTTTGGAAAACGACCGCAGTGGTTTTGGAAAATGACCGCAGTGGTTTTGGAAAATGATGGTGGCGGAGGAAACACTGTCGGCTTTAACTTCTAACGAGCGGAGCGAGTGATAACTTCTCTGACTTCTTTAGCTTCTGAAAATGGTCGAGGCACTTTCCGAAAAAGTTTTTTGCCAAAAAGTTCTTATGCTTTGCCGTTTGTGAATATTTTTCGGATTTATTTTTGCAAGTGTGGGAGAAAATGCGTAATTTTGTAGCGGATTTTGTGCCTATATATAATATATGGTGTATGTGGGCGCAGGAGTTTGCACGTTTTGAATTCAAAAATAATTATACAATAGTCATGGAAAGCAAGATTGAAGAATTGACGAAGAAGCTGCTCTCTGAGGGCGTTGAGAAGGGCCAGGCGGAGGCAGAGAAGATTGTTGCTGCCGCCAAGGAGCAGGCTGCTCAGATTGTGGAAAAGGCTAAGGCCGAGGCCGCTGACATCGTGGCGCAGGGCGAGAAAGACGCTCAGGCGCTTGATCAGAACACGAAGTCGGAGCTGAAAATGTTTAACGCTCAGGCGCTTAACGCGCTGAAGACGGAAATTGCCAATGTGGTGAGCGACAAGGTGGTGAAGGAAGCCACGCAGGGCCTGGTGAACGACAAGACGTTCATGCAGGAGTTCGTGCTGAAGCTGGCTGAGAAATGGGGCCAGCAGGAGGATTTGGTTATTTCCACGGAGGATGCTGCGGGCCTGAAGGAAGTGTTTGCGAAGAAGGCGAAGGCGCTGCTGGACAAGGGCCTGAAGATTGAGCAGGTGAATGGCAAGAAGAGCGCGTTCACGATTGCTCCGGCCGATGGCTCGTACAAGGTGAATTTCGGCGAGGCCGAGTTTGAGGAGTATTTCAAGAATTTCCTGCGTCCGCAGCTTGTGGATATGCTGTTCTAAGAGAAGATGGCGAATTATTATTGCTTGATGGCCGGTGTGCCAGACCTGTCGATTGACGATGGAAAGAGTCCCATCAGCATCGAGGAGTTTCGCGAGGAGTGTGACGAGGTGCTCACGCCGCGCGACCAGAAGCTGATGTTCTATTTCTATCTGAAGCAGGACTGCCTGAATCTGGTGAAGCTGCTGAAGGACCCGGATGCGGAGGTGCCGCTGTGGGGAAATTACAGCATGGAGCAGTACCGGGACTTGATTACTTCGGCCAAGACGATGAATTTCAATGTGCACCGCTTCCCGGCGTTCATGTCGATGTATGCGCGTGACTTTGACCACAATAACGGCGTGGACGGCTGGTTTGCCGAGGACCAGATGATGCTGGCGTTCTATGATTATGCCATGAAGTGCGACAACAAGATGATTGCGTCGTGGTATAAGCTGAATTTCGACCTGACGAATATTCTCACGGCTTTCATTGCGCGGAAGAACGGATGGAGCGTGGGCAAGTATATCCTGGGCGAGAATGAGCTGAACGAGCAGCTGCGCACGAACAATGCGAAGGATTTCGACTTGCCTCATGAGCGCGACTATGCGACGGACTTGATGCGCATTGTGGAAATCACGGACCCGGTGGAGAAGGAGAAGCGCTTGGATGCGTTCAAGTGGCAGTGGCTGGATGACCAGACTTTCTTCGAGGTGTTCAGCGTTGAGGCGGTGTTTGCCTATCTGTGCAAGCTGGAGATGCTTCACCGCTGGGAGGCGCTCGACGTGGAGCAGGGCAAGGAGACTTTCCGCCAGATTATTGAGAATCTGCGCGGCGAGGCGAAGGTGCCTGCGGAGTTTCAGCAGAAGGACTTATACAGGAAAAACAAAAAATAGGATATTATGACAAAAGGAACAGTTACGGGCGTTGTTTCCAACATGGTGACGCTCAAGGTGGACGGCCCTGTGGAGCAGGGTGAAATCTGCTACATTGAGACTGGCGGCGACCGGCTGATGTCGGAGGTGATTAAGGTGGTTGACGCCGATGTCTATGTGCAGGTGTTTGAGTCCACGCGCGGCCTGAAGGTGGGCGCGCCGGCCGAGTTCACCGGCCACATGCTCGAGGTGCAGCTTGCGCCGGGCATGCTTTCGAAGAATTACGACGGACTTCAGAACGACCTCGACAAGATGGAGGGCGTGTTCCTGAAGCGCGGACAGTACACTGACCCGCTCGACCGCGAGCGCGAATGGGACTTTGAGCCCATCGTGAAGGCGGGCGACGAGGTGCAGTCGTCGGCCTGGCTGGGCAAGGTGGAGGAGAACCACCAGCCGCTGAAAATCATGGCT
>Ga0065711_1033778_pt1 | contig 24849 bp, 14 predicted proteins | sample Hoacrofraction12_FD_59098 | JGI IMG/M metagenome (GOLD analysis project Ga0065711, IMG submission 59098) | Hoatzin crop microbial communities from Cojedes, Venezuela - Epithelial fraction 12 v2 (version 2) | ecosystem: Host-associated > Birds > Digestive system > Esophagus > Crop | place...
TTTTTTTTTTTTTTTTTTTTTTAGAGGGTATGGTTTGACGGAATGTGTGTACTTTTTTTGAAGGGTTAACTATTTTAACGCACAGTTATGCTAAAACTGATTGGTTTGCATGAATATGGATAAGCTTATATTAGGATAGGCATTGTTAACAACTGTCTAATTTGAAGGGACTGATCTTGTAGGCATAGTGGCATTCATAAACTGTGCTGAAATTACCGGTTTCAATAGTTAACTTGTTTCAGAAATCAGTTACTGTAGATTGAAATTCATAAATCTTCTAAATTAGAAAACCAAGACTGTGTTATTTTTTAAATTTATTTTTCATTACTAAACCCAGGCATATTCATGTAAAACTTTTTTGCTACTTTTTGTTACTAAAACAAACATGCAACACTAGGAATAGTTTCATTTTGCCTAGTTAACTGTATTTCTTTATTTTCTTAATTTTCTTAAAGTCTTGGAGAAGTGTCGGCTCTCAGTCCCTCTCTTGCTGTCCTCCCTTTCTCCCTCTTGCCCTCCATCACACACTTATATACAGAACATTCAAATATTTTGATTAATGCAAAAATAGCCTTTTAGTCTTAGACTAAAGACGAAAATTGAGACTGAAATTTTTCTTCAAATCTGTCCAGATTTCTAGTGTTTGTAACTTGGATAGTCCCATGCTTCTTTCATAGCAGGACAAAAATGCAGCTAGCACCTTTTCCTGTGTTCTTTCATCTTTCATAGAATGAGAACCTCCACATTGAAAACCTATATCTTACTCAAGTCATGCTCAATAAAAGTTTTACTTCCTTAAGAATTGTTTTTGTCTGATTTTGTCTGTAGGTACTTTAATGATTCTGAAGTCTGCGTGCAGTAACAATCCCAGCTATATTGACAGATTGATTTCGGTTTTTATGCGATCTCTGCAGAAGATGGTCAGGGAGCACTTAAACCCACAGGCTACTACAGGAACAGCAGAAGCAAATACAGGTATTGCATAATGTGGTCCAAGGATGTTAATGGTTAAAGTATTAAAAGCTCTTAATCCTGAAAGGATTCAAATGATTTTGTAGAGTTTTGTGTGCATTAGTATATGTTGGAAAATACTTCAGTATCAGTGACAGCTATTACTGAAGTACCGAAGAATAAAAATGTACTTTGAGTTCATGTTACCAGCTTACTCTAGGAATTTCAGTATTAACCCAGACGTTTTAGTGAATGGCTAGTGAATATTTGTTGAGCTACAGCATGTACAGAAATACTGAAATTCAAGAGTTTATAGTTTTGAGCAGAGAGGGGCTGGATTTTTTTGATTATTCTGTACTTTCACTTTTTTTTACTCATTCCTATTTGATAATATTGAAACAACTGTTTGTGAAATTAACTTGCTGGAGCTGATGCTTTTGTTTTTATCTTAAAATGGCATCTTTGTCAGTCTAAAATTCTGTCTGTCATCAAATGAATTAGGTTATGAGTCACTGAAAAAATGAGATGTGCTTGTAGAAGAAAATTGTGCTAGTAAAGAGCACTAATTCATTAATGAGTAAGCTACTGAAGAAAATACTTTGAAAGAATACTTTGCTATTAGATTCCTTGCCCATATTTTAAGTAGACTGAGAAACAATTGGAAAATTATTAAATATGACAGATAAGCAAATCAGCAAATTAAGTGAACAGAATAGGTGAGCTCCTTGACACACTGGAGGGAAGGGATGCCATTCAGAGGGACCTTGACAGGCTGGAGAGGTGGACCTGTGTGAACCTCATGAAGTTCTAAGAACCTCATGAAGAATGAAGAAAGCCAAGTGCAAGGTCCTGCATGTGGGTCGGGGCAATCTGAAACACAAGTACAGGCTGGGCAGAAAGTGGCTCGAGAGCATCCCTGAGGAGAAGGACTTGGGGGTGTACTGGTGGATGAGAAGCTCGACCTGAGCAGGCAGTGTGCACTTGCAGCCCAGAAAGCCAAACGTATCCTGGGCTGCATCAAGAGAAGCATGGCCAGCAGGTCAAGAGAGGTGATTCTGACCCTTTACTCGGCTCTCGTGAGACCCCACCTGGAGTCCTGCATGCAGCTCTGGAGCCCCCAACATAGGAAGGACATGGATGTGTTGGAGCGGGTCCAGAGGAGGGCCACGAAGATGATCAGAGGGCTGGAGCACCTCTCCTATGAGGACAGGCTGTGAGGGAGTTGGGGCTGTTCAGCCTGGATAAGACAAGACTCCGGGGTGACCTGATAGCAGCCTTCCAGTACCTGAAGGGGCCTACAGGAAGGATGGAGAGGGGCTTTTCACAAGGGTGTGTAGTGACAGGACAAGGGGGAATGGCTGTAAACTGAAAGAGGGCAGATTTAGATTAGGTATTAGGAAGAAATTCTTCCCCATGAGGGTGGTGAAACACTGGCACAGGTTGCCCAGAGAAGCTGTGGCTGCCCCCTCGCTGGCAGTGTTCAAGGCCAGGTTGGATGGGGCTCTGAGCAGCCTGGTCTGGTGGAAGGTGTCCCTGCTTATGGCAGGGGATTTGGAACCAGGTGATCTTTAAGGACCCTTCCAACCCAAACCATTCTATGATTCTATCATATAGTATTTCTTCACAAGTTTAATTGCAGTTTTTCAGTACTGGGGTTCTGTAATATCTTTTACTGAAATGAAACCACACAGGCTCTCCTTTAGGATTCTGAATGGATTTGGTTTTTTTTGGAAGGATTCTGTCTCAGCTGTTTGGGAATGGAAAGTAATAATTCTGAAAACATTATTGCTAGGGATATGTTTCCAGGTAACAGATATTATTGTTGCTATTTTTAAAACTACAGTAGCTTATCTTGAAAATTTCTTTACTAGGTGTTTTATTGGTGTATGCACAACTTTAATCCTTTTTTTCTGAATCCGTAGCAGGTACAAGCGAACTGGTAATGCTAAGCCTGGATCTTGTGAAAACACGCTTGGCTGTGATGAGCATGGAAATGAGGAAAAATTTTATACAAGCTATTCTAACATCTCTCATTGAAAAATCTACTGATGCCAAAATTCTTCGTGCAGTGGTAAAAATAGTGGAAGAGTGGGTGAAAAACAATTCCCCAATGGCAGCTAATCAGGTAAATTGAGAAGATAAAATCATTATTGCTCTCAAATACTAAATAACTATTTGTCACTGTTACAATTCATCATTTTTTGACAATGAGGTTTGTAAGGCTCTTTTGTATGTGTTTAGATGCCCTTCATGAGTTTTGGAATGTTTTATGTCCCCTATGAAAGTAACTGGAATTAAAGATGGTTAGCATTTTATGGGCTTACACTAGGTGTTTGATCTCAAATGCTGTTTTACTGAGAACTTTTTTTTAAAGTAAAAGTTTTAAAATACGTTTCACATGAACTTGGATAGAGAGATTCTTCTGGAGGAGGATGGCTGATGCTGGTTTAAATTGTGTTATTCCTATAACTTTTTGTGGCCTTCTCAATTTGCCATATTTTACTCTAGAGTACTTGATAATCTAGTGCTGTAGAAAAGGACCTATACTTTTAAAAATATATGTTAGATTTTTATAATCATTGAACAACGTAAACCTGTTTTTAGTCATGGTTTTAAAATTCTCTAGCGCATTAGAAGATACATGCTTGAGTTATTTTTCTTTTTAAGAACTGTGACCTTCTACCAAGCTATTTTTCAGTACTTTAGAAGTGAGAGTGATATAAAGGATGGCTGAGGAATACTTTAAATGTGCCAGTTCTCTGCATGTTTTGAGATGAATTGACAAAATTAATCATGTCATCTTTTAACACAGACACCTACTCTCCGGGAGAAGTCCATTTTACTAGTGAAAATGATGACTTACATTGAAAAGCGCTTTCCAGAAGACCTTGAATTAAATGCTCAGTTCTTGGACCTTGTTAACTATGTCTATAGGTAATTATAGAAATTAATCATTTATTGCAGCTTATTGGTTCATAATTTGTTCCATATATGACCTTTATAACATGCCATCAATCTTTCTAGGTCTGAATTAAGCAATTTATTTATTTATTTTCCTAAAATGCAACATCATTTCACTGGGACCACAATACATATTTATGGCAGGCCATTTGAAATTTCTTAGAAAGGATTTTCTTTTTGGCTCTGCTACAATCTCTCCACCATCCCAACCTCTTCCTTTTCCAGGATGCCAAGGCATCCTCGTAGCTGGTTGTATTCTAAACACTGAGGTGACAGCTGAAACCTGTCTGTCTTTTCATGTGTATAAAGATTTTTTTTTTTTCTTAGAAATTTATTGTAAATTATACTTTCAGGAGAGTTACTTTGCTAGCTAAACTGGCAGGTTTTGTAGCATGATGAAGTAATTAACATAGTTACCTTATAAAAAAATGCCAGATATTTAATTTTGAGCTGATGATTCACATTATTTTGGATTACTGTTCGCTTCTGTTCTGTTTTCTGGTTAACTGTGCAAAGCCCTGGTATGGACATGGTGGTCAGAAGTTTTTATTGATGAGTATCATTTGGCATTTCAAACAAGATGCAAATGTAGCTGAAATTGTTTCACAATTATGGAAAGATTTTATCCTGAAAGAGTTTTTACGATAGTTCTGGGGCAATTTTGTAACAAGCAGCAATATTTTCTGTGCTCTCAAAATGCTGCACCTGGGTGCATGCCACATCATGTGGGCTTCTACAGGATGTCAGCTCTTTTGATTTTTAGTACTTTATATACAAAACCTGGAAGGATTCTCTTTCTAATGCCTCTGTCACTTCATCTTTATTTATTTTAGGGATGAGAATCTCTCTGGTAGTGAACTTACTGCTAAACTTGAGCCAGCATTTCTTTCGGGTTTGCGTTGTGCCCAACCACTCATACGAGCCAAATTTTTTGAGGTCTTTGACAATTCTATGAAACGTCGTGTTTACGAGCGCCTACTTTATGTGACCTGTTCTCAAAACTGGGAAGCGATGGGAAATCACTTTTGGATAAAACAGTGCATTGAGGTAGGGAAATTATTTGTATCAGAAGTATAATTATTATTTGAAAAGTATTTTTTATTCCCCATTTTTCTTGGCTGTGTGTAAAAGCATTATGCAGTGTGTGACTTGTAGTATGTATTATCTGTATGAAAGCTGAAGAAAACCTGTCTGCTGCCTCAGATACTTCCAGTGGTGCTTAAATATAACTACAGTGTCTAAACCATGAAATGCTGATACTTGGAAAGTGGCTTTAATATCAACCTTTAAAATCTATTTTCTCTGTAAAAAGCTTAATGACCAGGATAATACTTCTTAAGAAAATCCATCTCTTATAAATGATGGTGATTATAAAAAAGAATACAAGAATTGTTACAGTAGATGATTTCAAGAGAACTGTTAAGGCTGGAGTACCTGCTCTAGTGGTACGCCAACTGTTAGGTGGGACTGCATTGAAAACAAATTGCTTTTTTGGTTGGTTTGTTTGGAACAAAACTTTTTTTTTTTTTCTTTTTTTGGAAAAATTTGCATATTAAAACATGAGTTTAAAGTGACTGTGAGGATAACTGTACTCTCAAACGTATTCTAACTCCTTCCAGAGAGATAAAATCCAGCATTGTTTTTTTTTTTTTTCCCATATACTTTTTGGGAGGACTTTCATTGTGATGGGGAGAGTTTGTGTACATCAACTGCTGGAGGGCACGAAATATACATGCTAAAAAGCACAAAATACAGAATTTAGGCATAGAAGATTTGTATTTCTTCAAGATTTTCAGGAGACGCTTGAAAAACGATTTTGAAAGTATAGTCATGACCTTCAAAATAGTGAAAAAATGTGATCAGATTAAGATGAAAACGCATTAGTATATTTATTGAATAAAGGTGATAGAGGCCTTCAACATATTATTGTAAGTTTTATCTTGTTGATAAATACTAAAACAGTTATGTTTTCCTCAGAATACTACAGTAAGATGTATATTTAAAAACTCTCCTTGCTTTTTAATGTCTTAGCTCCTGTTGGCGGTGTGCGAGAGGAATACTACAATTGGGACAAGCTGCCAGGGTGCTATGCTGCCCTCTATCACCAATGTTATCAACCTTGCTGACAGTCACGATAGAGCGGCATTCGCGATGGTAACCCACGTCAAACAAGAGCCTCGTGAAAGGGAAAACAGTGAATCCAAAGAAGAGGTAACTTACAGGAAATACTGTAGAAAAAGAAAGCTTTTTGATGGAATATAGCTCTTCCTAGTTTCTCATCAAAGGAGTTTAGAGAATATGTCTTGAACATGATGTGCACGGATTGTTCAGTGTATTCTGTGTTTAGTACCTTGTAGTTTAAGCACGCGTGGGTTTCTCAGAACTTACATTCATTCGCTTAGCCTTTTGTTTACTATAGCACTATAGCGATTCTGTATCTGAACCTGAACAACTAGCAAACGTAAGTAGTGGCACTTGAAATAAGTTGATCGGAAGGGTGTTTTGTATTTGTTTGGAAAAAAAGCAAAAGTACTTAGATAATATCTGCATGCTTTAAGTTGTTTACTTCTGTGTAGGATGTTGAAATAGACATTGAATTGGCTCCGGGAGATCAGACCAGTACACCTAAAACTAAGGAACTTTCTGAGAAGGACATTGGCAATCAGCTACACATGTTGACCAACCGGCATGACAAATTTCTTGACTCTCTTCGAGAAGTGAAGGTTGGTACAGGTTGTTGGTTTCCTGACAAATCATTTTAATACTGAAATCTTCAAACTGACTTGAGACACCTTTTTTTTTTCCCCCCTTATTTTTATCTGACACTTCTGATTTTTTTTAGCTGATGGTATTTTATGTAGACATCTCTTATAATCTGATGTAATTTCTTACTTGCATAGGGTAAAAAATTCTTAAGCCTTCACTAAATTGCTAGTTGTTACTATATGCCTTGCCTACAAAGTTAAATTTCATCCTGTTCAAGCTGTAAATGTATTTTAACTGTTCAGTTAAGAAAACAGTGGTGGCAAAGACTGAGTATAGGATCAAAAACACGTGTTGGCATCTTATGTTTAAATAATTTCCAAGAAGATAATTATAGCTGAAACGTATGTTGAAATAATTGTCACAGTAATAGCAGCCCTGTCCAGTTAACTTGATTATTGCTATTACCAGTCATCAACTTTTTTCCTTCTTTTTTTTCTTTGAATGGTTACAGTAATGAATCAGTCTCGATCAATATGAAAATAGAATTAAATTCTTGTTACAGTAGTCTATATTGCTAAAAGAAGCATATTTTTGGTATGTTGGTTATAAAAGGCATTTGCATTGCTTCTTAAGCAACTGTAACTGTTAACTGTTTTTCCAGATTATTAATTGTATTTTCCCCGATTATATGCATCTCTTTCTTTTTATTCCTAGACTGGAGCATTGCTGAGTGCCTTTGTTCAGTTATGTCATATTTCTACACCATTAGCAGAAAAGACTTGGATACAGCTTTTTTCACGACTTTGGAAAATCTTATCTGACAGACAACAACATGTGAGAATCTCTCTCTCTCCTCACTTAAAATTCCTCTTTGTAAATGACTGGTGTTTCAGGAAAATGTATTTATGAGATAAATGACTTCTTCACTTGCTTTGAGAAGTTTACCATTCTTTCTGACTAGTGAACGTTGTATACCTCTATCAATACACCTCTTCAAAGAAATAGGGCCCTTCAATTTACAAAGAGAATTACACTTATCAAATGATTGTGCTCTATATTAACAAGATTTTAAATCTAAATTCTCTAGTTGAAGAATCTGAATGACATAGATAACTATTCTTACGTTTTTTTTTCTTCCAGGCGCTAGCAGGTGAAATAAGCCCTTTCTTGTGCAGTGGTAGCCATCAAGTACAGCGAGATTGCCAGCCAAGTGCATTGAATTGCTTTGTGGAAGCAATGTCACAGTGTGTTCCTCCCATTCCCATCAGACCTTGTGTCCTGAAATACTTGGGTAAAACTCACAATCTCTGGTTTCGTTCTACACTCATGCTGGAACATCAAGCTTTCGAAAAAGGACTGAGTCTACAGATAAAGCCTAAACAGACAACAGAATTTTATGAGCAGGAAAGCATAACTCCTCCTCAACAGGTAGTGTTATATTAATTGAAATGCCTTATGAAATGTGAAGAGAAAAACACAGTGACAGTATAGTACAATAGCATCATAGAATCATTTAGGTTGGAAAAGACCGCTAAGATCATTGAATCCAACTGTAAACCTAACACTGCCAAGTCCACCACTAAACCATGTCCCTAAGTGCCATGTCTACATGTCTTTTAAATATCTTCAGGGATGGTGACTCCACCCCTTTCCTGAGCAGCCTGTTCCAATGCTTGACAACCCTTTCAGTGAAGAAATTTTTCCTAATATCCAATCTAAACTTCCTCTAGCAGAACTTGAGGCTGTTTCCTCTAATCCTGTCATTTGTTACCTGGGAAGAGAGACTGACACCCACCTCACTACAACCTCCTTTCAGGTAGTTGTTAGAGAGCGATAAGGTCTCCCCTCAGCCTCCTCTTCAGGCTAAACAACCCCAGTTCCCTCAGCCGCTCCTTATAGGACTTGCTTTCTAGACCTTTCACCGCTTTTGTTGCTCTTTGGACATGCTCCAGCAACTCATTGCCTTTCTTGTAGTGAGGGGCTGAAAACTGAACACAGTATTTGAGGTGCAGTCTCACCAGTGCTGAGTACAAAGGGACAAACTCTTCTAAATCTTTGTATTTAGAAGCTTGTTAAAATAGTGTCAATTTTTTTTTAATTCAGTGAAGAAATAGCTGTCCTTGTGTGTTTGTGAATAGAGACACTTGCAACATTGACTACTTTTGTCTTACCCGCTTCTCATGCTTTTCTTTCATCTGTCATTGATATTTTCATATTTTTCTCTTTCCTCCTCTTTTCCATCTGGTTTTGACACTGTATCTCTGCAGTACTGTAGAACTAGATGTAACCATTTCTGCCCCAATATTAAATCTTGAGGAGAAGTCTATATTGTCTCTGTCTCCCTCAAAGGGAGTATGCTTTCCCTAATCAAGTCACTTGGTATATGACCTTTAAAGAATTACTAGCTAAACAAAATTGAGTTCCCTGTAAACAGGTGCTGCTGTTTTTAGTAGTCTGTCAGGTAGTTATGATCTACCTTGGCAGGTTTGCAATCATCTGAGGAAGCTAAATATTACAGATTGTTTTTACATTAGAGACCAAGTTGTTGGCTTGTTAAACAATTTTGTTTTCTATGATTTGATCTGATATATTCGGGAAGACAAGCAAGAATCAATATACAAGCCATAGGTGTTTTTTTTTTTTGTCATGTAATACAGTGTTGTTGCTCTCAGTACTTGGTTGTTACTAATTGGTTGCCTTCTAGAGTTTTTAAAAGAGTTTGTTTAAACAATTCTCTGTTTCCATGTCTTTCTCAATTTGCCTCAGTGTAGAACGTGTGGTTTTGCTATCTACTATGCTTTATAAGGACAGCTTGACTGTGGAGAAATATGTGCTTAACATTCTAGGAAATACTGGATTCCCTTGCTGAGCTCTACTCTTTGTTACAAGAAGAGGATATGTGGGCTGGACTATGGCAGAAACGCTGTAAATTCCCAGAGACAGCAACAGCTATTGCCTATGAACAACATGGGTTTTTTGAACAGGTAAACTCTTGATATTAGAAACCATTTGAGTAGTTCTGCTGTCAGGATGAATATTCTGGTGAGCAAGAAAATGTTCTGAATGTTAATAAAACTTCAGTCTTCTAAAATTGGAAGTGCTACAGCTTTGCTACTGGGTAAAGTAGTAGTTTAAGGCCATGTGATACCTAGATAAGGTGAGATTTTTGAGCACATCCATCAGTTTTTCATTGCATTTGTAAAGCTGCCAAACAATGGCTATATTCAGGAATGAGTTAACAGACCATCTTTTTTTTTTTAAACTTAGAATTTATGAAAGTGTTCTTAACACTTTTTTTTGAAACAAAAAGTATGTTGAGTTAATATGGATATAGCAGATGGAAAAATAAAATGGTTTGAATTTTATTTAGGCACAAGAAACGTACGAAAAAGCAATGGAAAAGGCTAAAAAAGAGCATGAACGGAATAATGCTTCTCCTTCAATCTTTCCTGAGTACCAGCTCTGGGAAGACCATTGGATTCGGTAAGACTTTAAAGCTGATGTTCAACAGGTATTTTTACCCTGCAATATAAGTAAAATACAGTGCTGGTTTAAAGCATCAGTGACCAGAATAAATTTAGCTCAGGACTTAGCTCAGATACAAAGGAATCTTAAGGGAATAGAAAAATGGTATTCTTTACTCCCTTAACAAACCCTCGAAAGTGATATGCCTGAAGTGTTGTAAAGATGTAATTTTCTGTTGGTGGAAACAGACTGAAGCTAAAATTTGTTTTTCCTCTTTAAAGTGGTTGTCCTGGGAGACATGAAATGCAGCTCTTCACTGTTCACAGATTTCTGTGTTATAACTGGTAATAAATAAAAAAAATCAACAAAAAAACTTCTCATCTGGATGAAACTTATACAGTACTTGCAGAGCTATTCAGACAAACAAATGTGCAGATAATATTCTGATACACAACATTTATATTCACTTTCATTGAAATTTTATTTTTTTGGTAACCAAATTGACAATGGCTTTGGTTTTCTTAGTTGCTCGAAAGAATTGAACCAGTGGGAACCTTTGACAGAATATGGCCAGTCCAAAGGTCATATAAATCCTTACCTAGTACTGGAATGTGCATGGAGGGTCTCAAATTGGACTGCTATGAAGGAGGCTCTGGTGCAGGTGAGTGAGGGCTTTTTATGCTAATGTTTAGTTTCCCTATGCGTTTTACTGATTACATTTCTAAAAAGTCAGCATTACAGTTCATTTCACAGACACAGTGAACTGCAGTTTGGAAGTTTTCTTTGATGTCCCAGCACACAGCTGGGTATTTTGGCAATGGAAGTATGTAATTTCAACAAACTTGGTTCTCTTTTCTGTTTATTAAGCTGTATTACATAAGAAATTTAGCCAGGACAGGTGAAAGACATGGTGCATGGTAAAGAGTCATTAAAAAGCAACAAATACTTGCCACAGAAGTATGTGTTAGCAGGGACGTGTGGAGAAACTTAAAATGGGACCCTTGTAAGAATATGGTATTATTTAAAATAATGCAGTATTGGAGAGGGACGTTTTTTGTATTTTGCATCTTTCCAGGAACAAAAGTTCATTTTCTGAAAGGGAACAAAGTTTGAAAATGTATCTGTTATCATCTCCCTGTCTGTGAGCGATGTAACTAAGCTTCCAGGTGTAATAGGGCAAAAGGCTGTTGCCTCTGCTGTTTTTGTTTGTTTCAGCACCTGAAACGCAAGCCAAAGCTTTCTCAACTTTTACTGTCCAACTTCAAAACTCCTAGACACAGTTTATTTATTCTGTTTATCTCCACTGCAAGTGAAGGGGGATTAAGACACGTATGAAAATGTGAGGGTCAGGGAATTGTCAGCTAAATTTGGTTTACATTAAATACCGTAGTGTATCTGAGGAATACTTATAAGGCTGTGTTTCAGGCTCCTGGTTAAAAAAATCCCTGAAAAATCAACACATGAAGGCTCAGTTTCAATGTTGGTTGGTTGGTGAGGTTGGTGTACACTGCAGGTTATACCAGTCGTTACTGTTTTAATGAAGACAGTGACAAGTTTGAAGACAGTTTGAAGTTGTTTATATGTGGTGGGAAAAGTATTTGAATTACTTACTCAGCACATGCTGGTTTTCTTCTTTCTGGGATTTTATAGCCAAGCTTAGCAGAAGTGTAATAGGAGGCTGGTTCTTTCAGTAGCAATGTTTTTCTGTACTGTCTGTCTGGGGATTGCTTCCTGTATCTGTTTTCTTTTGCTTTCTTTTTAAGTACTCAGATACTTTAGATTTCTAACTTTATTCTTACTTTGAGTCTACTTTAGTTCCATTCAAAATAAGGCTCATTTGATTTTGCAATGTATACATTGCATGTAACTTCAGTATGGTCAAGACTAGAAAGTGGAGATCTAACGAGATGAGGGACAAGAGAACCAAGTAATGAACCACAGGCAATGAGCCTGAGACTGGGAAGCAATGAGAAGAGTATGAGATGAGGATGGAAGGAGCTTGAAGGGAGTACGGATATGACTAGGAGTGGCAGAGATAACTGGTTAAATAGACTGAAGCAAGAAGTTGAAGAAAGTGGTTTCTTTCGAGAGAGTGTAAGGGACTTGGTAAAACTAGCAGAGAGGAGAGAGGCATTGAAATAAGTGTTGCAGGGTGCATCAGTGAGACTGTGCACGAGACAGGCTTTGAGTTGCTTGACAGGGAGAGAGATGGAGATTCAATTTGAAGATCACCAGGCTTACAGTAAGGGATAGATTACTTCTGGGAGGGAAAAAATACTTTGATTCTGCAAAAGCAGGTTTATAAAGTAAAGAGGATCATAATGTACAAGCACAAGGACACGCTTAGCTTTTAGGTGATCGGCTTTCAAATGTGTTGCCCAAACAATTTTTGCTGTGTGTAATCTTTATACTAGAAAGCATGCAAGTAAAAACACTGAGACCACTTGTAAGAAAGAGTAGGCTTTTGTGAAATGACAGTCTTTAAATCTACAGTTTTTACAGAAGAAAAGAAATAAAACTAAAAAATATTTTGATCTCCTCTCAAATTGTGACAATTTGTGGTGAGTTTTGGGCTAGAAGTAAGTATCATGGTGATTGTACAGACTTCTAGACATGTTCATGATAGAAGTGCTGAGGCTTCGAGATAGCACTGCTAGTAGGAGTAGTTGTTTCCTGTAAGTTCCTTTTTTGATGTTCTGTGGAATCAGAAGACTTGAGTTTGGAATTTTCTGATGTTCCAAGGTTTTCTCAGAGGCTTAATGCATTGATGATAATACTTTTATAGCTTAATGTAAAGTTTACAGAAGCATAAAATAGTTTGAATTGGAATGGACTTCTGGAGACCATCTGGTCCAGTGCTCCATTTGGAGCAGGGCCCAAGTGGGTAAGTTGATTTGTGTAGTAGAGTTGTAGTATCTCTTAAGAATTGAGATGCCACAGCCTTTCTGAGCATATTCATCTGAAGTAGTATAGATGTGCCCTGCCTGTTACATGTTGTTTTAGAAACCACCACAGTACTTAACTTCTTTTGTTAGAAACTAAGGAACTCGTGTGTGGCAAGTAAGGTAGTTATCATCTTAATTCGGTGACGGATAATATGTATTGTTTGTGCTTTCCTGCTGTTGACCTTCCTGATTTATTATGGAGTTCATTATTGTGTTCTGCTTGTAATTCATTTTGCTGAACAACATGCACTTGTAAAACATTTAACCTTCCCCTTGTCCTTTCCTGAGTTTCACTCGTGAGACTGTGTATTCTGCGCTATCTGTGTGCTTGATGAATGAATGCTCCGTAAAGTTTTGGCTGTTACAGAACAGTTTGAAGGCAGGGGGCACAGTACGTACAGAAAATAACATTTTGGAAGATGTAAATCTGGAAGATCTTTTTTCTTTCCAAGTGTTCGCAAACATTTTTTTATGTGGGTCAATAAAGCTTAAATGACTAGGGAGACATACTGAAAATGACCCTCCATTTTCTGAAAAGGCGCAACAGAAAATACATAGGTAGATATTTTGATTTGAGAGTAAATTTTGAGGAATTCTTCCACGTGCAAAAAAAAATCGGCCATGTTCAGGTAACTTCCTCCTTATCCTCTCTTAGGCATCTTCTTGATGGTTGGACTCAATGACCTTAAAGGACTTTTCCAACCTATGATTCTATGATTCTTCCCAACTGTTTTAAGAATCATTCCATCTGAATAAGCTATTGAGGTTGCTATAAAATGTCAGGCTATACAGCCATCTCAGACTTCTTGGGGAAAAATGACAGACTCCTGTAATGGAGTCACCAGTAGATTTTTCTGGGATCTTTTTTTTTTTTAACTTTATATGTGGTGTCACTGTTCTAGAGAAGGTTGATATTTTGATACACGCTTTTCATGGTAGGGAGAGTTGTTCATATGTGATTAGTTAATGTAGAAACATAAACCAGATGTAGAACTGAAATCTGAAAGGTGAGAATACTGCATTAAATCGCAAGTGGAAAGGAGCTTGCTGATCTTCATTGCATCGTTGCTATAAAATGTAACATTATGGAATTACTCTGCTAAAGATGCCAGAGTTTGGAATATGGGGGTGAACTGTGTATTTAAAATATAATTTTACTGACAAAGCTCTGAGCAGAGCCTTAGGCAGTGTTTTTCATATTGCAGAGAGAGAGCCAGAAGAATTAGTCCCTCCCTTAATTGGGGTTTATTGTTTCATCAGTACTGTTTGGGTTTTGAACCAATACCTACCAGTTAAAAGTATTACGTGTCAAATTGACAGTTTACTGTCTAGTTTTATCATATTCGCAGGAGATAAAACATGATTATGAAAAATGCTGAGTATCCTTTAATTCCAGTATCTTACAGGATTAAATTCTTGTATACAGAATACCCTAACAGTATGCTTCATTGTGATAACTTAGTCTCACATGATGAATATGTGAAATTGTGTGTCTTTCTTACTTTCTTCCAAAATCAGACTGTTACATTTTTTTTTTTTAAACATAGTATGATTATTCTTCTGGAATACTTTTTTTTTTTGTAAGAAGGGAAAATAGGTGCATATGATCAGTGTGTTTTGCTTTAAAGGCTAAAATATGGAAACGGTAAAAGTTGTTTAATTAATTAAAGGTAGTGTTGTCTTTTGATGGAACCTAAATTAAAGATGTCCAACCATTGCAACATTAGAAATGGAATTTTTCAATATTTGTAGTACTAATGGTTCAAAGTGTCTCTAGAGATGGATTCTATCATTTATCAGCCCATGTGAAGCCAAATCTGTAAATAGCAAGGAGCATATGCTACAAAAATTATAGGTTATATTTACATTTTCATTAACTTCTTTTGTTCTTGCAACAAATTGGTATTTTGTGTCCTACTAAAGTATGCAACTTCAGTGGCTAATTATAGAAATAATATTATTTGAGGAACCTTTAAAGTATAGAATAAGAACTGTATTGTACAGTATACTATAAACCTGGATTTGGAACAGAATGGAATATATTGTGTCTGACAGGTTCTGGTTTTGGAGATTTGCAAGTTGAGTAGAAGTGACAATCATGAGTAACTGCTGATGTGCTTTAGCTGCAGTTATATTAAATGAGATATTTTCAGTAATGAGACATTTACTAAATGACTAAGGAGAAGATGCTGCTGAAGCCATGGAGCGTTTGTGGCTTTACTCAAATTCTTGTAAAAGTGTCAGGAAGTGTTTGCATAAATATTAGGATATGAAAGAATAATTGATTCTGTGCTACCATACTAGCTACTCCAATTTTATTTATATTCTTTTAACGTGGCTGTTTTTTATCGAGTTCCCTGGTTGATTCACAAGAGAGGTCAGAAAAGACGGCAAATACGTATCAGTTTTCGTAAATCTTCGTGAAACATTTTTAATAATCTGCCTATTAAAGTTGAGGTATTAAAATACCAAGTGGCCTTTGATAGGACCCAAGACTCATTTCCATTTGCTCACATTGCCATTGTGTTTAATGATCCAGTAGATAATGTAATAAAGAAAGAGATTATTTTCACGGTGCAAGGGTAAGGCTGCTACCTGGTAGTTTCTCTTTGCTGGCTCAGGCGTAAAAGTCAGTTGAGGATAACAGAAATAACAATTGTAATGGTTAGGATACAGTATATCAACAACAAGACAATGCAGAGAGATTTCTGTGTTGCATATCAGTCCATAAACCGTTTGATGTAAAGCGGAAGAAAGAGACGGGAAAAAGTTCTAGATTTAAGGCCTGCAGCTAGTAAGCATTGGTGAAATGCAAGTTTAGTGTAAAATACAGAATTTAGTTGCTAGATAATTCAGGTACTTTGCTGTTTTCAGTTGCCGTATTTCTGCTGTTCCAGGATTTTAAGAAAATGGTTTAAAATTATTTTTAGAATTATTTCAGTTTTATGACCTGACTTTGCACCTGTACTAAGAAATTACTTTGACATAAATGGGAAGGTTAGATGTAGATATCTTAGAAAATTCTTAACTGTTTATTCTCATAAACTTAGTAATGTCCTAGAGTTAGGTTAACCCAGGTGGTTAGGAAATATAACGCTGGCATAATGTGCTGACATATAGGAATGGGATCCTTTTAAGTGAGCAGCTGACATTACTTCTGGAGCCTCTGAAGCATTTCGGAGGTAGTATTCATTATCTGCTGAGAAGCATCTTTTTTCTTTATACAGGGTGAATTCGTTTGCAGTAAGCTTCATGCTCCTGTTGCAAGACTGCTTTCAGCTGGCTCAGCTGTCTCTGAGCTACACCACAGCTGTCAGTGTAAAAATACCCTAGCAGCAGGTTGTATGCAGGCACTTCCACTCTTGTGCTGAATTTGCAATTTATTTGCTAGCCTGCCCTTGCCAGGCCCTAGAGGAGCTAGGACCTGCTCCTAGAGGAGCTGAAGCTGCTCTAATGACAGAAATTTTGATATTTCAGTTGATATTTTTAGAAATTGAGCTAATTTTTATTAAAAATAAAACAGAGTGTTTGTTTGAGAAGGCTTTTAAAAAATAATTTTACAAAGTCTGCATTTGAGTATGAATAGTCTCTACTAGACTTTTTTCTATTTCATTACGAGGTGGAGTTGAGTTGTCCAAAGGAGATGGCATGGAAAGTGAATATGTACAGAGGATACTTAGCAATCTGCCACCCGGAAGAGCAACAGCTTAACTTCATTGAGCGTCTGGTAGAGATGGCGAGTAGTTTAGCTATTCGAGAATGGCGAAGGCTTCCTCACGTGGTCTCGCATGTTCATACTCCCCTTCTCCAGGTAAGACTGAAAAGTTTTTTATTGCCACTTATTTTCCAGTAGCAGGTTTTGGGACTTTAAGTAACTGTGAGCATAAAATATCTTACTGCATAGTACTGGTTTTTTTTTCGTAATGATATTTTTTGGTTAGAAGTTGCCGAATGTGCATTTCGATTTGAATTGCTTTTAAACTTCTTATAGTTTACCCGAAGCCATTCTGTTTGTGGCGTACAGAAGTAGCTATTTAAAAACTGATCAGATGGCTTAACTTTCTTTGTGGGCTAATGCACCATGCACTGCAGTGCTTGGAGGTGTTGAAGTGACGTCCATTTTGGGCAAGTATGTTACTGCATTATGATATTTGCAGAAATGTTGAAATAACCTTCTAAGTGTTCGGTTAAATGCTTTATGGAATTTTGTCAACTGTAATATACTCCTGTATTTTTTGGTTTAATTTTTTTTTTTCCCCTCCAAATCTTGAGTAACTGTTAATGCCCTGTAAGGGAAAAGTGTATTTAGAAGTGCTGGTTTTCTTTGAGGAGCAGCGTTCTGAACAGGCTGAGCAAGTTCTGAACATCCCTGTGTCTTGAGCATTAAGGTCAAAGAACTGAAAACTGTAAAAGTCTGTTGTTAGTGAAGGACTTTTCAGGTGACCACTGCTACCTTTCAGAAAAGTACTATAGGTTCTGGCCAATGTGAGCCTCACTTTCTCTTGTAGTTTCTGCATTATATTGCTAAAAGTTCTGATTTGCATCAGGGAAAGGAAGTAGGAAGGAATCTAGTCTGTAGGTATATGATATTTCTCCTTGGACAGGGAGTTAATTATATACAAGTTCTGCTGAAAAGGAGGGTGGAATTTATTAGATGAACTAACCTGTGTTCCTCAAAGCTTTCTGTACTGATGTTCAGCTTTGTTAGCTGTCTGGCTAGCTGATTTGGCAGGTTCTGTTCAACATTGCATTAAAATCTTGTAGTATTGTTGTAGAAAGAATTCCCATGCTAAATCATGTTGCTCCACAGACTGAGAGATGTTGTGAGTTGGAAAGAGTGATTTCTTCACCCGTTTAATATGATGGCAGCTACAGGAGAGAAAGTTTCTTTGATCTGAGTGGGAGGGCATATTTCAGTAATGCTCCTTGCACATCATCCGGATTTAGCTGTGCTGATTGGAAAGGTTACTGCTTCCAACTAATTAGTTCATTTTAATTCCAGTCTGTTGTGGAGCACTGATGTAAGTAGGTCAGCTGGAAGACTGGAGTCAGTGGTAACCTCTGTCAGGGTCCTTTTTCTGATCTGAGAAAGAATGGACTGCTTGAATCAGAAGTGGAAGGAGCCCTTCTAGATCACCTTACTAGTTTGTGATCTGAAAGACATCTGTATGCTTTCTGGACAGAAATGGACAAAGCAAGCATAAAGTTTTGTGAGAAGCTTGCTCCTGAAGTAGGGGCAGAATTCTGGCAATGAAGCAGTGAGCTGTCCTGTCCAGAATGAAATGAGGGACAGCAGGTGAATTTGGGGTTACAAGAACTTTAAAAACAAACAAACAAAGCCCTTAACACCTCCCCCCAAACGAAATAAAACTCCCCTGCCAAAAGTTGAGTATTATCTAATCTTATGTAGCTTAATGCTTTGTCAAGATCATTTAAAACAGGGGAAGAAGTTTGTAAATTGAATTTCATACTGTTCTGTAAAATTACTGCAGTATATTGTACATGATTTTTAACAGTGCTGATGTTCAAATAAACTCTTGCATGCATGCTTGGATCCTTGACTTATAAAGGATGAGTAACTTTAGAGTTGGATAACCCAGTGTGTACACAGAGGATGGGCAAAGCTAACATTTTTTGTGCTGTTTTTCTAGTTATCTACTTTTTTCTTAACTCTGTCATCCATTTCTAGAAGGTAGAGCTCATTGGCTGCTTCTGAATCATAAAAGCATTTCGCTCTCAAAAGAGGGCATGCTGTGTTCTGTTTCTATAAAGGAGTATGCTTGGAAGAAGGAAAGTGAAAGATCACTTCACTTACATCCTCGCTAAACAAGGTTCTTAGTGCTTATACAAGTACGCCGTATTTTACCCCTCAAATCATTAAATATTACAAGGCAAAGCATGTACTGTGTTCCAGCATTATTTAAATGTAAACTGGTTTTAAGATGCTGTGCAGCAGGTACATCTTTATTTTCACTTGTGAAAAATCTTTTCTTTTGTTCATGCAACATTAACAATTCAATTTCAAGACGAGTTGTGTTTAACTATTGTTTTTTTAGTCTTTCTCTTTAGCATACATGTTCCTCGCAAGTGGCCCACTTAGAAAATTAGGGAAAGGTACGTGTTTCTTGTACTGTCAGGAAAAGCTTGTAAGACCTTGACACTTTTTTTTTTTTTCAGACCTCCAGAAATATTTTTGTGAAGCAGCTGATACAACTCTGATAGTATAGAATGTGTAGTTTGATTATTACGCGAGATGAAATAGCATGTATTACATGGTGAAAAATGCATGGCTTGTGTCCTTTGTAACTTTTACACATATTTCACCATAGCAAAAATGGACTTCTGTTTCCTTTTGAAATGTATGAAATGTCAATACTTATCCTTTTGGGTTTTTTTTATTTAATTATGTAAATAATTCATTTTGCAACTGTAAGAGAAGAATTTTTGAGAGTAAATATTACTGCCAAGAATAATCAAATGGAAGTAGGTGCCTAAACTCATCTTTAAAAAAGGGGATTTGGCCTTGAGATGCTGCCAGAAGCTTCTTGAAATTGAAAATGAACCTTGTGTCCTCCGATTGGTATTGTACAGCTGCAGCCGGAGCGTGGAAGTGGGTCTGTGGCAGGATTGTGTGCGGTTTGTCATGCAGTTTGTGATCTGGGCAAAACACTATTCACTTGTCATTAGGCTGACTGTGTCCCTGTTTAGATATCCTGATAAACGTGCACCTGGATGAAGATTAGCTCTTGTTACGGTTGAGGGAACCTTTCATCTTCAGGGGAGAAATTCTGGAGTCTATCTTGGTGCAACACAATCTGAAATGGCACAACGGGGATGCATTTCTTGGTGGACCATTGCTCAGAGAACTATGAGCAAACCTTACCTGTGGAAATGCAGATAGCCTTGCTGTCTGAGTGCTGTTTGATAGTAGTGGCTTCTGTAACTGTTGAAGATCAGTAGTTTCACACTGTGTGTCATGCCTGGTGTGATTCACAAGTAACTAAATCTGCATGGTCTAAGATGCCTCTACTAAAATGACTGTACTTGTGGGTAGAGCTTACACCGCAGCCCATACCTTGAAATTGAAAAAAGAAAGTAAGTTGTCAAGTAAATAGGTACAATGTTTCATTTGTTTGAGCTGATACAATACCCCTAGAAGGGTTCTTGATGAAATTAAATCCTTCCTGCTAAGTTTTCACAGATATTTCAAGATTTTCCTCCCCTAAGACTGTCAGTATCTGCAGCATGAAAGGATTAGCATTGCTAAATAAAGTATTTCAATGCTTTCAGATATCAATTAAAGCAAGCTTTTAAAATAATGTAATATGTATATATCCCTCATGAAGAAATGATAAATTAGTCAATGACTGACAGAGGTACAAATGCAGCCATGAATTTGCACTGCAGTAATTACTTTTTTTAATATCAGATAGTATGTGATTAAATACCTGTGAGAAAATTAAATTTACGTGATGAATGGGTGTAGGATGAAGGTTAAGCTGTAGTGAGAACTGATACTGAGTTGATTGTAGGAAAATACTACTTTGTTTAATTTATTTTGTTTCAAGAGATTTCACTCTGCAAATTTGAACTGCTTTTTTTTTTTATCAATAGTTATCTTACTTGGTTGATTAACAATGAATGCAACTGTTATCTGCCAAGAGGTAGCTTAAAGAATACTACATTGGTTTTATTGTACTGCAGTTAATTAAATTCCGTTAAAGTTTGTGGGCCTTTTCTTCAGGTTGTTTAAGTTTTAACAAAACATCTGCTGGTTTGAGACTACTACCATCTTCTGTTTGTTCCTCTCATTAATTTGAGGATAGTAGATGTCAGTGAAAAACCATTCCTTAAGTAATTTCTCAAAGCTAAGGTCTTTGCAGAATATATTAAGGTAGCACCTTCAGGAGCATATAGGTAGTGTTTCTGTACATTGTCTATTGTCTATTTCTGTACATTGTCTATTAGGAAGTCAGATCATGACCAGGGAATTTATACTATTAGGTTCTGTTAAAAGTTTTGGGGTTTAATTACTAAAAGTTATGTTCAAAGTTTGGTTAAAGGTCAGTATTTTTACTTCATGCTCGTATTTTACACACTGTATATACATATATATGCTTGTGCTTTTCTGTGATTAGGGTTGAGGTAGTAAGACCAAATCTGTATGCTAGAATTGAATTCTAACCTGAGGTTTTGTTTAGATGTGTGTGGGGAAAAGGATTGGGCTGAAGACAGAGTGTAGGTTCCAGTAAACTATCTTGTGTTTCTGTGTTGTGTGTGTTTGAAGTTTTTGGTTTTTTTGTTGGTTTTTTTTTGTTGGTTTTTTTTTTTGTTTTGTTTTGTGTGTGGTGTTTTTGTGTTTTTGTTTGTTTTTTGTTTTTTTAAGAAAAAATGTCTACTAAAAGCAAGACACTGACATTTGAGGGATAATTTGTGAAAGCATTGCAGTTCAAAATAAGAGAAAGGATGAGGGAATTTTTATCTTAATACTATCAAGGAAAGACATGTCATAGTTGACCAAAGTTAAACTTAGCTAAACCCATGGTATTATAGGAAGAACACATTAAGTATAGATCAGTAATGTCTGTTTGCAACCCAATAATGTTAGGGCATGTAGGTTTTGTTAGAATGAGGTGTGCATGAAATAACCTGCTTGATAATTGCACTCCATCCCTTGGGAAGAGGATGCCAGGACCTTTTGCAAGCATGTAAGAAAGTACTTTATGGCACCTTTATTTTTTTAAATCATTTGTTTAAGAGTAGCAACCCGTTGGTATAAATTCTGTGCTGGTGATTCAGTGGAAGAATTCAACACTTCAGTCAATGGCTGAAGTGTTGAATCAATCTTGAGGATTTCTTTGCTATTTTGTTAATGATTAGGTTGGTTAAAGTTTTTTTTTATGCAACTAATAGACAGGTCCCTAAAACAGCATGAATAGTTTCATCTTTACTTGAACACTTGAAGGTGGCATCATTCATAGAGATCTCTTTGTAACAGTGAAATTGGCCAGCTTACTGTACTACCCTTTGTGATAATTTATATTGGTTAATGTTTTCTAGGCAGCACAGCAAATAATTGAACTTCAAGAAGCAGCCCAAATCAATGCAGGGTTGCAGCCAACTAATCTGGGGAGGAACAACAGCTTGCATGATATGAAGACCGTTGTAAAGACTTGGAGGAACAGGTTACCTATTGTGTCAGATGATTTATCCCACTGGAGCAGCATTTTCATGTGGAGACAACATCATTACCAGGGTAAAACTGCCTGGTCCAGCATGCATTCATCATGTAATTTTCCAGACAACACGTTGTTTGAAATAAGTTCTTGTTTTTGTTTTTTTTTATTATTATTTTTTTTATTTAAACGTATAAGAAAGTTGTTGATTTCAACAATGTTGGTTTTTATTCAATTTCCATTTAAGTGTTTTAGTATCTTAAGTCATCATTTCATATGTATTGGTATGTATATAGTTTCATTTATAATGACAAATACTTTGTTTTGTTTCTAGCCATTGTAACTGCATATGAAAATAGTTCTCAGCACGATCCTAGTTCAAATAACGCGATGTTGGGAGTTCACGCTTCTGCGTCAGCAATTATCCAATATGGAAAGATAGCCCGAAAACAAGGCCTGGTCAACGTAGCTCTGGATATACTGAGTCGCATTCATACAATTCCAACTGTGCCCATTGTGGACTGCTTTCAGAAGATTCGCCAGCAAGTTAAATGTTATCTTCAGCTGGCTGGAGTCATGGGCAAAAATGAATGTATGCAGGTATGCTGTCTTTATCTCTGAAGTTGATGTTGGAACGTGGAGGATTACAAGGGCCGTCAGACACATTGATTTAAACAAACTGCCTGTATACAGAACAGGGTCTGAATTCTGTTGGCCATGTTATACCATGCATAGAGTGTTGTTGTAAGTAATGGTGTTAGTTAAAAGCAATGATTGTCATCTTTGAACTGAATACTGTGAATACATTAAAAATTAGCCGAATAAAAAGAAAAGTGGAAATACGTATTTATTAAATCTTACAAGATAGATAAATGGAAGCGACTTTGAAAATTATATTACTTGCAATAGGAAGAAACAATATTGCAAGACTAACTGAAGCTCTAAGTCAGTTTTGAGTGTCTGACTCATGACTGATGAATGCTGGCAAACTGCAGTGAAACTGTATGTGTTAAAAGGAAAGGAGAAAGTATGATTGTAAGCAAAACCCAGTGACATATGATTATAAAGTCAGCCAACTGGGACCTTATAATAATAATGTAATATAACATAATATAAAATTAAAAAAACAAGGTGAAAAAGATAACCTATCCCCTGATGAATGTTGTCTATAGTATCTAATAGTTTTGCGTAGGCCAGTGGAAACTTAAAATTGTTGTCAGTCCAGACTCCTTAAAATGAAAATTAAATACTAGAAACTCATGATACTTAAATTTCAAGAGAATGTTTTAGCTGGGTTTTTTATGGCACTTTTCATTTTATTAAAACGTTCATTTTAGAAGGCTTTTCACACTAAGGCTTGTTTAACAGGGTCTTGAAGTTATTGAATCAACCAATCTGAAGTACTTCACCAAGGAGATGACCGCTGAGTTTTATGCATTGAAGGGAATGTTCTTGGCACAAATTAACAAGTAAGTATGTTGGTTGGAAGAGGCACTAGCACACATCTGAGAAAAATGCAGCTGAATGATTTTGACACTGTATTTGAGCAGGAAAGTTGTTCCATATGTTTATAGCAGCCTAAAATTAGTCACAACAGTATAAGAAAGTAAAAGTATACGCGAGAGCTCCTTTGGAGTTTGAAGATGTAATGGTTGGTCATATTTCTAAGTATTGTAGGAAAGAAATGGTTAAAGCAAACATTGTACCAGTTCTTTTTTTAAAAGTTTTGTATTTCCAGGGGTGAGGTGACAAGAGGCAGGGGCAATGGGTTCGTCCAAAACCAGCTTAAGATACATTCCCACCCTGCCCCAGTTCTGTGACAAACTGATATCTAACTGATGTCTTAGTGTAGATGACAAAAGGAGGCTACTTTAATTATGTTTTTAATGTAAATATCACATGTAAAATCAAGGAAAAATGCAAATTAAGTCTATAGGCTTACAGCTACTTAAACAAAATTAGCCTAGTTCTTTTTCACATTTCGTGATATATGTTCCATTAATTGCTGCAGCTGATTGAGACATAGGAAAATGTGTGGTGGCATAGTTCAGAGTGCTTAGACAAATCTGGTGTGCCACGCAATATGGAAATGCAACACTTAAGATAATTGAATTGAGAAGACTAATGTGGTGTATGTTGGAGAAATCTTGCATTGTGGCAATTAAACACCTAGGTGCAAGTCTTGCTTTCACACAGCTATTTTCGTAGTATTTTCACTTTATGCTGACAGGCATCTTACTGTTTTGAGGAAGATCTCTCTTTAATTCAGTAAACAAAGATCTCAGCAGTCAAATTTTGTTCGATGATGCCAAAAAAACCCTTCAGATTTCAACAGCATTTAGTATGCATGGTATTTGATGGCAGTATTGCTACATGTTGCATATGGGTGGAATAATTCCTTTAGCACTATATTGTGGACACTTATGGAATGAAATCCATCAGGTTTTAAGCTGTATGCTGCAGCCTCACATAACAATTGAAGTCAGGTAGTGATGAATATCTTCTTCTGTGGATACAAGAGAGAATTTTAAATAGGCAGAATGTTATTACTTTGTTGGAAAATGCAATGGGCTTTTTTGTGGCCATAGGTGAGCTTAGTTTCAGTTGAGTTGTAAAGAGAAGAAAGTGTACCCCCCCATCTCTCT
>Ga0065711_1033779_pt1 | contig 24846 bp, 17 predicted proteins | sample Hoacrofraction12_FD_59098 | JGI IMG/M metagenome (GOLD analysis project Ga0065711, IMG submission 59098) | Hoatzin crop microbial communities from Cojedes, Venezuela - Epithelial fraction 12 v2 (version 2) | ecosystem: Host-associated > Birds > Digestive system > Esophagus > Crop | place...
CCCTCGCAGCCTTCTCTTCTTCAGGCTGAACAAGCCCAGCTCCCTCAGCCTCTCCTCGTAGGAGAGATGCTCCAGTCCCCTCACCATCCTCGTAGCCCTCTGCTGGACTCTCTCCAGTATATCAATATTTTGTAAAATTATATTTACATGTGAGTCTCAGCTGCTACATTTCTTTGTTTAAAAAAGGTTTTCCTGGCTAAAGAGCACAAGCCTCCAACAGGCTCCCTTTGCATGCATACACAGGCAATACTTACAGTTGTACCTTATTCCCTCTCCATCCTCTGCCTGATTTTGAGAAGTTAAAGTATTTTGACGCTGCATAGTAGCATGGAAAAAAAATGGGATAGGACAAAATTTCCAAACAAAGAGGAAGAGCAAAAGGAGGAGTAAACAAATGGGAAGCTAAATTCCCTCACTATATAACTAGAACGCATAGTATAAGATCAGTGTGTGAATTTGGCAGATTTACAATATGCAGCATTAGGGAAAGGTAAAAGATCAGAATTTAAAAAAAAACAGAGGAAAGTATTAGAATAAAACTCTACACATCCCATAGATAAATAAACTGTGTTTATTAGGATGCTTTCATTGCTTTACTAAACTGAACATACTCCAAAGATGATGGCTACCATGGCTCCCTCAGCTTCAGACACTGTCTCCTGCCCAGCTGTCACAGCTGAAGACCAGACTAACAGCATTGAGACCAAACGGGCTCAGGTACCAAAACATTTCCATCACAGATGTAGGCACAAGTTTACAAACTACCCAACTTCATTGTTCAGCAGGAAAAGTGGTGCAGCCCAGGAGGGAAGCTGGGTGGGTTAGTGCAGCAGTTCTGGACACGCTACGTGGTCCAGGAGAAGAGTCAGGCAGATCAGCCATGGGGTGAACACAGTCCTGGGGCTACCATGGGATCCCCTAAATGCTGCTTTAGTCCTCTCCTGGGGCTCTCTCTCACATTGTTCTGGAGTCCCTATATAGTCCTAAATTCTCTCTCTTCTGTCACCTAAGTTTCTCCCTCCATATGCCACCAGTAGCGTCTTTCAGAGCATCTGCTCCCTACATCTCAAGAGCCTCTCCCCACACCTCTTGCTCCAGTGGCTGCTGCTCTATCTTGAACATACCTGAGCCAGGAGTTCCTCCAACTGCCTACCATCTTGAAACAGGCTGAGTCATTTACACGGCCTCCTCCTCCACCAACTCCACCCCTGTGATCCCCCTCACCCAAATACCTAACGCCCTCACCCTAATTTTGAATGCCACCGCGTGTCTTTGCTTTGACCACATTTGAACAGCTACATTGAAACATCAATTTCCCATCAAGCAGGAGTCTGATTCACCCATTGTAAGAAGCACCAAGGCATAGCAGATCTCAGGCTTTCCTCATCTTCAGTGCCAGCCCCTGGTTCTCTGCGTTTTCAAGTCATTCTGCTTACTCATTTCCCTTTTTCATCTTTTGTACTAGAAGGTACTTGATAATTTACAAGCAGGAGGTTGGCATTTAACTTACACTCTTCATGGCTTCATCTCTTTTCTTCACAACAAGTTCATCACACCAGCAGCCACCACCAGCTGCTGGAGGCTGCCAAAAGATGTCCTCCATCCGCTAACCTCAAGTGTTGCAAAGAACACAACTGTGGCAGGAGCAATGACTCCTCTCTAAGTGCTCCGTACACAGCTGAAATCTGGGGTCACAGGCTTTGCAGGCAGAATCACTGTCCCATCAGCAGACAGGAGTGAAGGGAGGGTTTCTGCTGACAACCAGACCTTGCCCTAATGCCAGAGCATGCCATGGGCCCGGGCCGTTTTAAGCGAGCTGAGCGGGCATAGTAGCTCCCCATGCTGACTGCCTCACTCAGAAAACTCTGTGTATCAAAATCTGTTCAAATAATATCTACCTCAGAAAATCCATTTCTAAAGCTGAATTATACCATCAAACAAGCTGTTGATCCAAACAAAGCAGGCAAGCACGATTTGGGCACAAGTTTTCATGTTGCTATTGGGTATCATAGGGATCCTGTGGCTGAACTCAAGTTGGATACACAAGTCAAAGCACTAGCCGGTGCAGGTCCACTTCCCTGCCAACGCGAAGAGGCTACCAGGTGCTCCCAGTGCACACACTTCGCCCTACGCCCAAGAAAATAACCCTCAAGACTCACCTTGTCTTCTACGAAGATGTGGCAATAGCTAAACTGATCAAACAAGATCAGAGTGATAACCAACCCCTCTAAAATGGTATAAAACAAGCATTATAGAAGTTAAGAGTCACATGAGTTTATAAAAATTTCACAAAACATAGGCTCAGCTGCAGAGTTGGGGGATTTTCTATTGTTACTAATCAAAAGCCTAAATTTCTTCTTCCTTTTGCACATGCACATGCCAGATGGCTTGCTGGATTATTTAGAGTTAGAATAAAAGTTAGAATAAAAGCTGGAGTTAGAATAAAAACTAGCTTAGAAGCATAGAAAATGCAAACATTCTAATATATATAATCAGAAACAATACAGCTAATATGCAAGTTCTTTTCTATTTTTCTCAAGAAAGAGCAAGCTTTTGTTTTCTGGCTTAAAAGTTCCGATATTCTTAGCTGAATCTATGACAAAGGCTTTCTAAATTAAAATACTGACAAGTTTAAGACATCAGATTTACTGTTTATCAAATATAACTTTTTTCTGAAAAGACAGGGCATCAACAACACAAATGTCAGTAAATTTTGCTATTCTAATATGGAATCATTTTTCTTATTAATACAATTTTTAAAGTCAATACTTTAGACTGAGCTTGTAACCCTCAGTAACTCAGGACCAAAGCACTTACAGTCTCTTCCTGTAACCAGGACAAACACATTTGCTTTGAGCTTTGGAGTTACAAATTATCAATTGAAAAGTTTCTTTGTTTCTAACTATAATTTCCTTTGTTATTTCAACTCTACAAGCCCGCGTAAGCAAGCACAGTATATTCACTACGGAAGCTGTCTAAAGACAGAACTACATTATCATGGCAGGGTAAAATATCAGTAGGGAAAAAAGTTCTAATCAATTTTCCCAGTCACATTAGCTATAACAAACCTTACTGTTTTTCTAGGCGTTTTGTGGGGTTTTTTCCTCCCCCCCTGTTTATACCTTACAATTCCTAGGAAGAATGGTGCTGTACCTCGAAGTATTTTTCAGTCTCTCCCAATATTATTACACTACTTTACCCAGAACTCAAAAGCACCTGCCTCTGAGAAACAAAAATTGATTTGGTACTCGATTTCACACACTTGTTTTGTATTTCTTCAAGAAACTGTCCAAAATAGGAGCAAGTATTACCACATTCATGTTCTCACCGAGCACGCCAATCCCCCTGTCATGCTACTGACTTCAGACTCAGAAGTCATTCCTCACAGGATAAGACACAGGCTTGCCAGATTAAAGCTACCAGACAAAGAGAAGGGCCATCTTCCTCTTCATGCCGTGGAGAGTATACAGACATGGTTGCATTTGGCAGGCACTATGAAACTTTCAAAAGATTTGATTATCCTCCAGCCACTAGTCTAAAGCAGCCTAACCATAAAGCATTACCTCTCAACCCCATAAACTTCCCGAACTCGGAGATAAGGTTAGAGCAGAGAGAAATTTTCACTCCTGCCAAATATCTAACCATAGAAGCAGCAGTGAGATACCACCTTCACACCTTACACATAATAATAACACCACATAAGAAGGAAAACAACAAGTGAAGCAAAATAACCAGACTTTGAAGTCCATTCCAGATTACTTCAAGCACCTACAAAAAACACCAAAAAGCTCCCTCTTAGTAATACAATTTGACTCCATCAGCCATCTGTCTTCCCTATGAGTATAAAGGATCAGGGCGGCAGAAATCCTACAATGCGGCATGACCACAAGGAGATGTACAGATGCCACTTTCCTTCATGATCTATGATAGCTAGGTGGCCTCCATTTTAAATTCTCAGTCCTTCCCATTTCCTGCTGACTGCTCACGAGCCACAGGCTGCTTCGTGCTGCTGTGAACACCAGAACAAGCCAAAGCCACTGAGAAGCAGCAGTGGAAAGTTCTCCAAACCATCCCTCCACTTCCACAACATTAAGTCCCCCAACCCTTCCTATGAAAACAAGCTTCTCTTGTTAACGTGTGTTGGGCTTTCTTAATGTAATACAAGTGAGGCTAAATTTGCTTTGTTGAAGTATTCCAAGTTTTTTCTTTTTTAATTAAATCTTACAAATTAGGAACCTTAAATTTGCAGACACTATCCAACAAACTTGCATAGCATCTGTATGGGGAGGAGAGGTTGGACTAGATGAGCTTTAAAGGTCCCTTCCAACCCAATCTATTCTATGTTTCTATATATGTCACTGAGCACAGCTTTTACCACAACTATTGTGAAGATACGGAAACAGGTAGGTTAGCAGTCAAAAGAGAAAACCAGCAGTCCTTACATGTTGTTCTGTTTGCTTCTCTATGAATTTTTAAAGCACATCAGTCCAGTATCAAGATCAACGTGATCTTTAATGTTTCAATTCAGGACAAATTCAAAGGACGGATTGATGGGGTTTTTCTTGTTTGGGGGTATTTTTTCTTCAGAGTGCGGTGGTGTGTGTTATTTTGTTTCTTTAACTATCATCATGCAAGATTTCAACCAAGATACTGAAAAAGCACAAAGTCTTATTATTGGTTAGTAATTCCTTAATCTATTATTGATTGGTAATTCCTTATACAATGTCACAGTCTGAACAGGAAAATTCTGGACAGCTAAATTACTTGCTACTTCTATGCATTATTTACTTTCTAAACCTATTTAAAGAATGTTGATCTTGAAAGAGACCATTTTCGAGGGTAGAACAACCCATACAGAGAACTGAACATGGCTTTTACAGTAACAGTTGTGAAGATAAGGATAAATCCAGGCTGGTATTCAAAAGAAAAACAGCACTCTTGGCATACAGAATAAGATACATACAATGGCTTTCAGAATCACAGCAACAGGAAAAAAAAAAGAGGAAATAAGAAAAGCTTCTAATGACCACTATTCAATAGTGCTAAGCATTATGGACAAAGACCACAAGCTCAGCATCACATTATCACTCCCACTTAAATTACCCTTCAGATCAAAGAAACAGCAACAGATACAAGAAACTACAGCAGACAGAAATGTACTATGGCAACCACAGGCTTAGATGATGCTTGCCTTTGTTTTTGATTAGCATTTGGACAGAAGATTACATCTGAACCTGAAGATTACATCTGAACCTGAATTTCATTAGAGTTTTGTGTTTGGGTGCAAGAGTGTCGTTAGAGAGGATGTCTTCGTAAATAACATACCATTATTTTCTATAAAACAAATTAAAAGAACTAAACTTAAGATTAAAATCTCAGTATTTAACATAAAATGCAAGACTGATGAATAAAAAACTTGCCAACTTACAACTTGCTAAAACTACTTGAGCTTTCTGCAATATATTTACATGATGAGTTTGGTTCTATGTTTGGACAAGTACTTGCTACAATCCCTTGTATTTAAAAAAACGCATCAATTTAGGAGATCATTCTTAATTGTATATCGACTATGACAGCAGAAAAAAGGAGAAAGAGGTGCCAGTAAATGGCTCCATGCCCCGTATTCCTCTGCAACCACAGACAAGAACCAAGCTTACCAACGGAAATCTTTATTAAACTGTTCTTCAGTGATAAAACTAACTCCCATTTCTATCTGACACTATATCACAGTATTTCTCCATAATAATTTTAAAACACTGAAGACAACTAAAATAATTTTCTACTGAATCATTACACTGTTTCTATGAATGAATGCATATTCCGTGTGATACCTGACTGTTCATTTCAGCAGCTGCTATCAAGACTTCAAACTGGGCGTTTTGGCAAAGGCTAACCAGAGACAGAGGTTCAAGCTTCTCTTCCTAGCATGCCAGTAAAAAAAGCAGAGATAAAATAAAAATATGTTGATCTCGCAAAATCTAAATTACAGAACTTGTTCTGTGAACTACAACTTTAATATCATAACCACCTAAACAATGGCAAAGACACCAGCATTTTAACACAAAGTATCTTTGCAGGACATTGGGGGTTCCATCAGCAGCTCTGCGCTGCCAACTACAAATTTAGAGGAGAGAAAGGAATTTTTATTCCACGTATACCCCTAGCCCCTTTTCATGTTAAGAGGTTTACTTCTGCTTTAACTAATTCCTCTTGTTTCTTTAGAAATGCCTGGGTACCATTCCTACTCCTGAAATGTCTTCTGAAACACAACTCCTGTATCCTCACAGCAACATCTATCATCTACAAATTTAAATCCAATCCTGAAAATAAAAAAAGTGCAACTGCATCCTTCTACCCCTGAGAAAATTTTAATTACTTTCATTTTCTATGCTGAAAAAAAACAATGTTCATGTTTTATGCTGATATAAAATCCCATGATACCAGAAGGAACCGTGAATGAGCAGCATTGCACAATCAATTTTTCATGCTTTTTCCTCCCGATCTTTCCCGCTCCCTCTGCTTTCTTGTTTTTTTTAAATATATTTGACTCCGCCACAGAAATGGAAGATATTAAAGAATGTTTTAGTGAAGAGCTGAGCTCCCTCAGCCCACAAAACAAACATTTAATCTGAACACCATAAATTACGTAACTGTACAACTCTACTATCTGCACGTGCCAAAAGTTTTTGTCATTGATCTGCAAAATCATTGCATTTTACTTTCCAAATCTTTACATATAAGAATATTCTATGAGAAGTATGGCAAAAAATAACAACTAAGTTTATCATTGTAAGATCTAATATGGACAAAACCACTATTTAACAAATTTGTGAGTTACAGTGAACAGATAACATCTCACTCTGACAGATGTCACTGTTTAATACATTGGACCACAGAACTTTTCAGTACAGCTACTGCATTAGCCTGAAAATCTCCACTACCTGCAAGCATAGGCAGCAACAGCATCCCTTTCTAAAGCATTAAGCCTTTAGCAACACAAGCCCACGACTTCTCATGCATATTTAAAAGAAAGGTGTAACACAACAGTGAACTACTTTACATATTTCTAGGCAAAAAAGTAAATTAAATTATAATTGAGTGTGCCAGACTAAATGAAGATACAGATATTCCTAAAGACTAATTCAAAACCAAACATACTAACTCAGCTTTGGTTTACTCTTGGGGTTAGGGCTGGTAGAACGATACATTTCAAAGAAACATGCACAAGCTAAGATATCCTAATAACTCAAAGAGTGCCCCCGATTGAAAAGATACAAGTGTACACTAATGATTAATACCACTAGTAACTGCAGTGCCAGCCCAAGACACAAAATGTTTTCATTCCCCTCCCTCCCTGTCATTACAAGGTAATGTATCATTACAGCACGATCTTCCTCTGGTAAAATCCAACAGAAACACACAGTAACCATCAAATTCTCTACCACTTCTACAGCCAGTAAAAGTAAATGAGCTGCTTGCAGTTATCCTAAACTGAGGATTACATCTTTGTAAATGAACAGGTGTTCCTCATACAACATCAACTAACGAGAAAAAGCCATGATTTTGCTGACTGCTCTTCATCCTGCCTATTCCAGAGCTTCCATTTTTGTGAGCAAGAAAAGGCCATCATGATTATGCTACTTCCAGCAAAACATGGCAAATTAGAAATCCGAGCACAAACATGTCTTTTCTACTGAATCAAATTACAAATTAATTCAAACGTAGCCATCTATTGCCTGTCACTTCAAAAAAAACAAAACAAAAAAAAACAAACAAAAAAACCCACAACCCCAACCAACCAACCCAAATCCCATAACTCCTTAATGTGGAGTTGAGGAGCTAGGAAAACCTGCACCTCCTTTGCATCTCTATTTCTACTACAGATCTCCAAGAACAACCACATTGAGATCTTTTCTCGCTTTCCAGCAGGAGGAAGATCCTGCCTATTAATCCCCCCATAATATCCGACATGAAGCAAGGCCCACACTCAGAACGGGCGTGAGGGGAGACCAGTAGGAAGGGGAGGGCAGGGGAGAGTTGCATTGTTTTAGGATGAAAAGGACCCTTCAGTCCTTCAGACGTGCTGAGAACGCGCTATGTGCTGGAACTTGTAATTTTTCAATCTCCAGAAGAACCAGAATTGCTCCTTCTCTCCCAGGCTGCACTTAATATCTTAGCGCAAGACAGTTAAATTGAAATATGAAGAGAAATGTAATTACTGAATGATACAGCAAGTAGGCAATACTGAGCTGACATTTAATGAACTGAAAATTTGGGGCTTTTTTAGTTAAATAATAAAGATCCTTTTTTTTAATGCGACTGTTTTCTAGTAGTAAGACAGAGTTACTCTAACAAAAAAAAGCTTTTCTGCATAATCATTAAGGCAGCCAAGCCTTAAATAAATGCCATAACATCATTAAAATTTCAGATTAAAAATACTCTGCAGAGGAATCTTAGGTCAAAAGGTGAGATGAGAAGATCACACTTTCATGCTGTTTTTCTTTAAGGTTGAATATATTTTACCATCCATGAGCAGCATGACACTCCCTTTCTCCTGCAAAAGCCAACACGCGTGGTCCCAGAACACAGCGGCAGGCTTAAAACATTTTGTTCACTACATTATCTTGATCTGCCATCAGAAACTAACAAAAAATATGCTAAAATCAAAAACTATGCCCACTTCATTACCACATCACAAAGATATCCTTCACAGGCAGGTGACTGCAAATAGCAAAGACTGCATATTTAAAAAAAAAATACCTGAAATTGATTTTTGTTCATTTGAGCAATGGAAGTTTTTCAGCAGTAGTTACTGTGATAACCATCATTATTATTCTAAGAGTTTTATTTCACCTTTATATTGACAGGGATGGTGCATAGCACTTCCCCTCTAGAGGTATCTAAATGCATTTCTCTCGATGCCCACGAGTCAGCACAAGTACGAGCATTCACCTGGCCTCCACCCAGGCACAGTACTCCAGAGGCCATGTAAAAGAGAAAGAAGTTGCAATGCTAGGTGGCAATCTGTGAGGGTTTATAGGATGAAAGGCAATGGCCTTAAGCTGCATCAGGGAAGCTTTAGATTGTAGATTAGGAAAAATTTCTACACTGAAAGAGTGGTCAGGCATTGGAACAGGCTGCCCAGGGAAGTGGTGGAGTCCTCATCCCTGGAGGTGTTCAAAAAACGTGTGGATATGGCACTTCGGGACATGGTGTAGCAGGCATGGTAGGGTTGGGTTGACAGTTGGACTTCATGATCTCAGAGGTCGTTTCCAACCACAACGATTCTATGATTGTATGACGCTGTCATTCAAGACGAGGCTTATTTGAATTTAGCAGGCATGGTGGTGTTGGGTTGACAGTTGGACTTGATGATCTCAGAGGTCGTTTCCAACCACAACGATTCTATGATTCTACGACTCTGTGATTCAAGACAAGGCTTATTTGAATTTAGCTCCCACAGAGGGAGTGTGTAGCCTGTCTTGGAACCACAGCAGGGCCTCCTCCCCAGCTCCACACACCGAACAAATCAACAGTTCAGCATGGGAGACCTAGCTGGAGTAAAGGCTGCAGCGCAGCAAACATGAGGAACACACACCACACCGGAGAAAAAAAGAAAGGTCAGCCCAGGGTGTCATTGGCAAGACACTCAAGAGGAATGTCACCAATTTCTTCCAACCAAATGTCAATCAAGACATAATTTCTTCACAACTAAAGGTTGACAGAGAAGCCACAATAACAACCATAAAACAGAATTTCAGCGGGTCCAGAGGAGGGCCACGAAGATGATCAGAGGGCTGGAGCACCTCTCCTACAAGGACAGGTGAAGAGAGTTGGGGCTGTTCAGCATGGAGAAGAGAAGGCTGCGGGCTGACCTTATAGCAGCCTTCCAGTACCTGAAGGGGGCCTACAGGAAGGATGGAGAGGGGCTTTTCACAAGGATGTGTAGTGATAGGACAAGGGGAAACAGCTCTAAACTAAAAGAGGGCAGATTTAGATTAGATATTAGGAAGAAATTCTTCACCCTGAGGGTGGTGAGGCACTGGAACAGGTTGCCCAGAGAAGCTGTGGATGCCCCCTCCCTGGAAGTGTTCAAGGCCAGGTTGGATGGAGCTCTGAACAACCTGGTCTAGTGGAAGATGTCCCTGTTCATGGTAGGGGGGTTGGAACCAGATGATCTTTTAGGTCCCTTCCAACCCTTATCATTCTATGATTCTATGTCTATTATTTTCTTTCCTTAAAAACAGTTGAGTATTATGACTCCTTTCTCCATGTATTCAATAAAGACTAAAGATGCTGCCAGAAGCAGTGTTGTAGTTCCTGTGCGCTGCTCCTCCAAACACTCTCATCACTGCCCTTCGTTAGCACAGGTCCTTTGCCAATTCTGAGAAAAGTTGCTTCACAGATTTAAAATTGGCAGAAAGCTAACACTAAGAAGAGTGCAAATAGTATTCCGCTGGTTTTACTCTCAGGGTCAGACAAGCGTTCCCGCAGGCTCATGGAAGGGAGGAGCAGCCGGCAAAGCAGGGACATGCAGCCCTTTCAGCAACAGCCAGCCAGCATCACAGTGACGCTGTAAGATGGAAATTCACCTTAAATAAGTTTAAGAATACAGGTAAGTAAAGCAGCAAAATTTACTCTCAGATCTTAAAGTACACAATGAGAACCTCAAGCACTGACAAACATGAGAAAAAGTGCCCGTGTGCCTGGTGCCACTGCCGTCGCAAGTACACGAGACACAGAGAGCAACACCGCTCTCCAAACCCAGCAAACCGTGGTGAGGAAAAATAATACTAGAGGGTCCAACATCTATTTGAACCAGTACAGCCGACATGACTGAATCAGTCTGCTAGGATTTTGCTTCTGTCCCGCTAAAGAAATGCCCTGCAAGAAATCCCTGCCAAAAAGGCTGCCCACTCAAAGTTGTAGGAAAGAGTTTCACAACTGCAAGCACAGCCATCTCTATAAACAGGTACTAAATCTCTGAGCACTAGCAAATACTTGTCTTAAGGCTCAAAAACTGTCCGCAGTTTAAATCTGCCTTCCAATATCATTTGAAACCTTTTGCCTTTGAGCTGCAAGCCTCCACACCTCCTTTCTTTGCAGGATTCAACTTTGAACAAGAGGTCAAATTTACAGAGAAGTTTACATAATTAATATTTTTTTCGTTTTTAATATGTTTTTTAAAAGATTATACATACACATCTCTTGTCTCTAGCAGAAGCAATTAAAGTTTTCAATTGTTTCAGCAACATATATTCAGATAGTCTAAACTCTGCCTAACTCCCAGTGCTTAATGAGAGAAAGATAAGAATCTGTTAAGAACAAATGGGAGGGCTCAGAGCAAATTCCCAACTGAAGGACGCACTGCACGGCCCCAGTCAGCTGGTCCCAAACACCTCTCCTCGGAGCTTGTGCCTTCAGTGGTTTTCATACAACTCAGTCTTGAATGCCCTGCATGTAAAGGGATGTTGCTAGAACAAAGCACTCATGAAGGTGATGTTCATTTCAAATAAATATTACTGGTTTCCCAGTCCTTCCTTTGCCTCTAGAATTCTGTGGTGGTTTGTTGGACATTTTCAATTTTACAATTTTTAGACTGATGAAAATGATAGACTGATTAAAAAAAACCAAAAAGCTGATTTAAAAATACTTTCAGTTGCCAGGATACAGTGACCAAAGTGTAGTAGGTCGATATGCTGAAGAACAGTCAGGTCTTCCCCTGTTGCTTCTGAAGCAGCAGCAAAGGTAGAAATGTCTTTATCAGTCCACACAATTTGAAAAATGTACAGATTTCAAGAAACCTGGCTCAGTTTATTGTCATTTTCTTTCTTTCCCTTAAAAACAAGGCCATTAGGTGTAAAAATTGTATTAAGTCAGCAGAGAGATCCTCACAGTAAAACATTCAGGCAGGATTTAGACCTTTATCTATAGAGAAGAGGACCAGAAATTTTGGTCCAGATCAAAACTGAATAATCACCTTAAAATGGAGAACAGGAGTAGACCGAAGAAAGGGGAGAACTCCTATCACCAGCCAAGAACACATACTGACTGTGAGAAGATGAAGGTATAAAGAGAACGGCACAAGCCAAGACTTTGTGAAGGAAGCAATAAAGAATTCATTGGCAACACAACTAAAATGAAAACAAACAAAAAAGTGGTATCGCTAAGCTGTATAAGTGAGGTAGATACTGAACATAAACTTGCCATGACCTCAATGTTAACTCAGATCTCCGTAAGACTACTAAGGCACTAGATGGGCAAAGGCAACTTAGCTTCCAGGAACTAGGACATGAAAACTGTCCACTCACGTGGAAGCAAAAAAATAGAAAACAACTTTTTAAATTGTTATTTTTTACCTCCAATTCAGGCACTAAATGATCAGATACATCCCATCATGGAATTCTGAAAATATTAGCACATGAAATCATGAAACTGGTAGAAGACTTTTTTTTTTTTTAATAAATCTTTCTTACTGGAAGTGACAGGCAATGTAGAATCAGAAATACTTATACCTACAGAAGAGCAGTAAAGGGAAAGGAAATATAACCCAGGCTACTCCAGACCACTGCAGGCCCTCCGTCGGACCTCAACAGGATGCAAAAGCAGAAATGCAAGTTTTAGAGGAATGATGGATTATAAAAATGGAATGGAAATTGGAATAGAAATACTTTGTAGCACAGGAATGCCAAAGACAAGTTTGTGATAAAAATGTTTTCTTGACTCTTTAGACAAAGTCAATATAACAGGACTAATTCACTCAAATTTCAGTGGAACATTTAACACAGTACCACACTAAAAAGTATTAGCTGAAGCACAACAAAAGCTCAAGTATTAGTTACAAATGGTGACTACAGTGATCTGCGCTGAAAGACAAATTAGCAGGGCGCTAGCGATTCTCGCCGGTCAGCCCCATGGTCCCCGCTCTGCTCAGAGGAGTTCGCGGTGAAATGCCCCGACAGCACAAAGCTAGGAGCTGTCGCCAGCTCAAGAGAATGAGTAACAGGTTACTCAAAAGAATGAGCGCGCCTTGGAAACGAGACACATTAAATCAGATGAAATTCAACCACACAAAGCACAAGGGATATACAAAAATTAAAATGTAAAGTGAGAGTTCAAACCGAAGAACAAACAAGCAAAAGAATGGGGCACTTTCCACCACAGGATGGCTGAGCCCCACTGTCCAGGCAGCCACGGGAGAGGCCAGTACAAACCGTAAGACCTCTTGGGCAAGACATTGCCAATAAAAGCCAACCAGGATTAACAAACAACAGAAGGCAGTGGAGTGAATTCGCATGGTACACTGCACACCTCCAGCTTCTCACATCGAGTCATGATGAATTCAGAATTCAAGTGCAGAAAAGAGTTACTAGGATGAAGAATCCCATCTTTTCAGAGTAAATTAAAAGAGCTAAATGAGGGAATCGGAAAGCATCAAAGGGAATACGACAGCTTTCCTGTAAACACACCTGGGAGAAACACAGGAGAGGGAGAAACAACATTTAAACTTACGAGCAATCTTTGAATAGGAATGAGTATAAACTCACCATGAAAACAGGTGTTGGAAAATAAACCACAATAGAGAATAACCTCAAAACCAGTTCTTGCAAATAGGAATAAAGGCATATCATCCTGCCCTTTTGTAAAAATAGCTGAAATAATTTTATAAGAAGAACCAGATATGTTTGATACATCTCTTTGTGATACCCCAGGGACTGGGCTGAACCTAATCAGAACACTAGATCCTGATAGGATTAGGTCTCAGTTTGTAGTTAAAAACAACAACAAATGCTGCAACAGAACAATAATTAAGAAATTAAAAAAGCCCATATTTAATCCATATTTGAACCTACGACAAATCTTCACTTTTGCAAATGCAAGTACACTAAAATTTAATTTAAAATCTTTGAATACCATCAGTCTTTTAATGTGTCGTCAAAGGGAACAAAAAAATCCCAGAATGTTACACACTGTTTTAATTCTAGTATTTCTCCTTCACACAGTAGCTCTGCTATCATCATTTTTAAAAATGGCTTCACAATAAAATCCTGTCTTTAGTATTCCATAAAGGCATATAGAACACTGCATAGTTCCCAAATAATTTTTAAAAGAAAGTGTACTACTGATAAATAAAAAAAGAGAAATATCAAAAAGCACATTAGAAAACAAAATTTAATCTACAAGCATAAGAAATTATGCTTGTTTTCCACAACAGTCTGTTTATGTTCCTTATAACAAACTGCTCTATTTCAGGCTTTTAGGAAATTTTTCTATGAATTATTGAAAAAAATCACTGATTTTACAGCAAGATAGTAATTAATTTTGCTTTTAGAATTCAGTCTGGCTATTATTTTGTGTAGTATCTCATATCCTCACATAACACTGTCACACAAAATGACAGTTTGATACTGGCAGCATTAAGAACGTAGGTGCAGAAACTGTTACAAATATCCAAGCTTTCACTTTGAACATAATTAAACTAAATAAAATATAGAAATGAAAAACTGGTAAAGCATGTTCCACAAATTTTAACTCTGAAGCACATCACTTTGAAGTCTGAATTCTCTGCATTCCTTAAAAGTTGCCTTCTTCAAAGACATCTGCTATCACAAACATACTCTGTACCTGGCCAAACTACGCACGAAGGTCAAAAGCAAACTTTGATGGATACTAAAATTAAAAAGACAGAAAAAAGGAAAAGGACATTTCACCTCTGCACTGTCAGGTGTCAGACATGGATCCAATGAGTCTACAGAATTTGTAAACCTCAGGATTAAACGTAACTGATTTAATGATCAATTACTTCAGAAGCTGATCACTTAACCAAACTTCAGCTTCCAGAAAGATTAAGGCTTAATATTTCTAAAAAGTGCGGAACTTTTAAAGCACTGAAAAGAGCAACCTGAATTAGATGCAATGCTGGGTTTCAGTACTGAACCAAAAAGGACCACTTTTTTTTCCCCATGCCTCTTCGAACCAGTTCCACTTTTACACTAAGATCTCTTTCATGTCACAGAGATGTCACATAGGCATGATGATGACTTTCAGTAACCTTTAAGAAACAGACTATTTCTTTTTCTTAAGTCTGCATTAAGGTTTGTTCCACATATTTTTACAGAATTGTTCCATTGACCATGACATGAAATTATGTACATACATGAGCTTTTACATCAAGATAGTTCTGAATCAACTATCTTGATTTGACTACCAACTTCTTGCACCTCAATAAGCCACAAAGTAGAGGTAATGCTTTGCCATCCTATCTCTAAACAATTTGAGACGGGAGACAAATCCTTGGACTAAGATCTAGCTCCGTGTCTTCAGGCACTATAGTTTTCAAAAGCATACAAAACACCACCAAAATGTAAAGAATCCAGTATAAATCCCACCTATTACAATGACCTTCTATACAAAAAGGGAGTTTGATTAAGTCTTCAGAGTGAGCACCTCTCATACTACTGAATTCACACTATTTTTACATATTCATTTAAAATATCAGCCACTACAAACAGTAAAACCTTTTAGCAGAGCAGATTTTTTTAAAAATAAATCTATGTCTTATTATATTTAATACTAAGAGTACGTCTGGGACAACAGCATTCTTCCAAGCTTCTATAAACTTCTATACTCATTTATGACAGTTGTTGTGAAAGTGGAACAAACATCTGTCATTCACAACACTAAATGTCTTTAAAATTTATGGCAGGCAATTAATCGCATTGTAATACTCAAACAAATCTCTCCTCCTCAGCCGCATGTACAACTCCACTACTGTCTCTGGGAACTGGTTCGAAGAGCAGTGGGGGAAAAAAGTGGTGCTTTTAGATTCAATACTGTCTCTGGAAAAACTTACATTCTGGTTCTTCTATCTGAGCCATAACACTCATGCTTTACAGATCCTTGGAATAAAATCAAGCTGAAATCAAACTAGTAATTATTTTTAGGGAAAGGCACTGGACTTCACAGGCATGAACAAAGTCTACTTGTTATAGTTATTTCATCATGAGTTAACTTGGTTTTTATATAACATTACACACTTTTCTCCTCCTCTTTAAATTTAATGGTACTACTTTTGAATAAATGTGGATTTTGCATTCTGCATAGACAGAAAAAATAAAGTCTACAGGGACAACATATGAGCAAATGTGTTTCTTGTTAGCTATTCACCAAAATATACAGTTCAGACCTGGAAGTCTCTTGTGCTTCTTGAAAATCTTTAAAATTTAACAATAAAGTTTCACAAACCAGAGCTGATGGAAATGCATCACTGTTTTGCCAAAGAACGCTCTGAATCTCAAGCAAAGACACGCGGTACTGATCAGTCACCCCCATCCCTCCCCCACCGTCATGCCAAGGCCAACGCAGCAGCCAGGTCCCACGAAGGCACAAGCAAGGAGATAGGAGTGGCATTACCATTAGAGCTCCAAGTACCACACCATTTGCAAGAAAAGGTTCAGCATTTGGCGACGGAGGATACTTCTGCCATCCAAAGAGATGTCTGCAGTCTTCCCACTGTAAGTGCCATGAATTGTCAGGAATTCTGTCGCAGGACACACTGGGTACATAGGTCAATAGCTGAACCATACCAATTTAAGCCATACAAACGAAATAATACATTTCCATTCCTGAAGCGTTTTTATGAGTACTGCCAAAAAGCTGCAACTTGTCCATTCTCAGGCTTAATTCCCATCCTTGTAAATTCAAAGAATGTGGCCTCCTGAGAAATTTCCCTAAATTAAGAAATCCTCTCTTGACAGACATCTCTTGGCTAGACTTGACTGTATTTCTCTACCACCAAAGAATTATCCCATTCGAGCTTTAGCTAAGCTCCTGGGCACACACACAGATTGCTGTGTTGCCTTAAGTGAAGATGCAAGCTGGAGCCTTCAGGCACACCACAGAAAACAGCCTGGAGTCAGTCATACAGTGGAGACACAGTAGGCTGTGTCAGCACAACTGGGCCACCACAACCCAGCCCCCCCCAGGCCTGCCTCATGCTCATTCTCACCTCAGTGACATGGGGAAGCTTGTCTAGTTCCAGGTAGTGAAAAAACAGGAGTCTGATACAGTAATTTGAAATAGATGACAGAAAAGGAAGAAAAATTAGGTTTATGTCTAGGAATTTGGTTTTGCTAATTAAAAAAACTTAAAAAAGAAAAGAAAAAAAAAACAGAAAAAAGAAAGAAAAAAAAGGTTTTGCTGACAGGTCTGTTCCTTACAGGTAAGGTAGTCTCCATGGGCTAGCGTGTTGGTCTTATTGCCATCTCTTTAGAGGTTTCCTTTAACAAGAAAAAAAAAAATCTAGATACGTAGCATAAGAGATAAGGGAAATACTCCTCTCCTACAAAAAACAACAGGTTTTGAAGTCGTTTCAGGGAATACATGGGTCACGTATGGCAGATGACACTTCTTCAGTTACGAATGATCTGTCTGAAAGTCAAGATTTCTAGGATGGTGAGAAATGTTTCCCACTTCAATTGCAAGTGTTTTCACATTGTGCCAGGAGCCACCCATTGATCACAGCTGGAAGGACCTCAAATACCACCTGTTTGGGAAGTGCACAACTGCAGAATGTAAATAAATGCAGCTGGAGAGAGTCTTAACAGCAGAGAAAAAGTTACGCAAAGCAAGATAATCAGGAACAATTACAGACCAACTGCCAATGTGGAAAATGGATTTTAAACGTGCATTCACATTGATGGATCTTATTCTAGATTAAACAAAAAACATCCTCTTAAAACTTATCAGCAGAAAAATTCTTTCCTAAGAATATCCTAAACAAGAAACCCTGATGAGTAGGAAGACATTTGTGTTCTCAACGTTGCTAGTGTTGTTCTTCTATTCAAAACAGTAATCCAAGATGGAAGCACTTGAGATAAAGAGTAATTTAAATCCCTCTTCTCCAAAGTAAGTATTTTCTCAGGTTCTGTAACTGTGATAATGCAGTCAGATACGGCTGTTGCAAACAGACCAGTCTGTAAGAACAGCCCATTTAACCTTCTGCACAACTTGCTGAATTGGAAACCACAAAGTATATTGCTTTGAGATAACGCTTAGAGCATCTCATACATGTGTATTTTCCAAGATCGTGAAAGATCATATATAACAGGAAGAAAACTCAAGGAAGTAATTTTTCCTACTGCATCTGCAGAAACTGAGGTTACCCTGCTGTATCGCTGCATAGATTTGTTTCCATTGGTCTCCAAAGGAGGAAGATCCTATGACTTACTCCTACTCCAGCAGGGAAAAAAAATCTGAAATGCTTCTGCAAGCACTTTTTACAGTGCTTCCATGCTTGAACAGTCCAGCTTTTTATGATGCAGTAACTTTTTATCATGCATTCAATAGACTTTATTCCTGCATCCATTTACAGAAATGTGGATAAGATTCTTTTTATCTATCATTTTCAAATGCTCTGAGGAAAAACACAAAAAACCATATCCAAGTTTAGGCTAAGGCAGACAAGCAGAGTTTGAGAGATCATTACGGATAAAAAGTAATTTTTCATTTCAGTCTAGTGTGCAACCATCTTTTATGCTTTGTCTAATGTGAAATTTTCCTTATAAAGTAAGGAAATTTGATGGATTTGTTTTTAAATGGAAAAAGCAGCTCAGGCTATTCAGTGGTCAATAATGAGGACATGACAACAAGCATGATAGAACGTTCACACTACGCTGCACAAGCAAGCTTCTTTCAAGGACATAACCATAACACATTTTCTATCCATTTAGCAGTTCCCAGAAGATAACTGCCATAATTTATTATCTTATTTATCTACTTTGCTGTTTAGAATATCAGTAGGTTTCAGTATTTAGTACAGCTACGGGAAAAATAATGAGGCAGCTACAGGCCATCAAAGTAAAGAGATCAATATTTTACCTAGGATAAAACTGGAATGATCAGTAATCAAAACTATGTATTACACAGAGCCAGTCCATCAGTGAACAATTCCTCTTAATATATTTTATACCCACCTTTAATACAAGCTTATGCAAACACATTATTAACTTTAGAATCCATCTGCTCATTTATTTACACTGTTTCAGTAAAATTTGTCTTTTGATAAGTCCCACTCTCATTGCTTAAAATAAAAATCTGTGAAGAAAAAGCCATATTTTTAGTAAAAAAATTAAAAAAAAAATCACCCAGCAAACTGAATTTAAAAGAAAAGGGGGGGGGAATATTTCTTTTCCTTTGGGGAAAAAAATTGTTGAAAGTGGCAGCAGATTTTTGCCATTAGAAAAATCTTGACTTTGAATATTCAAACTGAAAATGCAAGTACACTTCCCACAGCAGAAATAAATTTCTTTTCCATGAACACTTGCTCAATCAGATTTTACCTGTTCATAGTTTCACGGATTGCTCATTTGCAAGGACTGTGGTTCAGAGACTCATTTTTTTCTTTTTTTCAGTTTTGGGGCTACTAAGTCTTGCACTTGCAAAATTATAACACTTGAATTTTCAAAGGAGCCACCATGAGTTTGTTTTCTGGTATGGGATTTTCAAAATCATCCTATGCATGTCAAAACTCAGGACACTTAACATGATTCTCAACCAGCTGGGTGGTGTGAGAAATGAATTTTAAAGTGAATCAGGCATGAGACTCCTTTTGAACCTTTTGAAAATCTTTTCTGGAAAATTACTATATTTCCAGAAAAATAAGAAATAGAAGGAAATAAAATGAAGCTAAGAAGGATATTTTTTCTTTCAAAGGTGAACTGGAAAAAAACCCACCTACAATTTTAAAATAGCCAACACAAAACAATTTTCATCATCACTACGTTCTAGCTTCAGGGCACTCTGCACCTCAGGCCGTTAAGTGGTTGTTACTGACATAACCCAAGACAAAACTACAGTGATGGGCAGTTTACTGACCAGCAGGTACCTACACCATAGTTACCAGTTCTGCCATCTAGATTTTTACAAAGTCGTTTCACTCCAAAGCGCTACCATAAGATTTCAGATCAGGCCCTGTAAAACAGCACAATTATGTCACTTCCCCATATAAAGGGACCATGATTCACCAACCACTTTGGCTAGAGGTTTTCTGCAGCAGAGTTATAACAACAATTCAGCAAACTGCTTTGTTAGTGCATTAGCCCGTTCGCTCTAAATAACCCAGCAGACAGTCACTGTTCGATATGTTATTTTTCGGCTGTAGAGGAGCCATTTTTACTCAGAAGATACAGGCACAATTTGTGATGCAGTACAAATATCAACTGTGTACAGGGTAAATACATATAGATTTGGTTTTTTTCCTTTCAAATATTCTACAGAAGGAGTAGCAGGCATTCCAGAGAGAGCAGCACTGTATTTTACAGATTTATTGCTTTTCTTACCTGAAGCGCAGAATACGAGAGACTGTCACAGAAAGCGGGGACAACGCAAGCGAGAAGAGCAGGGAAGCACACAAGGAAGCAAAGGAAAACTATTCTCTCTTGGCTACCTCTGCACAAAAACGGGGGTGATTTCGAGCAGGGGTAAGCATTACGGGCTTTCAATCAACTCCCAGAGAAGCATCACCTCCCTTCTCCACTACAGAAGGAACCCTGGATGACTGGTCTACCCAGGAGAAATTTGTGATTATCCTTATGGCCACCCCTACCCACCCTTCACAATGTGCTCTAGCCATTTTCACCTGGACCTCCCCAAAATGCACCAGCTCCTTGCTAAATATTCTCTTCCATAGAAACCTTCATACTCTTTACATGCCTCTGCTACTGTACCCCACTGCAGAACGGTGGCGTGGTACTGGACCGCAACACCAGTTGTATTGCCAGTGGCACAGCTAACCAGCATCAGTCTTTCCACACAAGTATCTTGATTCCTTGCTGGTTTTTGCCTTTCCAGAACCACCTTTCCGACTCTCCCTACACTGTATTAAGCTTCCCTCATAAGAAGACATACTCCATTAACATATTTCCATTCAATTCTTGTTAAGAAATTTTGTTTCAGGTTAAAGTTCCCCACATAAAACATTCATACGACATTCTGACTTAACGAAGGCTTAGAAGACAGAAGTTAGACTAAGCTGCAAGAAACCAGTACCAGTGTTTATTATCTACCTTATCTGTCTTGCTAAAGGCTGCAGATGACATAGCTACGCCGGCAGGGATCAAATCTATTTATACATCTAATGTTACAAATTCTGTACGTGATGAGGGCCCTGCCCTGCAGCCACCGGATTACCCAGGACAGGCCACTGCCAGAAGTCCTGAAAGTGTTCCAGATGTGATAAAAATGTCTTCTCATTAAGCCCTGTTAATGCCTCTTGGATGTGCATCCTACTACTACGACAGCCAAAAAAAGCTAAGGAAATCACTAGGTGAGATCACAGCTGTGTGAAACAGTGTTTTCTGTTGAAACATCTACAATCTGTCTTCACATCTTCCCCATGCAAAATAAGCTTCCCCAGCCTTCCCAAATCACATGTTAACTGTTAGTTAACTGCAGTTTCTCCACCCAACTTTCTCTTTAAAAGGTATTTTCAGCACCCTGCTATAATCCAGGTGCATTAGTGACCACAGTCAGCTTGACCCTAAACCTAGTATCAAGCTGGTCAGCAGGTGTCCATATCTGATAGGAGGAGTTTTTGAGGAAACAATGATATAACAGTCCCACTATTTAACTTTCCTGGACTCTCAGCAGGGGTGGGGCGGGGGAGGGACATCAACCATTACTCAGGTGAATTGAGCCAAGTCAGCCTATCAGGGCTTAAAGGGTGATTTGGGCAAATGAGGCCAAACACTGGATAGGTTTAAAAAACTTCATGTGAATACTCCAATTCAGGCAAAAATTGGGAACACCATGTATAAGACAGAAGTGTTCTCATTTATGACCCTAGTACTTCAGCACTATATGAAGTATGACTGCTCTTAGCTGAGCAGTTAGGGTAAAAAAATCTTTAAAACCTCAGTCAAACCTAGTCAAAAAATGCAGCAATAGAAGAAAATACTTCATCGCAAGACTGGAACAAACAATATTGGATTATTACTAAAGATCAATATTCCTGAATATCCCCTTACTAACTGTAACTCTAGTAGCAGGTCCCAGGCACCCACAAATCCGGCTGTTGAACACAGCTGAGAACAACTCTCTGCTGCCTTAATAAACACCAGCCAGCACTGCACAGGCATATAGCTGTATACACACATCCATTGCTACATCCTTAAGGCAGGAGCAGAAAATAGTGCACTACAGTAAAAAAAAGCTATTACAAAAATTCTCTCCGTAGCTGGGCAGATGGTGCGCTGCAACTACAACTTATTACAACACTCATAATTGTCTCCCTACCTTGTGTTTCCCCAGCTGTCTTTTGTGTCCACGTGTTTTCTCACCTTAAACTGGCAACTCTGCCACAGCAGTATGTTAAGTGCCAAGTGCAACAAAGTCCCAGCATTTACTTAGAGATTTTATAACCTAGCCTAAACAAAACAGAAATTGCATTTAGTTAGGATTGTGCATGGATTATTTAAAATGTACATTATTGATATCCACAAATCATGTGTTATATTTTTTTTAGTAAAGGAAATAGAATTTTAGCGTTCCCTTGCCTTTAAATGCAAGATTTTTACGTTGCATTGTAGAAGAGGAACTGTTAATCAAATTCGAGACAGACACTCTCTCCTTTTTATTATCTTGCCTCTCTGCTTCCTCCAACACTACTTAGCATTCAGCTGGCCTCATTCCACAAACCGCAAGGATTAGTGTTGTTTCACAGACCAAAACTCAGGAACCAGCAACTTAGATGCATTTTGGAGCTGAAATGCTTCACTAGATTCCACCAGACTCAGACCAAAGTATCCACAGACAGAAGACTCCCATTGCTCATAGGACATATAAAAATCTCCATTGCTACAGTAATGGAAGGCACAGTGAAATATGAGGTGTTTATTTTTATCCTGCCACTTCCCTGTTGTCAGTGTTGTGATTACAGTAAGTGCTCCTTGCCCACAGTTTCTCCAGTGCTATTTGTCAGTATTGGTAGGCTGCAAAGCAAATTCTCATTTACTGTGCCACCGGGTGAGCATCACTGTGAAGCAGCGCATCTCCTTTGTGTCCCGACCTTCTCCTTTACTGTTTACAAGTCCTCATTAGTTGTGTCCTGGATGCTGTACTATATGAAAAAACACATCATCAAATGCAGAATCTTTATGGCCAGATCAGACACTGCCTTATTGCTGAGCCATTACCAAATCACTCTGCTAAAATATCACTCTACATTAGTGAAACACACGGCGAAGACAAGATGAAAGCAAGCAATACATCTGATAGAAAGCATTTGATCAGTTCTTTTAATAAGCAGTTAAAAAGGAAACTGTATGTGTTAAGCCTTTGTACCATTCTCTTTTTTCAAATGCAAACTGTTAACCTCTATCTGAGGGAAGCTTTATGCCTAAAAATCCATTACTGTCTTTGCCTGTGCATCATTTAACAAAGCTAGTGATATGGGGGCTATTTACTCTAGTACCTCAGATTTCTTCAAATTATATCCATAAAGCAGTTTTTACTCTGATTGTAAGTTTAATATCCCACTATTCTTCTCTATAAATCCTTCTTAAAGCAATAAACACTTCAGAAATACCAAAGCTTAAACACTGTAGGATACTGTTTCTTCTGGAGCCTCCAAAGATGTATTTCCTAAATAAACAGAAATTTCAATATGGCTTTACATGAACCCAAAATGTTTCTGAAAAACAACGTATTCATGAAGGCACAAATGCAAATTTCAGCAAACGGACATTACATAAATACAGTAAACAAAAAGCACAGAAGACAAATAGCAAGCTCTGAGAATAAAAGCCATTTGAATCAAACAAAAAGCATTAATCCAAACAAGCATCTTCTGAAATTACTTTTCGTTCTCTAAAGATCAGTTTACCCCAAAACATTTCATGCATTGGCTTGTTTACTACTTCTACATATACTACTTTGAGTGCTATTGTTTCTTCTCATGCATGACTTGTTCTTTTAAAAAAAACAAGAGCTTATCCCAGTGAAACTGGGAAAAGATATGAAGCAAAAGGAGAGAGGAAAAACAAAAAGGAAATAAAACAGATTTAACAATAAGGTCCAATGAGAAAGGGTACAAAGTCAAGATGCAGCACCACACAGCAGTAGAGCTGTGTTTTGAATCACAGCATTAGCTCCTTAGAGACCAAATCAACCTCCACAGCAGCAAACATGGCAAGAAAGGAGGGGGGGACGACACACCACTCTCTTGAAAAGCAACACAGTAGCGCAAAGCTAAACTGTAAAGCAATCTGTACTGAAAGATTTTCCAGCTATCTATACAGGAAGATTATAGAAGAAATGCTAAGCTAGAGGTAAACAAAGGAGCTCTTTAGAGGTACACAAAAGGTTAAAGACACATCAGCTGGGACAGGAATACACTGAGTATAAGGTGACATACCAGTGGAGGTAAACAGAAAGTGTAAAATTTTTACGTTAATTGGTAACACAAAGATTCATGACTTCTTAAAAGCAGATTTCAGTATTTGTCTCTGTGCGTACCACCAATGACAGCCTGTTTATAGCAACTACAATGACCACTTTTACATGCTTTGACTTGGATAGTCTGACAAAAGCTTCCAATTTTGGACCATTTTGATACAATTATCATAGTCATTCAGAAGTAATACCAAAAAATGAACAAAAGAAGGATCAAGGTAAAAAAATAAAAGGGGATTATTTAGCATAATCTTTAACAAAATATGGTTTGCCATTATGAAACACAGAATCACAGAATGGTAGGGGTTGGAAGGGACCTCTGTGGGTCATCTAGTCCAACCCCCCTGCCGAAGCAGGGTCACCTACAGCAGGCTGCACAGGACCTTGTCCAGGCGG
>Ga0065711_1033780_pt1 | contig 24845 bp, 12 predicted proteins | sample Hoacrofraction12_FD_59098 | JGI IMG/M metagenome (GOLD analysis project Ga0065711, IMG submission 59098) | Hoatzin crop microbial communities from Cojedes, Venezuela - Epithelial fraction 12 v2 (version 2) | ecosystem: Host-associated > Birds > Digestive system > Esophagus > Crop | place...
CAAATTTTTTTTTTTTTTTTTTTTTTGGTGTTAACCCCTGAATACTGCACAGTAAAAATGAGAACCCAATGGTTTTATTTTAGGCTAAAACCAGTAAAGAGTGACGTGTTTTCTGCTGAAGCGAATTATTAGCTGCAATCAACTAATAACATCAATTTTAGCTAATGTAGGAGAGAAAACTGATGCTGAAACTTCAGGGAAAACAACGTGCTCTTTCCCTGGAGGAGACGCGAGACATTCGCATGTGTCTGAATTTTTGAGAGCAATGAGGGAAAATCAGATGAAAGTAAATTTGATAGATGGGGAATAAAAAAGAAGTCAATTTCTTCTTGGTTTTCCTCAGAAGAGTACCTCAGGATGGTTAACTAAACATATCAGGACTTTATTTTCGTAGGTTTTATTTGTTGGCACATATTTTATAAAACTTGTAGAAAAATTCTATTCTTTGTGATAGATTTGGCACTTTGTGGCACATTTACTTCTTTACTGGGGGCAAACCATTGTGCTTTGCAAGAGGAGCTGGCTCTGAGGCACCGAGAGGAGTGCATTGGCTAGCCAGCCTGTTGTACTTAAGACGCAATGTCGTCAGGGTCCAATCGTCACTGCTAGCTGTTCACCTGAGTCTTGGATTTATATATTCTATATATTCTATTTATATATTCTCCATTTCAGCTCGGTGGCTTAAGAGAAACTTGTGGTTGTGCTGTCTGCAAGCTACAAGTGAAATTTGGTGTATGCTGAAGGGAACAAGGCTGGGTCACGCACAGCCAAGTCCTTACTGGGAGCATGGCTGGACTTCTGCACCGCGCCCAGCCTGTGGCTACATATTCCATGGTATATGCTCCTTCACCAGTACTACAGGGCCATGAAGAGGTAAAAAATCAGCTCCAGAGTGCTCAAAGTGTCTCAAATTGCTCAGATGTGGTTAGATTACACTTCTACAGTGCCAAGGCTGGTGGCCAAATGCCAAGAACCCCCAACATCTAGTCGTGCCGACATGCCTGTTTAGGTTGTATTTAGCCCTGTTGGCTAGTCTGCGTTCCTAAACCACAGTATCCAAGACTGCAGGGCTGTTAGTTTCTCTAAGGAGAAATTTCCACAGACACAACAGGGAAGGCTGTCTCCCATGCCCTATCTGCATCCAGAAAAAATGAGTGTCTGCTAGGAATAAACATATCATTAACACAAATAAAAACCATGCATGAGATTTGTCCAGAGAATTCTGTGTTTAGCCTCAGCCATGAAGAAAGCTATTTTTAATATGAAGGATGCATTTTTTTACTATTAATTCAGTCCTTGTCCAGTAAAATGCAACTTTTCATCTATGTGTATAGAATACAAATTTAGCTACATATGTGGAGTAAATTTTTTCTTGGAGTAAGAGAAATTATATGTATTCTTTAAGCTCTATTGAAGTCTGTCTTTGAAGTCTTTATCTGACATTTACAGTTTGATTTGTCTCTAGAACTTCTGATTTTTGTCCAAGGAGGAAAAAATCTACAGTTGAATAAAGGAAAGAAAAGATAAAGGCAGGAGCAAAGGGGTTAATTTATAAATAAATAAGTAAATAAACAGACAGAGTTACTGTGCTGTGTCTTAGTAGTATGAATACACAATTTTCTTCAAGTTTTGGGGTATCTATCAGAGCAAAAGTCAAATACAATTACTTTAATATTAATGCAACAAATGAATGGGTTGGAACATTAAAGGAGATTGTGTCTCCTGCTATGCATGTTTTAATTTTAATTTGTTTCCTATTTAAAAATTAAACCCAAGGATTTCATTAATAAAGTTGGTATTTGTTAATCAGGCTTAAATTCTGTATGTTAATTAATTCTGCAAGGAATTTAGCAGATCGGGTTATTAGAAACTGACAAAGCAGGCGAAAAATGAATTTTCACTTATAAAATCCCATTTTAGTGTTTCTTAGCTGGAGCTTGTTAAAAGTGATTGTATCATAAGAAAAGGAGTAGATTTTAAATGTTATAAGTAATGCAACTTTGATGCCTGTTTCCTGTTTTGAAAGCTTCCCACCTACATATTTCATGCATTTCCGTTCTTCTACTTCGTCATGTCTCTAATGTACTTTTAGTGTGGAATATATGCACCATATGTAGGCTAAGCGATAGAGGTATGCCTCTTGTAGCGCCGCGGGGTAGCCGGAAGGATTCTTTACCTTAGAGGTCATGTGTGTGGGCCCAACACCTGTTGCCTATGTTGGTCTGCCCAAGGGTGCTAGAAGACAGCTCTGGCAGAAGCAACGTTCCCTCTCTGCAGTAAAGGGTGCCACAGCACAGTGTTTCTGGAAATGGCCGATTGTGGCAGTTTTCGCCTCTGTCAGTGTTGAAAACTATTTCTAAATTTTTGGAAATTTGGACTTCGAAAGCAGGACAAGAGGGCTCCTTGGAACCCTTCAATGCGTAACAAGTGTTTGGCAAAGTCTGGCCATGAAGGATAAATTAATGTTAGTTTGCGAGTGAGGGGGAAACAACCAAAACCTTTCTGGATGTTTTTGTAAATACTGAATTATTAACTATATGAAGTCTCCTTGTATAGAAGTAATTTACAGAAACTATTCAAACTGTATGACTCAGAGCTTTCCCACGAATGCCTTGCAACTGAATGAATGAGAATGTTAAAGCCTCTAATCTGTCCCAAAAAGCCCAGCTAAACTGAAGTGCCATTTACTATCCATTAGTGGTTTTAAAAAATTGTATGCCATGGTCACTGCTTTTCAAAGACAGTAAGAGGAAGCTGTACATCTCTAAATACAAGTAGCTATTTCATGTGTGTGTCCCTGTAAAAATTAATTGTTTGTTTGGAAGTTCAGGCCCGTGGAATCCTTTAATTCAAGAAACTGGCCTAAAGCTTTTAGTCCTGAAAAAGCAGCTGTTGAGGATATTTTTTTATTGACAACCTGATACGATTTTTAAAATGACATATGGGAGAGATGAGACGGAGATGGTGATCTTGTTTCCCAAGGAAACAGCTGTGTGCACACTCATGTACTGGAGGTGAGACTGATATATTCCCCCTCCATCAGAGGGCTTTACTGGACAAATTGCAAGCGGTGTTGAAAGTGATAAAAGGAATGCATCACTGCATATTTGCTTTACAAGGAAGATACCTAAACAGAATGTTCTCTCACAAACACCATGCAGAAGCAACCCCAGTGGCTTTATAAAAATCGATCTGCACTTTGAAGCCCTGTGCAGTCTGAAATTAGAAGATTTCAGTCGCCAAAAAGGGGGTTCAGGAACTGGCCTCCCGATTAACGCTGACAACCCTCTAACACTACAGTACTTGACTATCACAGCCAGTACCAACCTTTTGATGCTATCATTAAACAGAGGTGTAATAGGAAGACTAAATCATCAACAGAGGAACATTGATTTTAAAATATGCAGGAGTGTATACATTTTAGAGCTGCATAATTCGTAATTTGATTAAATTTTCTGTAGAGTGATAGAAAAAAGTTAAGCACGTGACAACAGAATGCCTAGTGAATAGGGAGGAGCGAGCAAATACGTTTAATGAAGAGTGCTGTAGAGACACTGAACTAATATTGAAGTAATACAAAGTCTGTGAAAACCTGAAAGTTTCTTATCTAAAACTAAACGGTAACTGCATACAGGGTACAGGTTTGCTCTCAACACTGTGATTTAATCCTACCTTTCCAAAATGCTGAAGCCTGGAGTTGTAAAATGTGGGTGTATTCAGCACGACAGACACCAGACACTGAAACTAGAGAGTATCAATAAATGCTGGAATCTGTTTATTTCCAGGCAGGTGTTTGTAGCATCCTGCTCTCACTTAAAAATTTTTCTTTTATCTCTTGGAAAGAACAAAGAAAAATTCTATTCAGAAAAAATTCTTAAGTAATGTTCATAAAGTGAAGTCCAAATATTGCTCCTGTAATGCTGGCAGACATTGTTATAATTCTTGTTAAAGGAAAAAGTAAATCATACTTTAAGAAGCTGCTGGATAAGGATATCTACAGTAACAAAGAGATCAATGCAAATATTAGCAGTTAAATTTTATTAAAATGTATATCTAAGAAATGTTTTAAAAGATTTTTCTGAAGGTTTTAACTTTACATTTTATAATTTAGAAAACACATTTCTTTTAAAAAAAGTACTTGGGTTGCTGCTATTCAGTCAATTGGGCCTTTTGCTTACTGGAATTTAGTGACCACACAAAAGTCCATTTTACAGCGGCCTAGTAAGTCTGTATGTTCCTGTTAGGGTTGATCTGAGACAATGTTCTTTAGCTGTGAAAAATACTGGTTTTGGCAAAAGATAATAGACAAATTTTGGCCAAGTATCTCTGACTGTGGAGGTGTATTACAAAGTGGGATATTATTCAGTATTTTCTACAATGAAATCAGGCAGAGTAAAAAACTTGTAGCAAAAAAATGGGGAAAAAAACTATCAACACAACAAATCTTATTAACAGATAGAAAGAACATTAAATAGAATGTCAAACAAACTTCGTGTGCTTTTGTGCCAAAGCAAAATCTTTCAAAGGCAGAGGTAAAACTCTGTGAAACATTCATAGATGCTACTTGCTTAAAACCATAGTGTTTTTCTGTGAAAAATTTAAGTTTTCCTATGCTTGTATAGCATGGTGGAATAACAATGTGGCAGAAATTTGACACATTGGGGAAAGATAATGAAAATTAAAATCTTTACATATAATATTTTAATATAATCCTATCTTTATTTAAATGAACCCCGCTAATAGCAGTGTAGTATTCTTAAGAAAAGGGATAGCATGGGTATCTGTATATGGACTATTTTACCATGTCTTCTAAAATGAGGGATTTTTTTACATTTTATTTTCAGTGGATGGAGCTTCTGGTGATAAGGGTATTTAATGTGACAGTATCTTATCACTTATCATGGATAGACTTTTAAGAGAGTATTTTATATGATTTAATATGAGATACGTCAATAAATCCTACATAATGAAGGAGACAAATGACTTGTGATTTTAGTATAAATTACCAAGACCTAATAGATAGTACACATTTTTTATTTTGTTATGCCTTTGCATCTTACCATGCAAACTGTCATACTTACAATCTTTATATTCTAGGCTAACCCTGGAATACACCTGTATGTCTAAGATATTTATAAACAAAATGAAATTAAAGCTTGGTTAACATTTTGGTAAAACTATCAGTTTGTGTTCAATTTCCAAATCCCCAGATTGAAATAGCCGAAGTTTTCAATAAATGTGCTTTTAATGTCCGCTTTAAGCTAAAATCTTACTGTTTCTCAAACTTTGCTAGCTGCAATTGAGATATGTGCACTATGTCAAGAATACAATTGCTCTATGAAGATGATGTGAAAATTCTATTATATTAGTGATTTTGCATTGTATTCTGATAGGATTGGTAGAAGGGAAGAGTCCTATTGTGTTAGTAAACATCCATTGTACAGTAGTTTTTTACCATACTTCCCTCCTACTATGGTAAGAAAGCTACTCTGTGCTTGATGTATTTCTCAAATTAAATTCAAGTTTTGAAATATATCAGCGGAATTCTGGGTTTCATATAGATATAGGAAGAGTTAATTTTTTTAAGGAAGAAGACAAAACTCGGAAAGTTGAACTGGATTTTCTTTTTTTTTAATATGGTTCAGTTCCTTCTGGTTCTTTCAAGTCCAGAATCGCCAGTGATACAGACAGATGAAAAGCTTTTATTTTTTAAGCAGAGTTTAAAAAGAGTCAGTGATTTATAGTGATCCAGAAATAAAGTGCTATTATCCATATAGATCACTACTCTTAAAGGAAAAAGTCTATTAATTTTACATAATACACTTGCTTTCTTCCAGGATAATACATATTCTGAGTTTTAAAAGCAAAAATTATTTCCTTTCACATTTCTCCATCTTGTGCTCAATTGAAATGTTAATGATAGTATCAGGGAAAAAAAAGTCTTTTACTGTAGTAGGCAATCTATTGGATTATTGCAGGTGGAATTTCTAAGTGATCCTTGAGTCAATGGAACAAAGTGCTTACTTCCTTTCATCATTGTTGATGTGTTTCACAGGATGTCAAGGGCTGAATCAATAAATGCTTATTATTCACAGTGTAAGAGTGATATTGTTACTCAACACTTTATCCTCAAACACAAATACCCTAAATAAAGAGGTGCTAGTATTTTTAGCATTGAATACTTTTGAGAGAGGCGTTTGTAATCCAGTGAGGACAAGGAACAAAACTAGTCTGTGTTTAGCACTTAGTAGGTTATAGAGAGTCAGTTTTGAAGATCGGAAGGGAGAATCTGAGTCGTATAATTAGATTTCCTGTATGGTATAGGGGAAAGAGTTTCACCCTGCAGTTTCTGTGTCAAAATCCGTAGGTTTTGTTTTGTATTTTGAAGTATTTTGTTTTGTGTTTTTTGAAGAATGTGTCAAGACCTGCTGTAAAGATTTCAAGCATTGGAGAATTTGGCACCCTGAACAAATTACTTCAAGTGATTTGCTCATTCTTTAAGGAGCAGAAAAATCAGTAGCAGAAAGATGTAATTTATAGGTGGGTATCCTCTTCAGAAATATACTGAGTTCAGAAAAGAAGATATTTTCTTGTTCACAGGTACTAGAGTATAAATAGTAAACACTTTGCTGGATGATGCATAGGCAAAACGATAGAGATTTTTGTAGTTCTTAAATTTAAAAGCTGATCTCAATAATGAATGACCCCAGAAGGATATTTTATCTCTGAAACCATTTTATGATGTCGGAGAGCAATGGTTCTTTCAGAATTTCACAAGCAACTTTCTGAAACACCTGAAATATCCCTATTTTTCAATGACAGAAGAAGTGTTAGTTAGAAAAGATAAAGACAAAAAAAATCTGTTTGGCTTTGCAGATGTCACATTCAGGATTAGGTTCCTAACAGTAAGATCAAGTAGGTAATGTGATACTTTGCTGAACACGAGAACACCCTTGTAAGGTATAGTAGAATATATCAGAAACACAACAGACCTCCCTTCATATTTTCACCCTGTTTTAAATTGCAGAGAGGGAAAACTTTTTTTTTGTTTTCTCAGTATATTTAGACAATTATATTCACGACTGTTAAAAACAACGTAGAAGTCATGTCCATTGACTTGCACATAAATCTAGCAAAGGTGAAAAAAAGCCTACCTTTGAGAATACTCTTTATAGGAGGCAAATTTGTACCTGTGGCTTCATATACCTTTGCTGTTCTTGGAGGTTGTGAGTTTGCCCACATCTCCGCCTCTTCCAACGTTAAGAGCTTCCCATTACTTGTTAACTCTTATGGATTGTAACCTTTGTTGGTTTGGGCCTGAACAATTACTATGTCTAATACAGAAATATTTACATGCTAGTTTATTCAATTAGTTATTTTAATACGATTTGGGGTGGTATTCTACTATATTGGGCAGTTCTTGCTAAAACATGGATGTTTACACATGCTAGCTTGTCTCCTTGAAACTTGCATAACGTATAATGTTTTCACATAGACTACAAAGCAACCTACTATTCCATGCGTCATGCTTCCTGTTTTATGTTCAAAGTCTCATGTTAAATAGCGATTCATCATTGTCTTCCAAAGCTGAGTCTCCTCTTCCTTTTAAAGCTGACTTCTTATGGAAGAATTAGGCTAGAAACTAGAGAAAAGTCATGAAGTCAAGACAGAACTGAGCTGGAATTCTGGTGTTACCACTGACTACAGATCTTGAACAAATAGCTCCATCTCTCTTCTAATTTATTATAAGGCTGTCTGTAGGTGCTCTTTTATCTGTATTGTTTAGCTGCAACACCTAGTATATTACAAATCCACTAGTAATTGTCAGTGAGTATTCATGAATTTCTTGGAACTGCCGGGGACATAGACCAGGCAGTCCAGCATACTCAGCTTAAAGAAAGATTGGTCTACTTGCAAGTGTCATCTATATTCATACTCACTGATTAACTAAGATATTATAACTTTCTTTAGGAAGTTTCATAGTCATAGCAGATCCCATTATCAGCAAGTTTTCTGTCTTCTTGAACTTACTTTTTCCTTAGGTTTATTTCATTTCTGCTAGCTTCGGTTCTTTGTGACAGGGTATGTAAGGCTTGCAACAGACAATAATGAATCAAGAGATAATATGATCCAAAGTAGCGTGACTACCATGTCAGCAAAGGAGAGTAACCACTCTCAGAGGACAAGTGGTCTGGGATGAGAGTTGACCTATGAGTTCAACAACGAGCCAAACTACTCTTATTGCTAAAAACTCTTCAAAAAGAAGATGGGCTGGATTATGCACTAGTGGTTTAACAACTGGTGAATTTTAATTATTGTACTGGCATGCTCCCTCTGAAAGGAAAAACTCTGCACTCAAAGGAAGGCAGCGTAACATCTGAGACTAGTAATTTTATTCCTTTTCTTTACCTTTTTGTTCTTTACTTTTGCTTTCTTTTATGCTTGAAAGAGATAATTCCAGAGAAAGGGGAGCGGGTGAACTCCCACTCTGCATCCTGGTAGAATATCTGTCTCAGCCATGTTAAGAGAGGCCAGGAATATGGGCTTATCTTTACTAAAGGATGCACTGGAGAAAACGTTTACCTGCAGTAATCCTATATATTACTAATCTTCCCACAACTAAAAATTTTGTAGATTGCATCACAGTCTCACTGTTCATTGATTCTGTAAGGAATTGGTTTATGATAATCAACAGCAGGGCATACTGAACATGAACTTAAATTCATCTCCTTTTCTGTCATCCTGCACTGCAAACTTGTATCTGTTTTGTTTTCTATCATTCTGTTTATATCCATTCTGTCATTGCTGGTGTTCAAGGTCTGCTCTTTCATTGCTTGATCCTTACTGAATGTTATTTTCTCAATTTTTGTTCTGGCAACAACTCTAGCAGTAATTTCTAACTCTTTGCATTACAGTAGGATCATGATTCAGTACTGTCCCAGCCTCATCAGTGTTGCTTGATTACTGTCTTTTGTGATGGCCATTACCAATAAAAATCCCAGAAATCTAGTACCAACAAGTTTAAATGAATTCCAGAATTAAACTGTTTTATAAGATGAAGTACAATCTGAAGAATGCTACCTTTTTTCATACCATACATGGTAAAGTCCTTGTTTCTTTATATTTCTTTTTTCCACAATGAATGCAGCTTTATCTAGATTAATCCATTTATATGTGAATCTAATATGTTTCTTCAGGACCGTGCAGTTTAAATTCTGGTTAGGACACTCAGGAGTTGCTTTCTTGCTTCCTCACTCCACCCTTATGAGTACAATCAGAATTCTAACACACTTTACATGCAGACAGACATCAGTAAATGATTAAAGGCACCTTTTTGTTCATTCTCTTTTTCTGGATCTTTGTATATATATAAAGAGAGATGTCCTTACAGTTTTTCAGTTTCCTCATTTGTTCCCAACTTCTTGGCACAACATATTTTATTTACTTTAAACAATTTATGCAAGATCAGGATCTGCTGGTAACTCCGGGATGGCTTTGCAGCGCACATTACTAAACAAGACCAATAGCAGTAATGGTGCAGGGAACACGTAATTAAGAATATCAAGCCAATTTAGAATCTAATTGATAACCTAATGATGAAAGTATCCACTTCTTATTGACTGTTCCTTGAGCCAACCAGTCTTTTTTGGTGAAATCGAATTTTCATTAATGCTTATGTAAAGAACAAAGCAAAGAACAACTGTTGCATCATAGGCTGAAACAATTGTATAATAAATTCATGCATTGTGATTATTTTAGAAACAAGAATTCTGAAGCAAAAATGAGACTAATTTGTCTATATAAATAAAGGCTGAAAAATGTACATGTATATCATAACAAGGTAATTATAGGGGGCAACTTTATCTAGCTTTGACTGTGTAAATGAACGAACAATCATGATACAGTAGACAAAGGGAAATGCATCTTTTCAAAGAGACCTTTTTGGAGTTGGAGGGATATATTGTAAAAATCTGAAGAAGTCTGAAGATCCCATAGAACGGTAGCATCTGGGGCAAGGGCAGTGTAGATATTGGTAAAGTTTCTTACAAAAAATGTTAATAAAGCTATGTATTTTGCAAAGAAAAGACCGAGATATATGAAAATCCATAGGTAAGGTATTCCAAGTGTCAGAAATAAATGACAGGCAATACTTTCTGGAAGTATACATAGATTATTAATACCAGTACTCAAGTGATTGCCCATCTTTAATTTGCATAAATGTTTAAGAATAAAAAGGTAGGAGGAGGTAGTATTTATTAAATATACAAGATAACAATGAATGATCATTTTCCTTTTAAATGGAAAGAAAATGACCTCATTTTTGACAGTGACACTGGTCTAGTCTGAGCAAATGTGTGTACAAGTTCATACAATATCAGGTGAAATGGGAATAAAAGCCAGCTACTTAATGAAGAACCCACAATTCAAGGATCTGTAGCTCCAAGACAGCACACTGTTACCTTGATTTGAACATACATGCTAATGGAATTAGAGGAAGATCTGATGTTCCTGATTTGTTTTTCTTTTTACCTAGGGCGGGTTACACTAGAGGGCGTCAGGTTCTTAGTCATAATGTTATTCTGGGAGAGGTGCAAAACTCAAAGCTGCATGAGTCTTGATGCTCTCTGATATACTGAATGTGGCGCATGAAACCAGAAATTTCTCATGACATAAGTGAAGATGTCTTCATCTAGATCTTGTTTTGCTGTAAATGGAGGATGTGGTGCTCAGAATTAAAATCAAACAAAACTTTTGAATCCAGATTCTCAGCTGTTGCCAAGCATTAGAGATTTATGTCTTTGAAGATACAGATGCCTATTCTATTTATATTTACGGAGTTTGTGTCATTCACTATTTATTCATGTTTTTATATAAAGTTAAAACCTTTCTTTGGGAAGATTTGTAGTTCCTTCAGTGCCCAGCAAAAGTAAATCGGTGGAGTAAGTCAGGTGTGCTCACTGACTGCAAAAAGTGCTATCATATATTTTTGAGCCACAGGTGTTTGCTCTGTTTCTGTGAAATGCTTTATTCTTACCATTAATTCCATTAATGGCTTTGTTTTATGAAACATGGTTTTCATGATTTTGCTAGTCTTGCTGCACTTATAGTAATGCTACATGCATAATTGCAGTAAATAGTTCATTATTTCCATCAAAATTGGCCCTATAGATAGATCAGACGTATAGATCACACGTAAGGATGCAGTACCCATGCAAGTCTCCTGAAGAACTTGAATTTGTTTGTCTTGGAAAATGTGAGTAGCCTTTAGAGCTGCTAAGCAATTATGTGACAAGGGAAGTAGGTTTGTTTCCCACAGATGCGGGCGAGTGAAGTAATTCAGTAAGGCAATTTGATATTATGCTTAATTTGATTAAGCCTTAGAGAATTTCTGAACAAATTAGTGTTCAGCATGACAAAATCTGATGTTCTAGCTGAGATATGCACTAAATTGTTCAAGATTATTGTGAGAAATCACTGAAATAATAGCGTACGTATTTTTAAAAAGTCAGAGAAGACACAGGTTGATAGTTCTCGAATATTAGAGCAAAAAATTTGCCATCAGTACACACACAGACTTGCTGAATTGCGCTTGATTTGCCGTGATCAAGGAATATTGTATTGCATGTATTCAGGACTCCCATGTAAATATTTGAGAATTTCAGTGATGGTAAGTGGCTGTTTGCATTTGAAAAGAGAATACTTCAATATAAAATAACAGAATGGTAAAAAGGAGTTCATGGTAAAGATAAAAGCTGTCAGGAGAGTTATCAAACTGAATCAAAATGGAGCAGAAGTTAAAAAGATGCTTGGAACTGGGCAACTTTTCCTTTGTGCTGAAGTTTTGTTACAGGTATGTGCACAAGTCTCTGCAGAGTGCAGATAAGATTTCTGGGGAATTCTAAAGACCTCTGAAGTGATTTTAAAAACCCAAATGGTGTGCTTAACTATGTTGGGAAAAAAAAAATCTTTTCCAGAAGCCATTTAAAATTCAAAACTATTTTGGTCTAAATGAAATCTGAGATTGATGGAGTGAACTCTTATACTAGAATCCACCTCAGAGACTTTCAGCCACCTGAAAAAAAATAATTCTTTATGCTTAAAACTGTACCTTATATGAGAATTTGAGCAGACATCAAGAGTCCAGAAATGACCTTGAATGTGTATGCTGTTTATTTAATAATCTTCTTTAACAAACTTATGAGACTTACATAGTTTCAATGCAATTTACCCACAAAACTAGCATGTTGTTCCACCCCTTGGAAGACCTCCGTCAATTTATTTCTCAGATATTATTTGACAGATGACCCCATTTGATGCTACGGCAGTGCCAGGTGGAGCAGCAGGAGAGCTCCCAGCTGTTCCAGGGTGACTAACACGGTGGAAACTGGCAAAGAACAGCACGAGGATTGATTTGCACATTAAAGTGAGATAGAAAGTGAAGAAGTTATCTTCCTGCTATGACAGGGTAATCCCTTTCTTTTATTCTCCATAACTGCTTGCTTTTACAAAAGAAGAAAAACACTGATTTCGCACACCAGCTAGAGTTAAATGCATGCTGAGTGAGCTTCCCACTTTCTATTCCTGTAGTCACCATAGTGTGCTATTCAGGAATACTGGACACTGTTACTGTACTGCATTGTAAAAAGAAAGTTCACTCGCAATGATGCTGTGTGCTATTTCAATGTAATCTTGAATTTTGACAGCACAATGCAAAATTTTTGTGCATTCCAGATTTTTGCAATTCATTCTCCTGTTAATCTCTTATCTTCTAACTGGTATTCATATGTTAATTTGTTATTAGCACACCAGTGTACTCTTTTAACATACAAGTGAATTGATGCCATCTCAGAGAGAGGCATTTAAAGAGACACAGGGTTGATGAGTTTATTTAACAAAGAAAATTCAAAAAATTATGCTACTCACACGTATTAGCATTATTTAGCATTAGAGAAATTCCTTCTGCTTCTCTGAAATTTATGCAGCAAGCCAATATGAGGGAGACAATAGGGAGGAATATTGTCTACATCCGCGCAGCTGTGCAGTCCTACCAAATTTGTCCCCTACGGGACTAAATAGATCCTGTGTGGATTATACTGGAAGGCACAGGATGGGTGAATAACCCAGACACTCCTCTTTGTCTCTATGAACAAGTAAAGACCAGGAAGGGAGGGATGAAGTGAGTTGAGGGCTATCTCATAGCAGACCAATGCAAAGTACTCAACATTCTGCAGAATCCCAGGGAAGGGGAGCTCTGGTGAAACTGTGTCTCTCAGAAGACCCCTCAGGATCGTACATTGTTTCCAGAAAGACCTGGACGGAAAGATGAGGAATGTCTTGATTTTAGCAATGGTAATTTGTTTAGTAGGTAAATGAATATGGATTACCTGGTGCATAACAAGAGCAAGGCTCTCTTTTTTCCTTTTTTTCCTTCCATTCTTCAACTGAATTATTTCAACTTGCATTGTAACTGGTTCATTTAAACTTACTTGTAGGATTCTAAAGTTTGTCCTGGGCGAAGGGAGTTATTCTGGATACAGACCTTTCTAGTGCTAGGTTTTTGAAGAGCTAGAGAAACCTGATGTGGTATAACACCTTTTCTGTTTGTTCATCCTTTTGTCCTGAATATATGTATAGACTTGTATGTACTTTGATTGTTTCACTATTGTCATACTTAGACTCTTGCTTTTCCTGTAAGGATTGGAGTGAACGTGTAAGACAGGATAGTGGGAGGTGAGAATTTCACACACATCCTACCCAATACTCAGAGATGCTTAGGAATCTGCCGTCACCCAACTACAAACACTGTGTGTCATACCTCTTTGGATATGCATCGCATGATTCAGAAATACGTATTTATAGTTAGCTGCAGCTACTTCTAATTATTGTATCCAAATATTTACTATGTCCAACACCATTACAAAACAGAGCTTCATAAAAACTGTATGTGTATTGAAGCATAACTGCCACGGCACAATGTCTGAGTGATGTATCTGCTGGGGTGACCTTGCAGGTCAGGCTTCATACTAGAATTGGCTTTAATTAGAAGCTGTCCTATTCCCTACACGCATCAGAGAAGTAGTCAGAAAGCTGGTATTCTGTGCTACCTTTGAAAATGTGGAAGAAAGTAAAGGACAAGAGATTCTGTGGAACTGAACAGGGAAAGGGCAAGCACACTGAATTGCAGGACTGAGAAGAAGAAAACCTTTGTCAGTTTATAATTGCACCATAGTTTAAGCTTGTGAGCAGTGGTCAGTGGAATAAAATGTGTTTTTTCCCTTTTGAGATTGAGAGAAGGAAGGATGTTTTTAGGAAGTTTATTGTGTTTTCATTTTTGTTTTTTGAAGCCTTTAGTTGCATTTGTCCTGTGGGCTTGTAAAGAATGACAGGTGTCATTCTCCGGTATGGGACTGAGGACTGCTAAGGGTACTAATTGTGAGTGATGGTTTTCTTTCATATATCACTCAGCTCCTATTCGCTTAAGAGTGCCAAAGAGCTCACTCATTCACTAGTTACTAATAAGCTAAAGCAATTTATTTACTAAGTCAGTTTTTAAAAAATTTTCTCCACTGCTTTGTTAGCCAGAGAATTGGAGTTTCAGTTGGTTTTTTAGCTGCTAAATACTTCCTATCAATTCTCAGCCATGAAAACTCACCTTACCCACTTCTTGGTTATTAAGAGATTTCCTTTTCATAACGCTGAGTACATATCCAGCTCAAAGGCATAGCCATATGGTCCCTTGCAGATTAGGGAATTCCCTCAGATGATGTCTCACAGCACAGAGGTTCTGGAGTCCTCTAAAGACTGTGGACACTTAACTGTATAGTTTGGAGGGAGTTTTGAAATCATTAGCTGGTGCACTGGTAATAGCAACACAGGACTCAAAGGAATGATTATTTATTACTTCCAAAAGCTACTGGGGCTGTATTGTAGACCTGTGAATCACAGGCTCTTACTTCACATAGAGGAAACAAAGTGGTGGAAAAGTATTTAAAAACCCAGGAATCTGCTTTCATAGGGAAAGGAAGTACTGTATGTTTAGGCAGCATGGAAATGTGTATTAAGCAAGGGAAGTGAAGGGAAAAGACCTGAAAACATCAAAACTTCCAGTGGTACTAATCATATGCTGCAGCACTGATTTTCAGCCCACCCAGTACTTATAGAGGAATATATGTTTTAGAGATGTCAGAGTACACTGCCGTTTTTGCTTTTTTATGTAACAAATTCAAGTCTAGACTAAATTAACAGAAATTACAATTAGTGATGGCTATTCCTTATTGTACATAAAATCAGCTGTTTGAGGCCTGTTGTCCGCACTATGATGTCATCATTTTGCCATAATGACACCAACTGACAGCATTGCTGACAACCATATTATGCAAGCCAGTAATTAGATAGGCATAGCAAGTGAATATCTTCTCGACACTACTAGTGGTGTCTCTGTCATTATACTGAGTCACATTGCTGTGGGTGGTGTGGGAAATCTTATATTTGCCTCTGGCAATGCTAAAACTACTCTTTTGTGTAAAATAATGTAGATGTTACACAGTAATGTATTTTTGTAAATGTAAGAATACATTACAAATAACATTTTTAACACATTTTAGGAAATGTGGGTAATGACATCTAATAAGAATATTTACAAGGTGTTTTACATGGCATGTTGCAAAATGGGTTCTTGCTTTTTCTGAATACCACAAGTTTCTGTAAACCGCTCAAGAAGATGGGGTAGGGGGGACTGTAAAGTATGTGTCAAACAATCAGAAATACTGGATCCAGCTACTTCAGTATCTGTAAAACAAACCCAAAAAGTTTACCAAAATGAATAAATAATATAGGGAATTTAGGCAAAATTATAATAGAATTTCATCTTGTTAGAAAAATTAAAGATTAAGAATAGGGCTGGTCAGAAAAAAAGCTAAATATATTTTCCAGAGAATTTCAGTATTTCATAAGATGCTGGTAAGATGTAGAATGGATTTATCCTGGGTCCTGGAAGGACTTCTGCAAGCTTCTCCTTTTCTAAAACCATTAATCTATTCACCTATTTGACTTTATAGTAAAGCTCATCCATTATCTCTAAACATGTATTACTCTGGGTTTACAAGACCTCCTGTGAAATCCTCAGGAATTTTAAAATAGTCTACAAAATATTCTTCTCCTAAGGGATATAAATTGCAAGGGAGGTAATAAATGCTTTCATGAGTCTGATGTATCTTTTATTATATGAATTGTTTGGCTCATTTGAATTGCACAGATTACATGAAACCCACCTCTCTATTTTTCCTTATCTTGTTTTTAGAGATAGTAGTCAGTCATGGGGAATTTTGAATTGCTCTGAAGACTTAACTTAATTCTGTTTCTGTTGTAACTAAGGAAATGTTCAATGGCTGAAAAATTGGCTGAGTTAAAATTAATTCTTGAGAAAATTTCACAGTCAGAAGTATTTTATTGCAAATTAGCATGGATTGTATAGCATGAGCCATTGCTTCTGTACGTAATATGGTTGATGAGATGTGTCCTGGCAGACATACCAAGTTCCCTCTTCCCCCATTCTTATAGAATTTTGGTAATGGTCTCAATGTTTGTTTGTTTTTTCTGCTGTCTTCCGGTTGTGTGTTATAGTTTGCCTTTCTTGTGGGTCTTAAACTTGTCATGATATGGTGTTTTATGACCTAAGTGGTGTGAATATATAGAGTGTAGATGTATTGTGAACTCTTGTGGAACAGACTGTGTAAATGCTTCGTGATTGCTGGGACTGGATCCAGCTGTCAAACGATCCCTCTCAACTGTGTCCCCACAGCCCCATGTTGCTGTTCCTGCCAGTGACTGACACTGTGCTGAGTGTCCGTGTGCAGTGACAGAGCCATGAACTACATGTACAGAAAGAGGTGCTGGTGCGTGCTAGCTGTAAAGTTTAGGAAGCCTTTTTGGTACGAATACGCCCCTTTGTAACTGCAAGGTCAGACTAGTTTCCTTCCATCCTTTGCTTGGGGACTGTTTGTTTCCCTTGTGAATATTTCTTACTGGCTCAAGTATTCCTCGCACCTGCTTTGTAAGGGAGGAGTCTTTTAGTCTGCAGTGGTGTCAAATGCTGCATTATTGGTATCTATTGCTTTTAAGCTCATGAGAGATTACAAAGACAATAGACTTATGAGCCTGCTGTTTCAGAGGTTTCCAGCAGATCTGCTGGAGTTACAAGCCGATCAGCAGTACTGAAAACCAGTCCTTACGAATAAAACTTTATGTATTCACAGATCTATACTTTTCATCCAAATATTGGGATTTGTTTTTACTTAATTTATATGTGCATATATAATTTAGATATAAAAAGTTTATTAAAATTAACTTTAAAGTTTACTTTACAATTATTCCTTCTTCATTTTTGATTTATTCTTTCTATATAGCTCTTATTGTCTGATATGATGGGACATTTGCAATCTTGTTTGTCCCTTATTACAGTAAACAGTTCAAGATAAAACATCCTTCTCTACTTCATCTTGCTACTTTACAGACTAGTGGAGAATTGGACTTTCAAAGGCACTAAGGATTACTGCGATGGGTGGGTGGTATGGTTGATCTTAAAATATTCTGAGATAGAAGTAGTCATCAGTAACCTGGGCCTCCAAGCAGTGCAAAGTGTTGAAGGAGTTTATGGCTGACTTGCTGTGTATTTCCTCTCCTTGATTTAAGTATCCCTCTGAGTACAACAGCTATTGGAATCATGACAGGAGGAATAATTCTACATAGAGAGACATTGGAGGTTTAATTTATAATAAAATTGGTCAGACAGAAAAAATTAAAGGAAGTGCAGTATATTAGTAAAGCCCATCCATATGGGTGGAATATGTATGGATTTAAAGCCTCTACTACTCTGCGCAGGTAGTCCCATTCAGCTATATGGAGTTGTGCATTTCCACTAGAGTAATTTCCACACGGAGCAACTTGGTAGAATGACACAATGCACAAAAGTGCAAAAAAGTTTAAAGGCACTGAATATGTAAAAAGAATGGAAGTTCCTAATTGCCTTTGCCTGCAATGTTAGAGCTCACCAGTTAAAAGACTTGACCAAGAGTCCTGGTTTCAAGTCCCATAAGCAATTTCAAATGCACTACTTTCTAGGAGAGAAAAAAGGAAAAGAATCTGCATGTTATTTTGTGGTGATGTTTATATTTCTGCTGAGCAACTCTGCGATATGCACTAGGAAGAGCACCCCAGACCAGACTCCAACTGTCAGAGCACCCTTCTACAGAATCATGCTTCCTCCTCTGCTTTCTCAGAGATACTACTTCAGTAATAGCCATGGAGAGTGCATATGATTAAAAAAAATATTGTGTGTCAAATTCACCCTACTTTGGCTATTTCGCCAGCTGGTCTAATGCCAGCTGGCAGCTAAGCACCAGAAGGTCACTCACTCACTCCCCCCCTTGGTGTGTGTGGGGGGGGAGAATCATAAGGCTAAAAGTGGGAAAATTCATGGGTTGAGATAAACGCAGTTTAATAGGTAAACCAAAGCCGCACGTGTGGTCAAAGCAAGACAAGGAGTCCATTCGCTGCTTCCTGTCGGCAGGCAGGTGTTGGGCCATCCCCAGGAGAGCAGGGCTCTATCACACATAACGGTTACTTTGGAAAAGAAATGCCATCGCTCAGAATTTCCCCGCCTTCCTTCTTCCCTCAGCTTGTCGTTGCTGAACATGATGCCATATGGAATATCCCTTTAGTCAGTTGGGATCAGCTCTCCTGGCCGTGTCCCCTCCCAATCTCTTGTGCACTGCCTGTGTGAGAAGCAGAAAAGGCCTCGACTCTGTGTAAGCACTGCTCAGCGGTAACTGAAACATGCTGGTGTTATCAACACTGTTTTCAACACAAATCCGGAACACAGCCCCATACTAACTACTTGGCTGCCTGCAGGATTAAACCACAACACTACTATGAAGAAAATTAACCCTAGCTTAGTCAAAAGCAGCACACTCCAAATGGTGGATAATATAACTGTTTCTGAACTGTGCTCTTTTGTAGTGATAAAGTATTCTGAGTATGGGCTTTCTATATGCCCATTACACTTGAAATTAAACATTACTCAAGACTGCGGCTAGAATTCATAAAAAAAACCAATCCCTGTTGATCTGTGGTGGGCATTCCCTGCAAGTGGCTTCCAAACCAGGCTATTATGGAAACTCCAGCTGTAGGAACGCTTAGCTTATGGCTCCTGATGGGGAACTGTGAGAGCCTTTCAAAGTTGAAGAGCTGGGAGAACACATCAAAAAGCTTTTAGGAAATCTCCGGAAAAGAAGAGAAGCACTTTCAGATTTGCATCTAGGTGGCGCTTTTCAGAAGTACAGGTGAGCATATAGGCAAAATTTAGATGCCTAAGGCTCACTTTAAAAACCTAAGTTAATTACTCTATTTAAAGGGTGAAATTTTACCTTAAAACTGGTAAAGATGGACAACGCTTTCAACTTTTCAGACAATGAGAAGAAGTTTTCAAATGTTAAGTAACAGAAATACTTAAAGTTCTTTTTTCTCCCTTAGCAAAAAAATAATTTATCTTTTTCACTTGTAAAATGTAGCAGAAATAGTTCAGTAACACTATATCCCATTGGGATATTAATGCAGTGAGTCCAGCCATTAGGGATATATAAAAGTGCTTGGCTGTACTGAACTACTGGACCCTACAGGATATTAAAAAAAAAAAAAAGTGAGTTGGGAGAGAAATAAAGTTGTCATGGCTGTCTGATGAATCAGTGATTCTTTAGTAAGTAGAGGTGGCTTTAGTGAAAATAGGTACTTTTTATGTTATTTCAGCTTTTGTTGCACAGATCTATCTTATATGAAAATTCTGGTTGAAAGATACCTTTCTCAACAAATTGTCTTGATCTCTGGAGGCAAACCCTATTTCACTTCAGGCTTGGAGAATCTCTTTTGCTTCTAATCTATCAATGCATTAAGAATCTAGCGTGAAGTTAAATGTCTGTTACAAAGCAGGTAGGTAACTCATGTAGTAGTGCAAAAATCTGATAGCAGATGTTCAACATGTTATTTTAAGTTCAGAGGGCTTGATTATGTTTGATTTTAGGAAAAGCTCTTCTGTGTCCTCCTATTTACAAGCCTTTAGTGGCGTTTTGCAGTGCACTAAATACGGTTCATTTTCTTTTGTGCAAGATATAGAAGTCCCATAGATGATGATTTTTTATTACTTTTTATTTCACTCTGGGAATTTGACAGTGGCTAAAGATTGGACAGTACTGCAACAGATTGATTGTATTCATGGAAAGCTCATTGCTTACACCGTGCTGCTTTCCCATCTATTTTTTTTCTACTTAAAGAATTATCAAGTGCAAGGAAGCTCTGACAAAGGCCTGTCTTGACATGTGAGAAGCAGAGTTAATGTGCAGGGCAGAAGGAAGAGACCCTGTATTCTTAAGTGATCATATCTTCCCGCAAATGCTGAAAAAGGTTCTTGAATGAGAGGAATTTATCAGTGCTTTTATTATTGCGTTTTCATTCACCCTGTAAGGAAGAATGAGTCAGCAGCCATGATTTTCCCCTGTATTTGTGCTTGTGCTCCTTTCTTAGTTGAACTTGATGCACAGTAAGATGGTTCCTCCAGCCCTCTTCCCAGTGGGATGGAGCAGGATGTCTAATCAACCATCTCCTTATATCCTTCATGAATTGCTACAACAAAAATGCAGTGATGATTATTCAACATCCTTGCTAGCTACTGATGGTGATTATGGTATCCCTAACAAAGCATTATGATTTTCAAATAGGGAATAAGTAGCAAGAGCAAATATAATTATTTCCTCTCACGATAATTTTCAAAAGAAGAGCAAGAAGAAAAAGGAGAATCAGTCCAAACCCACATCACCTATATTGAAAATAGGATACATCAATAGAATAATTTCTAGAGATATTTTCATGCAGTTTCAAATGACTTTTTGGTCCCTAGGACTGTTTTCTGACTCAATGGAACAGTGAAGGAATGAATATTGACTATGAAGAAGATCAAGTACAAATAAGAGAGTTTAAAATACTGGTCAATACAGGAAAAGCAAATATGACATAAAGTATGAAGAGAAATATCCATAACAAAAATATACTGTTCATGTCACCATATCCCTTTCTTCTACTCCTCTGCTTCCTCTTCACAGCTAACATATAGTTAATGTATAAAACAAAAGGAGCACCAGGAATTTAGGGCAGAGATTGTTAAGGAACATAGTCTGAAGAGAGAAAGTAATTAGGCCAATGTGAAAAAGAGTAAGGTAGTCCAACAAATGTCTAAAACTATTGTGTGGTATTCAGCTATTTCAAAGGGTGAGAAGTCAGCAAATGAGAATACGTGAACCAATTATTGCAAACAAAGAGGATATATGAGGAAATTATATATATACAGCTATAGTTTCTATTTATCTTCTATACTTACAAAGGGATTTAAACTTCCAAAAATATTTCAGGCGTGGGCATTTTAAAGATTCTCTGCTAGAAAATATTCATCAGTGAAATAAATCTGAAACTTGCTAAGGAGTTCAAGAGGTTTTGGTGACTTGGATCAAACTTTAACACTACTATATACAGAAGAAATTTTGCAACTTACAGAGGGTATTACATCAGTATCTAGAAAAATGCAACTTATCGCAGTCAAGGAAGAATTTACACACTTTTATATTTTTACAGTAATTGATAAACAGCATCAACAAATTAGATAACTAATTAAGAAAGTAAAGTATATGGAATTAAGAGTTAGGTGAAGCACCAAAGAGTAATGCAAATTATCTCCTGAGTAAAGAAGATTTTACAAACCAGCAGCGTAGATATTTGCTGACATTGGTGGAAAGGCACTATCCTCTAATCATGATTTGTTCCAGCTAAAAAGTTGTGAAATTTTCCTTGAAACAACTGGCAACATAGCTGCTTTGAGAATTCTGGATTTACTGCTGACTGCCTTGTTACTCCTTGAGATAATTTTGTTCTTCCATAGATGGGACTGAGGTCCCTGCAATGGTATTAGAGAGAGGCAGGAAGCTTCTAGTGCCAGCTAGGTGATTTACCTTACAGGTATATCTTGGCTCATCATCAGTGAGAAGAGTGAAGTTTCAGGTTTTTCCTCACTGTCTATATAGCCTGAACTCCTTAATGCAATAGAAACAAGGGTGGATAGGCTACAGAACAATTTTCAGTAAAAGCCAGCAATGTATTGAAAATTAAAGATTAATATCTCATCTAAAAATGTCATTAGCATGTCTGCTGTATTCATGAGTTTTGAATGAAAGGGAAATAAAAGAAGTTGAACCCGTTTTCTGGGCTCTGGAGTTGCAGAAAGATCACCATTATCTGTTCTTAAAGTGCATTGAATTTCTTGTGCTTTGTAATCCACCTGCAGGAAGTTTATAGTTACTGATTGAAACCCTATTCAGGGGCTGCTGATTTGAACTTCGCTTAAAATACATGCATTGTTTCCCTCCTGAAGATAAAGTTAAATGCTGTATTTTAGGGAAGTTATCAAACCTTTTGCTTAGATTTACTCTCATACTGATTGGTTATTGTTGGTCTTTTGCTTACTTAAAAAAATATCCCCCTAGCAGTTTATGTTGGATGTCATGTCTGTCTTTGAATTTTTCTACCCTAAAGTAGCAGAGCTGCATTTCTCAAAGAGTTATCTTTATAAAAATAGAGCTATGCTTTCTTAAAAAAGAATTTGGTAGATCTTGCAATTTTTTGTAAATGCTTCTATTACATTAAGGTGCCTGATTTTGAAATCACTGAATATAAAATTTAAACTTTTTGAGGAAAAAGAATAAAAATCTCTGTCAGTAGCCTATGGAAAACTGTGCAATATTTTACTGTCACTGTTGGTCCGTGATTCTTTTCTTATTTCTCTTTAGTTTTACAATTCAAACTTGTAGCAGGTACTATTAATAAAATAATAACTAACATAGAGAAAGGAAGCTTAATGCACGGTACCTGCTGTAAGTTGATGATAAGTCTTAGAATTCTTTAACTGTTATCTTGGTCAGTTAGAAGCTTTGGCTTCTTAGTTATTTAGAAAGCACAAACCCTCGAACAGTTCTGGGACTGAAATATCTAAATACTAGTATGCATACATAGTATGCATATAAAGATAATGGTATGCATATAGAGATAATTAAATTGGCTAGCTATATTGCTGGCTGACAGAACCAAAGGATGAGTAAACATGAAGTCAAAAAGGAGGCTTATGATTATGATACAGTATTTTTCTTGATATGGAGTGATAATACAAACAATAGTTTGGCTGAATGATAAAAGCAAAGTATAATGGAAATAGATTGTTAAATCTTTAGAAGATGAAAGATTAAATGTAGAGTCAAATCCTTCTTTCAACTAAATAGGCCAGGTTTATCTGTAGTGAAATCTTACTGACTTGACTTTGGCGGAATTCTACCTGAAACTAATTTGGCCCAATTTCTTTTTCATTGAGGATAATCTGGAGTGGAGAAACATAACAGTTTTGGGGGGGAAATAGAGGAGGTCAAGAATGGCTTAAAATGTTGGGGTTTTTTTCCTCTTTATGGAACATTAGAGCAAAATTCTAGCTCATACCTGGGAAACATTCTTATTCGAGATATGAGGACATACACTCAATAGAATTAAGGGCTCACACTTTCATCTGGTGCAAACAGGTTAACTTCCTTGAAATCAGTGGAAGTAAAATGATTTTCATACATGAGTATCTGATCACAATGCAATCTGGAAGAAATGGATTACATTATACCTTGATATTTTAATGTATATCTATTTCTGTTCACTAAGAAATTTCTGCTAATATATATTGAATCTAAAATGGCATTTGAAATCGGTATCTTCCTGATCATTTTTTCAGCTTCTTAGTTCCAAAACCAAAACTTGGTTTGCTTTCTTAGATATTGGTTTCAACTCACACCACTAGATACTAGTCCATTTGGACAATACCTAACCAGTAAACTAAATTAAGAACCAGCTTGAGTGGACCCTTCTTCTTCTTCATATTGTATATAAACAATTTGATAGTAAGTTTCTGGGATTTCTATTTTGCTTTGCCCTCTCCAAGCATAGCCTAGAGTAATAGTAGCTCTATGAATAACTTGCTCAAAGAATTATCAAAAGTTGTCTGTCTGCTGCCTAGTCCTTACAGAAAGACTGGGCTTCCTATTTTAAGACACTGTGAAACAGAGGAAACTGAAAAACAAGCATATAAATACATAATTTCATAGAATCATAGAAAGTTTTGGGTCGGAAGGGACCCCTAGAGGTCATATAGTCCGACCTCCCCGCAGCGAGCAGGGACACCACTAACTAGATCAGGTTGCTCAGAGCCCTGTCCAACCTGGTCTTGAATGTTTCCAGGGATGGGGCCTCTGCTACCTCTCCGGGCAACCCATTCCAGTGTTTCACCACCCTCATTGTAAAGAATTTCTTCCTTATATCCAGCCTAAACCTACCCTGTTTTAGTTTAAAACCATTACCCCTCTTCCTGTCACTGCTGTCTCTATTAAAAAGATTGTCCCCATCTTTCCTATAGGCTCCCTTTAAGTACTGAAAGACTGCAATCAGGTCTCCCTGCAGCCTTCTCTTCTCCAGGCTGAACAAGCCCAACTCTCTCAGCCTGTCCTCCTAGGAGAGGTGCTCCAGCCCTCGAATCATTTTTGTAGCCCTCCTTTGGACCCGCTCCAATAGTTGCATGTCCTTCTTGTGCTGAGGGCTCCAGAGCTGAACGCAGGACTCCAGGTGGGGTCTCACCAGAGCAGAGAAGAGGGGCAGAATCACCTCTCTCAACCTGCTGGCCACGCTTCTCTTGATGCAGCCCAGGACATGGTTGGCTCCCTGGG
>Ga0065711_1033781_pt1 | contig 24844 bp, 11 predicted proteins | sample Hoacrofraction12_FD_59098 | JGI IMG/M metagenome (GOLD analysis project Ga0065711, IMG submission 59098) | Hoatzin crop microbial communities from Cojedes, Venezuela - Epithelial fraction 12 v2 (version 2) | ecosystem: Host-associated > Birds > Digestive system > Esophagus > Crop | place...
TACAATGAGGGTTGTGAAACACTGGAACGGTTTGCCCAGAGAGGTAGTGGAGGCCCCATCCCTGGAAACATTCAAGACCAGGTTGGACAGGGCTCTGAGCAACCTGATCTAGTTAGTGGTGTCCCTGCTCTCTGCGGGGGGGTTGGACTAGATGACCTGTAGGGGTCCCTTCCAACCCAAAACTTTCTATGATTCTATGATTCTATGATACCACAATCAGTACATTAAAACAACACATTACTTTAAAGTTAGCTGTAAGTGCTGCTGCTGATTCAACATTACAGTGTACTTGTGACTAGATTACATCTTTCCACATCTGATATAGTAGTTGACAAGAGGAAAAAATGAGTTAATGGAAATAGCAGAAGAATTCAATAGATAGATGGCTAATAGAAATTATATGACCATGATTTTTGCTGCTTGATAGCAGGAAAGAGAGTAGCTGACCTACAGAAGACAAAAGACATTATATTAGAATACAGAACCTCCCTATGATAACCTCTGTCAAAAACAATTATCAGTATGAAGAAGACATAGGTAATGAAAGCATGCAAAAGGATTCATGAGAAAAATGCAAATGATGACCCTAAACTGACTGAAGAAAATATCGTTATCAGGAAGGGACCTCAGTAGTGAAAGACTGTGCCTGACTGAGGCAGCAGCAAGGACAATGAAGACAACTGTACTACTTAGTGGACTCAATAAGACCTCAAGATCAAGTAAATCAATATGAGAATGAAGAAAAAAATATGTCATCATCAGGACCTTCATATTTGGTACAGAAATTTAATGATCTGAAATGAAGGCTGAAAGGAATTTGGAAGGATGTGTCCAAAAGAACGCAGAAGAGTGGTAGGGTGACTCTGTCAGATTCAAATCAGATGGATGGGGACCAATTATCCAGATTCTGTGTTGAAGTTGCATGAGATGGCTTGACCAAATGATCAGAATGAGGATCAAAAGGATCCCAAAGCAGTCTTTTGTGTTAGATGTGATCCTCCAGGTAAGACACATGTCTTTATGAATCATGCAATTAACATCTCTCTGAATAACCAGTAGGGCTTCACATCTATTTGCTGCCCTGTTGTTTAAAGTCTTCCTTCATGGCTAGATTGCTGCATGCTGAAGATCAGACTGAAATTCAGAGGCAAGCACCTGCTAATCAGGCACATACTAAGTATGAAGTCTAACACCTTGTCATGGAATTACTCCATTGGTGGCAATTTTGTGGACTTTTCATGAGAAACTTCTGAGCACCCAGGCTTTCCAGGCATGTAAATAACAACCTGTCTCTCAAATTTACTGCTTTCATTGCAGAGGAGTAGCAGGCATCTGAAAATGTGAACAAAGGACTGTGCACGCTGTGAAAGAAAGATTTCTCCTCTCATATGCCCAGAATGAGCTCAGACCTAAGCATACACTTACCACCTCCTTCCTGATGCCCTGATTTCCACAGAAAAAAATATCTGGGCACAAGTGCTAAGCAGGAGCCTTGCTTGTCCCAACCAGGCCTCCAGTCGTTCAAGTGAAGCGACCAAGACCACCAGATTACAGTAGCTTAGTCAAATTGGTCGTTTAGGCACAACCTGTAGCACGAGATGTTTCCCATCCATTCCATTCATTGACCTAACAAATTTTGGGTTTGAAGTTTTCTGGCATTTTCAACTTTAATTTCAACCCATTTCTTACATTTTATTGATGCATCTGATCTGCTTCTGTTCTTTGGGAAACAGAGTCCTGCTTATTGGACCTGTGTCAACTCTGGTTTGCAGACACCTAAGCAAAGGATCTATTTTGTTTGGGTAGCACATTCATATGTCAAACCTTGCAAATTGTACCTTTTATCTCTAATAAGGTCTGCTGCAACTCCAGTCCCTGTTTACTGAATGTTTGGATGCCGTTTCATTTGTCTTGGCATAAAATCTTGGGCTTTTTCAGAGTCTGCTTGCTTTTCCTCCATTTTCTATAACTCTAAATTTATTCTGCAACATCTCTGGCCTTCGACTGGACTTGCATACCTAATTTGTTACGCCTTTCACATTTCCATGTTCATGTTACAGACTTGTGTTACTGCAGATTGATGATTTATCTCCCACTGATACTGTTACACATGTTCCAAGAACTATTTATCTTTTTGAGTGTTCAAAAGATAGTGTTTTACTGCACTAAATGTGAAAAAACAAACAAATCTATGAGTTTATGAAAGTGTAGTTCATCTGTAATAAGAATCTTCATGAAGATAAGGTGGTTTATTTTAAATCTTAGATCAAACAATACATTAATTCATATCTTCAGAATTACAATAACCTTCCCAGTGATGTGTACAGCATTTAACAAAGTAACAAATCATAAAATGGATGGAGTTACTAAAAAATAATTGTTTTCCTCCATAGTGAAGGGTTGTAGGACCTGTTCACCTGAGTAGCAAGGATTATCAAGAAATGTTATGATTTAATTGACTTTTTCTTGAGTTTGTCTGTGTGGACAAAATACAACTGTCACTGCACTCATTGGTAACAAATAGGCTAAAATAGATGCCTAAACCTACATTTAAAAGAAAATTTTGTCAAAAGCTCTGAAATCCCACTTTCAAAATTCATTCACACACTTCGCCTAAAGGTTGCCAATGAGCTCCTAATTCCCTTGGTCAATTTAAAAATGGAGCTTTTATGTCAGGCTTACTTTATAAAAAATATTTGTCCACTCTGCCCAGTTTTTTTCTCTTATTCACTTATAATTGTGGAAGAACTTGTTAAGCTTTCCTTCTAAATCACAGACCAGAATTTGGCAAAATGGATCGCTAGTTTCCTGCAAACACATGGCCTATAGAAGTAATTGCTTATCACAGTGACTTGTAACAGCATGACATACATATTTTTGCTTCAGTTATCATCTCTGGCACCTTGTCACTGTGGAAGGCAGAAGTCCAAAGTAGCTGGGAAGGGCTGTCCACTAGCTCAAAGTAAGTTTTTTCCACACAACATCGTCAACTTTTTGTCAGATTATGTCTTCACTACTCTTAACAGATAGATATTTCCATATATACCTGGCAATGTCAAAGCATTTAAGAATAATATTTGTTGGATATGTTATATTTCAGATGATTAAGGCAAGGTTTGAGTTGGGGTTTTTTTAATATTTATTTGTTAAATTCATTAATTATGCAAAAAGACATGATCCATGGCGCTGCAGATATGACATGCACAATGGCACAAAGGAAGATGAGGATGCTGAGAGTAACCGGTTCGTGAAGGTACCTAATTTTATCTATTCTGTAAAGCAGGATGGTTTCAGAAATATATATTCTAGCTCATAGATGTCGTAAGTCCCTAGCTCTTGACCTGATAATCGCATAAACTTTCCAAATAACTAACTTTACTTCCTAACCCAAGAGTTTTTACAAAGCAGAATATCTTCATGCTCTACCAAACTATGTATCTAGACATAGGGCGAAACCGTATTGTCTCTTGTGTGTCAGTAGAAGGTTTAATGTGTCCATGATTAAAGGAGATGTCAGAGACAGCTGTAGTATGGACATATCTCCTGATTCCCAGTATTCTCTTATTCGTATTGGATAATATACTCTACCATTAGGGCACCAGTAAATAATGAAGGGCAGATCAGCATGCCTGTGTGCACCCAAGCGTCTGGTCTCTCTTTTCCGTCAGTGCTGGAAACTCTTCCTTCCCCTCTGACAACACACTTTATGCCTTCAGGTCCTGTTTCATGTTTCTCTAAGCAGTTTTCCAGTGAATTATACTGCAATTAATGGTTGTCATCTTCTTTTGGAACATTCTTCTGACACTTCCTAGTAGGTAAAACTTTTTTTGCTGCTGACTAGCAGCATGTATGTCAATATTTGAAAATGGGCTAAATCATAGGCAACATTCCAGATGAAAGCTCTTGAACTGGAAATATGATTAGAACTGACCTGCAACAGAAGATTCTTTGTTCCTTCTTCTCAGAGGTCTAACTGAATCACTATGCATATTTTCCCTAAAACTCTTATACCTCTTTCATCAGCTTTTAAAGATGTCACTAGAACTTTGCCCACTTACGGTGGATATATAAGAAAACAGGGAAAATATGTTTCATTAAATATGACATGCTTTGGCTTTACACTGTGTTTTGTGTTGTTATGCAGCTGCACAGCTCAGCTGTCTTCAGAGACGGCTGTGCGAGCTGGACCTCATTGCACAGTGTCGTACTGCACTCTCACATATCTTACCAATTGCATTATCCTACCTTCCCTTTATTCTGCCAAGGCAATACAACCAGATGAAATAATGTCATACTTCTCAATTTTAGCACCAACCTGGCAATGTAGGAGAACCAAACATCTAAGAATCCTTTCTTCTCTGCCCCTCGGCAGGATATAAAGTTGTCTTTCATTTTTCAGAGACTTCGTGCATCTGTTCAAGTCAAGAACGCCAAATCTCTATCTACCAAAGATCTATTCTCTGCCAGAACTGAGTCTCAGAAGTACAAAAGAGTGACACTATAAACAGTTAGAATACAAAAATTAGATATGAACAGTATTAAAAATAAAGCATTAACACATTGATGTTATTCTTCTCAGAGTACTCTAATATAATTGGTTAATGACAATGTAAAATAGAATACATAGCTGTAGCACTTTTCATGCTTTCCACACAAAATCTCAAGCCAAAAGTCATAATGACAACTGGAACCTTACAGAGCCCTGGTGAAACAGGCATTATTATCTCCATTTTAGAGATTTTGTAAGGGGGAGGGAGGGAGAAATGTTTGATTGCACTGGTTTTTAGGGATCGCTGCAGCTCTGCATCACAGAATTGGGAGCTTCTGGAGACAAGGAGAAAGGCAAAGCATTTTCAGGGACAAAGAAGGAACACAGCTGCTCTACCAGCATGGTAGTTATTGTGAGTGCTGCTGCCAGAGCAGAAGGAAAAGGGCTATGGTGTTTTCTCTCACTTCGTGCAATCCATTGCCAATGTGAAGGCTGGATGGAGATTGTCATTCTCTGCTGGTGCAGAAGCTTCCCCTCACCATTGCTTGCACTCCCCTGCAGGGGCCAAGGCATCCCCGTCTGCCGCTGAATGGATTGCCCTGAATGACCTGTGCCTGGGACAGGTGACAGAGCTGCAGCTTTCACCACATGTGGGTTAAAAAACCAACAAACCTTATATTTTTCATGAAGACTGACATGTCAAAGTACTGCTGTCACTTGTGCTCTTCCTACCAGAGCAGCTTCTGCATCAGCGTGTTAAATAGCCTCTTACTGAGACCTAGGGAGGAGATGTGTGCTGGCTACTGAAAGCCCCACAGACCTTCAGAGCTTCAAGTTGATGATAACTGCTTTAGAGGATAACCAGAGATGTGTCTGGTTCAGATGAAACGTTTAGTTTTAAATGGGCATCTGACGTCTGTCGATGGCAGAGGTCTAATTTAGACTTCCTTGATCACCATGGCTGGCACACTCCCAGGTACTGCATTATATTAACAAGGTTCATAAACTGTCAGATATAACTCATCCACTTAACTCCCTGCAATGAGGCACAGACTCTGAGGACATGGCCTTTCCGAGAATGTTCTCTCTTCATAGTTCGTCATTCCCCCAAATGCCTCATGTGATATGATATTACTGGAATCTTCAGCTAAAAGGGTCAAGTTTTTTGGTCATATATGCTGCAGAATTTATTCATACATCTTCTGCCGCTCCAAGCAGTGATTGGGACCTTTGCCATCAAGCTATTTCCATTCCGGCCAAGGAGATCACTGTTTTTCATGCTGAATAAACAAGGGAGTGATCCCCTGCCCTGCAGCAGAAGGGCTGTAAGGGGAAAGGTGCCTTTAGCCATGGAATTCAAACTGTCCTTCTGCTTGGGGGCTCTAGAGGGTAATCTCTCTTTGTACTAGCCTAGGCTGCATGGTGTGATATACCTTTAAGCTCTCCAGTGGTTCTCCTTTTGCGGGAAAGGTTTCACAAAGCACTTTGGCATTTGCTTTTTTGAAGCCTGCTTAGCTGATTTTGCTGAATGGAAAAGGTAACACTGAAACATATCTTTTATTATAGATTACAAAGGTGGAAAAAGCCTGCAGTAGGCTAATGCTGAGAGGAAAAATAGCATTGAAACATGAGCTCTGTTCAGTTACTTTAAACACTAGATGCCACAGGAAGAGATTTTATTGACCTTGAAACCCCCCTGACAGTTGACGCTGTTATATTGTGCATCTAGAGCAAAATGTTTGTGCTAAGCAATGCATTTGCTGGATGTATAGATCCTAGGGAGATGCAATGATGTGGAGCACCCCATGCAGACTGCTTTGTATTTTCACTGAGATATCTGTCTCTCTTTATTCCAGAGCATGAGGCTTGAGGGAGCTGTGGTTAAGATAAGTTTATTCTGCCTCATCTTCCCCACATGTGTTGCCAGGGAGAGAGGCTGTCCTGGCAGATATCCCACCTTCCCATCTTGTGCATGGGCACAGACTGCCAGAGAGCACAGGAAAATCCTCCCCCTGACTTAGTCGCCTTCCTGGCAGCTCTGTTGCTGATGACACCACCGAAGAGATCTGTTTAGTCCTCTGTTGTTAGACCACAATTTCCACTTGGCTTCTGAAAGACTATTACTGTATTTCAATGAATGTTCAGGTTTTATCATTTCAGGCCCTATTCATCTAGACACCCTCTAGAGCTTTTCCTATGGATCCCTTACTTGGTTTTCTTTTTGTAAGTTAATGAACTTGATTGTTCAGGTTGCTGAAGAGCTGCTTCAGCTGAGCTGTGAACTTTGCATACTGTACATCAGTCTGCCTTGTCAACACCACCATCACCAGCCACCGCAGGAGAGCTTTGATCAGAGCATTATTAGGCTGTTACACCATAACCTCCACCATGAAGCCAGTGTAGTGCCAAAGCCATCATGTACCGTGGAATCTTGACCCTATGACTGCCATCAGGGACTTCAAATAAACAGCAATTCATCACAGTGAAAATAAATAGCATCACAGAGAAGGAGTCAGTTGTTACTGGAAAGTCTCTCTCACCTCTGATGAAATGTTCTGACTCTTGCCATTTGTGTGACAGCATTGCACTAACTTAATTTAACAGGTAATGATGGAGAAGAGAAAATTACTTGTGCTTTCTTTCTGAACTTTTACTCTATACAATTTTCATGGCTGGCCACAACCCTGAGAAGTTGGCAGACCCAAAAACACGTTTGTCCCTTTCTCATCCTCAACTCAGTCTCCTCTGAACGCTTCTGTTTCGCAGGTCCGAGGGCCTGGTGTTCACATTTACATCATCGAGGTCCACTTGTCATTTGGGTGCCTCAACATGGAGGGATGAGTTTTCATTGAACAGAAGCACTCATGTCTGTTTGCTTATGAGGAATTCAGATTCTGTTGTACTATCAAAATATTTCCCCCTATACGATCTGCACAGACTTCAAATATGCTTTTTTTTCCCTACTGCCCCTCGAAAGAGTGAATAGCATTAATAATCAAATGTTTTATCTAATGCAGTTCAGTTTTAAAAGCCAAGCATTTATTTGGTGAACTGTGAACAGTCTGTGGCTTTGTCACACCTGCAGCATAAAGAACCAGTTTTTCTTATCCTAATCCTAGGGCTGTCTGTAAAAGGCGAGACACAGTTAGACAAAATGATAAGAAAAGCTACTGCTGCCAAAGGCAGTCAGATACCAAAGCCAGACGATTAATACAAGAGGGGAAAAAGGTCCAAAGTTTTTTTCCATAGAAGTTTTCTTGCTATAACACCTTCAGAGAAAAGCCCACATACAGACACATAAACAATTTTGCTTTAATAATTCATTCATATTATTGATAGAATGGCCAGGGTGATACATCTTTTAAAGCCTTTTACTTTAGTTTTTTTGCTTCAGTTTCTTTCTTTGATTTGCTGTTTTGCTGTTGCCGGGTAGATAGAGGGAGCTGGTCTTGTTTTAAAAGTAAATGGGATGATTTTTCCCAATCTACACAGCTCTAATGGCTAAATGCCTTAGATGTGAACAGCAGTCACTGCACACTCTTAACCCCTATACAACCAGAGCTCTGTTGTAACAGTGACAAGTTGGGTTTCAGAGCTACACCACGAGAGCAAACAGTGCAATAGACTTTTCCATTTTCAGGACTTCCCATAGCCTCAGTTTGGATGGAATTAAAGAAAATGCATAACCAAATATATCCTTTAACCCTAACCAAATGAGAAAAGGTAAAGTGAAGACAATTACACAAAGGCAGAAAAGCGAACGTTAAAAATTCTCTATTTTTTAACAGGGTTCTTTTGCAGCATGAATGCCTTCAGCCTGCACTGAGCAGCACGCACTTGAGTTGCACCCAGTGCTTGCTGAAGGCAGCTGGAGGAAGATTTGCTTCTGGCTTCCCAGCCTTACCATTGCTCTGAACAGTGTTCTGGGGACCAACACCAGTCAGTCTGCTGTGGCCTTCCCTCGAGATATGTCTGCTGCAGCTTCCTGTGGGAATCCAGCAGTGTCGCAGCTGGGGCGTCTCACCCGTTGGAGCAGGAACGTAAAGATCATCACCAAGCCTGAACCTACAACACACTCCACTGTTCAGTTACCACAGAGGTCAGCAATAAGCAATCCCTAGTTCCATCTCGTACAGGATGGTAGCCCCTGTATTTTGGGTTGCTTCTGATATCTGAAGCAGGGAAAAAGACATCCTTCTCTTTAGCTGTGATATGAAATCATGGAAAAGCGTCAAATATCATGTGGTTATCAAAAGAATAAATCATACTGAAATACCTAGGAAGAGGGAAGATTTGTGGAAAGTTTTAGGTGAGATTATCAGAAAAGTCTCGCTAAACTTTCAGGAAATTTGGGTCAAGCTGAGCGTCTGTAATACAGCTTCAAAACAGGTAAGTATCTCTTACTTTCTACTGGTGTTAAAGGTTTGCACAGCTCTTATCTGACAAGCCACAGTGCTGTGATTTTCAGTGCCCCTGTGGTCTCTTCAATTCATCAGCTGAAAAAGCTTGCCAGGGAAGACACTAAGCGAATGTCTGCCCTGAACAAGACAGAACCGCTCTCCAATGCCCAGCAGTTTTTCAAACAAAAGCATTCTAGCAGGTCTTCACGGTGATCTTCAAATGTCTATACAAAAAGGAAATCTCCAGAAAAAATGAATAGTCCACTAAGAAATAAAGAAAGACTTTATGCTAAGTACCTTCTAGACAGCTGATACAAAAAAGATTATGATGCACTAGTTGAAATAAATGCAATTTTTATCATGCTGCTCTTTTCCAATGTGTCTACATTTCTCTGTATTTATGACTCATGTATTTACTGTACCTGCTGAAAAAAAAAATCAAAAACCTCTGGGGCAGATTTCAGCTTAAGAAAAGAAAGAAAAAGAATTTGACAAGTACATAGGCTAAGAAATTATGGTTTTGTTTTAGTATGATTTTAAACTTCATAATTGTCCACTAGATATTACTGTTAACATTGTAATAATTTAACATTGGCCTTTTTAGTAATTATTTTATTGCACATAATATTTTATTTTTAATAATTATTTTATTGCACAGAATAAAGTTACTTGGTCTATTAATGAATTATTCTTTTCAGACAGCATATAGATTGTAAATTCTGTAAAATAACGACCGCAAGGTCACACAGTCTACATTCTCCATCAGGAATCTGGCCTGCTGTCAATAGTTTTCCAATGCTCCTTTTATGATGAAAGATAGTTAAACTTGGAGGAATGACAGAGTTCTCATAATGGTAAATATAAGCAGAAATAAAAGCATACCTCAATAGAATAGTTTCCACGGAACATAGCTCGAGTTTTATATTAAACTCTAGCAATGACATTCACTCACCGATGCGGCACTGCTGCAAGCAGTGAAATCGTGCTTGAAAGGGTGTTTTCAAGGGGCAGCTTTAGAACCCCTGTGACACTGACTTAATTCTACAGATATTGAGAAAAAGGTCTCTCTCTCACCTTTTCTGCTAAATAATGAGTACGATTTTTCTGCGAATCAATACACTGGAAGCTTTCTAGATAGTAATTCTCCAGCTCTTCCGTTGCTCATAATGTCTATATGTACCTCCAACCTCCAAAAATCCATTTTAAAGAAACGTTCTTTCTAAAATGCCAGTATTATAAAGGCTTTATATGTGCAGCCCCCTGTAAGCTTAAGAAATATGATTAAATTGCACATGGGTAGACATATAACATCATAGCTTTGTAATATAAAGCTCCCAGGGCCAAAATTAACCTACATGTAATTCTGTTCTATTATTGCTTGAACTAGCCCATTTTTGCTTAGGTCTTAAAACCACGGTATTTGTAGAATCCTGCAAAAACTTAATAAAGGAAAGTAAACACACAAGCCCCAGCTGTTTCAGAAGGCATTGTAACGTCTTAGGAAGAAATTCTTCACCATGAGGATGGTGAAACACTGGAACAGGTTGCCCAGAGAAGCTGTGGCTCCCCCCTCCCTGGAAGTGTCCAAGGCCAGGTTGGATGGAGCTCTGAGCAACCTGGTCTAGTGAAGGATGTCCCTTCTCATGACAGGGGGCTTGGAACTAGATGATCTTAAAGGTCTCTTGAAACCCTTACCATTCTATTATTCTGTGATCTTTCCATAGGAAAACACAATGGTTTTGTGTTTTTTTTAGTCTAAAGCCCTTTTCTCCTGACAAAGACCAGTTGTAGAATAAAACACACTCTTTCAGTGAAGCCAAGACCACGTAATATTTCCATAACCCTTAACTCATTCATCTTCATCTTGAGCCTTCTCCTCATCGCCTTATCACTCTGATCTTACCCACTTTTAGTTTTTGTTTCTTCCTTGCTGTCATTCATTTGTTTCAGGCGTCTGGCTTAATAAAGATAATTCCTAATAGATATCTGTATAGATACAGCTTTAAAAGAGGGAAAGGTGTGGGCCTTGACCGGGAATTATGGGTTTTCATATAATAGCCTTTTCCAAAATCTGGTGTTATTTCAGTGTATGAAAACATTCATCTCTATAAAAGAAGTGAGAAAAAATAGCGAGACAGAATTTTGATCAATACCTATTCTGATAAAGTTTGATCACAGCACTTGACATTTTGAGCAAGTCTGAAAGCACACTCACAGAAAACTCAGGATCTGCTAAAAGCCTCTAGCAGTGTAACAGGACACTGCTGACTTGGGTAGGGAATATTCTGTCAACTTGTTTGGTTGCCTTATATGGCCACAATAAAGCAATAAAATGCATTAACATAATGCCGTACTTAATCTCATTGCCAAACCTTCAGTAGTGCTGTTATACTGCTCATGTATTTTAGGTTTTTGCTTGTCTTCATTTATAACTTGGCAGAATGAATGACGGTTTTATCAAGGTGTTTATAATTCAGAAAAACCTAACTAGAATTTAAAGTGTTTGAGATCATTGTATACAAAAATGGTTATCAGGTGCCATCAAAGTAACACCCAGGGAGGAAGGGGCAATGTGTCACTTTTAGAAAGAGGAGTCTTGACTTATGCTCCCATATGGATGTATCAGGGAAAGTTGTAAAGAGCAGATTTTTTCAAGCTGCAGAAAATGAGGTTCATAACAACCTGCATTCACGAATCACTATATGAATAAATGAGCAGGAGTGTTGTTAAAGGTTGCTACTCCTCTGGAGGCCTGTACTACAGCATTAAGATGTGAACAGGACAGATGTAGACACCTAATCTGGATGGGTCTGGGATCCAGACCTAATATTCTATTCATTGCACCTATTTCTTTTTATTACTATATGGTTTATAAAAGAAAGCTTGGTTAATTAAAAAAAAAAAAAAGGTGGGGGGGAGGATGCAAAGAGACAAGAGTTTCCAAGCTACCTTTCCTAGGTTTAAACTGATTTTCTGAGACAGTCAGGTTCCTTCTCTTCTTTATCTCCAAGGAGTTGTTCCCTTCCTTCTCACATAAGAGAAAAATCATTCTGAGATACTGAATCAGGAAGACTCTGTTCTGTGGAATTTTCATACTGCGCTCAGCACTGCTGTGTTTCAGGGCTTCCCAGGAACATGTTAAGTGATGTGACTAACCTCTGTGATTTGGGTTAGCTTTTTTTTTTCTCTCATCTCCTTCTCCAGGGAGGAAGAGTGTGTTCAGTGGAGTGGTTTTTTTGGAATTTATTTCATTTATTTTGTGCTGTACATAGGTACATTGCAGTGTGTTTTTCTTGGAGAAACAAGGTAAAAGAAACACATCGTGAGCTATAACAAAGGTGGTAAATTTTGAGTGAGCCCTTCATCCATGTGGGAATTCATTAACTAATGTTAATTAGCTGACTGGTCCCCAAGAAAGATCTACTACACTCATGGATGAGCTTCACCCTACCTACAGGAAGGCTGAGTCCAGCAGGGAGGAAGCGTGTCCCTGGTCTCCAGCCCAGAGGCCTCTATAGTCACCGTGGGCTCAGGCCATTGAGCATCCTCACAGTGAAAACTGCCACACTCAGCTCTAAGTGTGTGCCCCCTGCTGCTGATGCAATCAGAAGATAAATCTTGAATGGCTATCACTGGATCAGAACTGGTAAATTGCTTGGTTAAAAAAGAGAAAAAAAAAAAAAAACAAACTGAGCTGATGTTCAAATTAAAACAAAATTATTATGTCTACCAACCAAAGGGTTGGATAAATGTGGGAGCAGGGGAGGTTTATTGTATGAACTCTATCTCATGGGAAACAAACTTCCATTTGTATTTAGAACAGTTCAATTTCTACCTTTAAGGCACTCTTTTAATCAGCAAGCTCATCTGTTGAAATGCTGCAGGATTTACTTAAATATCAAAGGAGTTCCCTAGACATTTAAGGGATGCAACTGAAGACAGTTAAATGATCAGTTGTAAGCACAGTTTGTGATACAGTTTGTTTGCTGTGCTTTGTGAGAGAAATGTGGTTAATAACATGTGAACTTGTGGTGTTTTAGCAAACAGTAAAGTATTGAACTGTATTACAAGAAAAGCTTTACCATTGCAGTCGCCTACTAGAGATGCAACTATTCAGCTATCTTGGATCTGATGGTTTGTGAAAAGAGAACAGAGAAACTATTCAGCCAAGGTTCACATCCAAGAATGGAATCATTTATGAACAACCTTTCTGGGACTAATTCGTTGCAGAACTAAACGTCATGTAATGTCATTGAAGTCAATGGTGTTATGCAGGGCATAAGTCAGTGGAGCAAATTAGCCCTATGTCTTGAAGCCAAGAAACCAAAGGAAAGAATGATCACAATAAAACAGAGATGAAATGCTGATATTAGCTGACTGCCACTGTTCTTGGTACAGTGCGTTCTTTGTGTCCAGTGGTGAATATTTCATCCCTCCCAGGTGTAAAATCTTCCCAGCAGCACTATACAGCAGATTTATAATAAATGACAAAATTAACGATTTAGTTCTGTTGTAATGCAGCTTCTGGGCTCCCAACAGGAACTTCAGCAGTTAGCAGACAACATCTGCGCTGGCTGCAGTGTGATCTCCAAATTAAGTCCTGATCTCTTCAGAAAAGTCTTGGGGCTGGCCTTTTTGTTTTTTTTCTTTTAGCTGTCTTTCACCCATACAGATGTTACAAGCTAGCATTCATAGGTATGAAGAGCTTTCTACATAGAAGACTGAGAGAAATACCAGGAGTATCTGTGTAAGAGCTGAAGCAAATTTGGCGTGGTCACTGCCTCGGGTATGAAGGCACTAGGGAACAGAATGGATTTGTTTGCATTTCTTGTATATGGGTCATATTAAGGGCTCTAAAAACCCACAATATTGCAGTGCTTGTAGCTATGCCTTGGATTAATGAAAAAAAGCAATCTGTTTGCGCTAACCAGCATTCATAACAATACATGGTTTTCTCTCAGATTTCACCCTTTTTACTCTCTGACCCACTAATTATTTTGTCTGAAATTAAGACCAGCATTCTCCCTCAGCCGGAGATTCTGGGTTTTGCACCACACACACACAGAGAGCTCAGTCCTGGCTGGACCCTCTAGGCATTTTTATTATCTGTAAAAAGGACTATTTCCCAAAGTCTACAGCTGGGTTTGCAGCTCACGAAGGGATCTATGTGAGGTGACCTGTACAGAACAACAAATTTTGACAGCACAGCTCACTTTTCGCTACAAAAAGATCAAACCACCTGAATTCTTTTGACATCCTCCCATGCAAACTTCAGTGATGAGCTAAAGGATGAAAGACGGTTTCTTGGCAATCAGCAGAGCTAACTCTCCAGACCTACATGTAAGGGAAGCCATGTAAAGCATGCAACCGTGGCACATGCTGCTGCTCCAGTATTTGTTCTGTTGCTTCTGGTGTGAGTGTAAATTCTCTGTGACAGCAGAACTTGGTGGAAGTACTAGCAGAGGACTCACATGACACTTGGCCCACGGCATGTGTGGTACTGGCCGTTTATTCCCTTTTTTGTTTTTTCAGGTGATAGTGTAAGATAAGCTATCTGCCATGGTCCTTGAGAACCACTCCAGAATATCATTTTCTTTAAATCCTGTTGCTTCTGTCTACAATTCACTTCTGGGAATGCTCTGAGGAGAGAAATGAAGGGAACAAGACACGAATTTGCCAGCTGCAGCATGAGACGCGGATGTAAGCACATCCAGACCTAGCCAAAGTGCTAGATACATCTTGAGGCTTGGGGGCTATTGCATACTCAGAAACAAGTCCCACTAACCCAAAGCCCTAATTTCAAGTGATAAAATATCACTATAAAGCCAGTTTACAGATGCGCTGAACTCATCCTTGGTTTAGCTGGCAATGTTTTGCTAAAAAACAGTTCTGCTAGGGTCAGGTTTTGTTGGATAACAAATCTGATTTTGATAGAAATATTTACATTTTCAGTGGCTAAACGTGCATCCATTCAACCACCCATTTGGTTTTCTGGTTTTCAATAATAAAAAAGAAGCCAATTCTGTGATGGAAAAAATTTTACCAATTCTTGGAACTTTTACTGAAGGATGTGTTTTTCAAGAAAAATGCAAAATTTTCCTGACTATCTCCAAAAGAATCACATAAAATAAGAAAGTATGCTTATTATTACATTACTCAACTGTTGTAAAGACTTGTCATTACCTCATCAAACAGCGTCTGGTGAATTTTGTTATTTCTGTTTCTGTTGTTGTTTTTCTAAAACCAACTCTTGTTTTTCTATCGTACTCGCTTTACATCTAACACTGTTGTTTTGTTTCAGCTGGCGGGCTTCATCTATGCCTGTTATGTTGTGAAATGTATTACTGAAGAAGAGGACAGCTGTAAGTACTAAAGCTTTATTACACACAAAATGAATTCTTTTTTTTTCAAATCACCTCTCCACTGTGCTGGCTCTTGATGACTTCAGCATAAATGCCTTATTATACTGTAGCCAGAACATGCTTTCTGTCCATCCTTCTTGGTCTAAAATTTGCAAGTGGCTGAAAGACAAAGGAGTCATGACACGCAGCTTAAAAAATACCTACTCATTGCTTCTGAAATATCATTACAAATTTTTTTCCCTACAGCTTAGCTTAAGACAAAAAATAACAAAAGCAAAAATCCAAATTGGCAAACGCAAGCTTTCTTTTGTTTGCTTTTTTCCTTCTTCCAGATTGTTATTAACTATCTTCACAGTAATTGGTTACCACTGAGGGTATAGCTCTTCTATGTTGACTTCTGTGTTGGCTTGTAAAAGCACTTCTGGCAAAAAAATAGCTTTAGATCATTGCAGGACCTTCATTTATGAGAGGTGAAACTGCGGAGCTCCTCTTTGTTCCTGCAGCTCCCAGGGTACAATTACAAGGAATGAAATGATTTCATAGAGATGTATGTTTCTGTTTCTTCTGCTTATTTATATCAATAGAAGCCTGTTGAGCAGAATTTGCTCTTATTACATGCTATGGAGTCAAGCTATTTCATTTTTTCTCTACTTTAACCTTGATTTTTTAAAAAAGGCCACTGCAGCATTTCAGTACATCTTGGGATTCATACTAAAGCACTTTCGAAACAAGTATCAGAACTGCATGTAACTTTGATAAAATATACATGAATCCTAGAGAGAGCTCTGCAAGAGGAAGCTAAAGGGTTTTTATTTGATTGAGAGCACAGCTAGGGCTGGTGGGGGTTCCTTTGTGTGTTCTCCTGCGTAGAAAATAGCTGCTACCCTATAATCTGTTGGCAATACAGTGCCACTGTGTGCCATCAAGGGGAGATTTAGTGCCGAAATCAAGCCCCACTTTGGAAGTCTTTCCGACTACGGTCGTCTCAGTTGTCTGTGCATTTCTTTGGAGACGAGGAAGGCATGAGAGTAGAAAGAGTTTGGGACAGGCATGTGGAGCAGGGGTATACCACAAGTAGGTCTTGCCTTTTTAGGGAAGGACCCAGTCATACGTACTTTCTGCTACTTTTCCATTAAGTGCATTTACTATCCACGGAGCTGGAGGAGAGTGATTCCTTACCCCTCAAAACAAAACCCATTTAATACAATTCTGCCCTCTCTTCTAAGGGCTTAAATTTTCTTTTCACCGTTCTGTAATGCTTCAAGCCATGATATAAGTAAAAAGTGAGGGACTTGTGACTTGGCTCGCCAAACAAGCACAGAAGTCAGAGCACGTTTGAGAGATTTCTCCTGAGGCCTGTAAAGCAGCATTCCTGGCAGCAAAGCACCACGGCCAATATGGTATTGTTTTCTGCTCGCTGCGGCAGGAGCTCCCTGTTGTTCAGAAGCCACAGATTGTCATGCTTCTTTGAACCTTTTCATGCCGTCGTCTTGCCTATTTTGAGGCTTTTGTTACTTTGTTAGTACACCTCATCCAGGCCTCCTCTTCTAGCCAAAGAGCCATCTTACCCATCTATGGAGCATCTCCCTGAAGTCCCAGGGACTCCCCACCCTGTGCAATGAAGCCAGCACAAGCTCAGGTGTTTCAGCTTCACCTCTGGTGAGGTCTGGAAGCATGGCCGGAAAAAAAAGGCAAAAAGGTAACTTCTGTGGGTGAGTCATCCCAACACCACAGTAATGCTCAGATTAGATTTGGCCCCTCAAGGTATCATAAAATTAAAGCAGCTTTAATTTCTGCTGTGAGGCTGCCTGTAGCAGAGAGTAAGAATGATTCTAGTTCTCTCTTTGCTCACTGGGATGTGTGCCGAGTGCTTGCTGTGACAGCCAGGGGCTGCAGTCCGTACAGACACCCCCTGCTCAGATTTAATTTTAGATTCTTTTATTTCCATTTAGATATGTTTTCCCATCTTTTCCTTTCCTCTTCTTCACAGAAGAAATAGATATCTATTTTTCAGGACCACCCATGCCTGTAAAAATGTGATGTCTCACTGCCAATCACAAAGAATCATAAGGGTAACCATACTGAATCACACCAAATGGGCATTTAACTCCAAGTGTGATTAAACAGAGACAACAGAAAAAGCCTTTCTGATGAGACAGGCACAACAGAGAAAACCTTTTGCATCTCACGATGGACATGGTGAACAACCATACATTCAATTCCATTTCTTCCACTTTGTTAATGGGCCATGGGAGAAACAGCAGTCCAGAAGAGGTGTAAAAGAGGCAGAAACACTGAGGAGCAGGAGCAGGCAGCAAGGCATGAGACTAGAGAAAAAAATCATTCAGCTTCCAAGAGCCAGGCAGGGACATGTTCCAGATTTAAATCAGATGAATACATCAACCCTGGTCCAGAGCAGAGAAGGTGCCTCATCTTTTGTTGGCACAGAGCCTCAGCTGTAGAAACACAATCAAGTTTCTCTTAAACTGCTTCAGCTGAAACAGCTTTGCTCTCAGAGTAATTGGAACAAGCTGAAAGAATTACTATTTCTCCATTCTTTATGCAGATTTTATTAAGAGAACAAATGAGCGAGGGTAGAATTAAGCAAACGTTTCACTAAGATTAACCTGCTCTAACCTCACTAAAGGATTAGGAATAGAACAACACAGTGATCAAATCAGGGTCATAACTAGGGCTGAATCAGCAAGTCTAGAGATTTTAATTACTCACACACCAAATAAATCCAGCAGCAGGCCCCCTAAATCAAAGAACAAGTCCACACTACCTTTCATGAGAACAATCTGCTTTGGGTTAATTCTGCATCAAGGATTAAAGACGAAGCTGCTTTCCCTCCTGGTACAGTCCCAAGCATGTTCTAACGCTGGGCACACCAGAGCCGAGCTGCAGCACCCATCTCCAAGGGTCAGAGAAGGGCAGCTTCTCTTGACGGTGGTTTGTCACTCCCAAAGGTCCCTTCTGCATCCTTTTCCCCATGGCTCCGTAGGGAGGAGGAACTCGGAGGCCTGCAGCGCCTTGGGTCTCCGTCTGGGAAAGATGAGGCAGGACGAGTGCCCAGCAGGGCTGCTGCCGATTCAAAGTTCTCTCCTCGCTATTGCCACAGGTACGCCTAAGCCATTGTCATTCTTACCTCGCTAGAATTATTAGCTGCAGCAATTAAAAATAAAGCACGAAAATGTTAGCAACGATCACTACTTGGAGCATTCAACGGCTGTAAATTTATTGGAGCTCCTCATTTGTTTTCCAAAATCGTATTAGGCCTGCATTTTTCAAAGGCTGCACATTATTTTTAATAACATTGAAATGTTCGTTTAATGTGCATTTCCTCACTAGCCATTTGGCTGCCTGCTATAAGGAGTTACTGCCTTACTAAAAGAAAATTCAATATCTTTTTGAAAATGTTATTAAATATATAGATATTTTGTGGAAAACCCTGAAATGCAAGCAATAAAGCAGCATCCTCCTGGGGCTTTTTGTCTGTAAGCAATTAAAAGAATAATGTAGGTTACTGAAGTGGGAACTCTGCACTCGCTTTGCAGGTTCTGTCGAGGGAAAGGGGACTGGCTTGTTATTAGAGGGACAGCTTTGGCTGTGAAGGAACTCTAGCCTAGAGAAAATCACCAATTCAATCTGTGTCCCACAGTGAAATGCTAATCCAGAAAGCTCCCTTGCAGACACAGACAAGACAGAGAAACAGCATTTACCTACCATAACACAATGCCAAGGCAAGGAGATAATAAAAATGGCCTGTCTGACTGTTCCCTGAGTACCAGGAGTTACAACCTTTGCACTATCGGTGCTAGCAGGGATCCAACACAATCTTCATTTCTCTTGGCATTGTTTCCAGGTAAACTGCAAAGCAAAAGAAATTGCAGCTGGGTTAAATAGATTTTTTTCTGCTTATTCCCTTGAGCCCAGCTTTTGGGGATGTCTGGCACAGAAGTAAAGCTCTAGATAACCCTTTAAAATGATTTGACACCCCCACATAAATGCTTGAATTCAAGATTCTATTTGAATTACTGAAAGCGTTCAGGAAGACAATACCCCAGGTAAGGGATATCTGCTGGTGAGCAATACAGCATAGCAATTACATGCCAATAAACTCAGTGCCAAACAACAATCCACTCTGGGCTCCTAGGCCTAGCATGGGAAGTATGAAGGTGATGACAAGGATTTTCTTTTAAAAGACAATATTAAATTAATTAGTTGTGAGAGATATGAAATTTTGACAAACATATGGGGTAGGTAGAAAAGCCTTTTATTTTTAGCTCTGTTACAGGCTGTCTTCCACCTCTGGGCAGGTAATTTAACCTCTCTATACTTCTGTTTCCCATATTTAAAATGGGAAATAATGACAGGGACAAACTCACAGGCGTGTTGCTTCATAACTTTGAAAGGCATTATTGAAGTGCAGAATATGCTCAGGTGTCACTTGATTTCTGTGCCAAATGATTTTCACAATCTGCTTAGCGAGACATTACAGAGAAATAGTACCTCAGCTTTCATCCCTGCTTTAAAATGTCTAAAACATAGACAAAGAGAAACCGGTAGCAAATGTTTGGCTATTAATTCTGCTACTTTATTCCCCTTTCCATTTTCTGATTAATATGGCTGTAAATTCTGAGACTACCAGGACAGGAGAAAGATAGAAAGGAAGCAGAAGCTAAGGCTGAGGGATACAGCAGAAGACGACCTCAACCATTCTTCTGCATTGAGGCTGGGCTTGAGCACATCTCTGGAGGCTGTTGTCCCAGCTGGCCTGGCAGGTCTCTTCACCCCCCATTGGAAGGTGACTCCGCAGCTGCAGCATGGGCTGCAGCCCTGCCAGCACAGCCATACCTGTTACACTCGTGTTGCACAGCACAGGACAGGAGGTATCTGGTCTATCCAGCCCAAATAACGAACATCTGATGCTTATATCCATATCTATTTGCCATGTAGGCATGTAAGAAGAGAGCAAGTTTGTGCTTCTCCAAAAGCCCTGACTGTAATTTGCAGTTCAGGGACTTCTTTAGCTGGAAGAGGTTTCATTGTATTTCATCACCCACAATGATCTTTTCTTCCTGAAATTTTATTCCCATGTTTGAACTAAGAACATTTTTATCAAACATAGCCTCCTGAGAGGAGTTCCAACACCTCAGCTATCCATTTTGTTAGTTTTGCACCTACCATTTGTGTAATGTGTCCTGCATCTTTCTCTGGAAAACAGTGTTCATTCCATCTTCATCTTTTCCATTTTACCACAGGTTTTATAGACCATCATGAACTGCCTCCCCCAGCCTATGTGAGAACATTGCAGAACTTGTGATCATTTTTTTGTAGGTGGGAGTGGGGTTCTGCATCTTCAAACCCTTTATATCATCGATATAATAGAAGCGGAATCTGTTACAAAGGAATAGCAATATCATGAGGAGAAACACATTTGCATTTTTGGGCCCCTCGTTGATGTCTCAAAAAGTCAAGGATAGTATTCACATCACTTACCTACAGCTGCATGTAATTAGGCCTGCAGTTTAAACTAACAATCAAGATTGCCACCACAGTCAGTGGAGGCAGGGATGTAACTCCAAAGCGCAATTTGCCCCATCTGTAGTAGACATCTCTCTCTCACAACAGGGTGAATCACTGGTCTGACTTGTTCGGTTAATGCTAAGGACAGCCTAGGCAGTCTGCAGAGGAAAAGCAGGAGCAAACAAGCATAGGAAAAAATACAAGCCAATATTTAAAACACAGTTGTTCTCCAACTGTTGAACAGGTCATTCATGAATGAGAATTCAATGAACAGGCTACAAAAGCTGAAGCTACAGCTTGTTTTTGCTCAGCTGCACTCTCCAATTTACAGCCTGTGGCTAAATTAAAAGCTTTTTCCATTTACTTGTTTCATTTAGTGCGGTGAATGCTACGTGAACTAAGTAAACCAAAGGGAGGTAAACGGGATGCTGTCAGGATGCCGATGGAAACGTAGAGGAAGAGAAGCCTTTGAAATCCCATGGTACTGCCTCCTGCTTGTCATCCTAAAGAGAGCTGTCTTGCAGAGCCTCAGTGCCACCAGGAACATTTAGGAAATTCCCTGAGATGCCTGTACAGCATCAACCTTTTGCACATATCAATAGCTGCTCCCTGTGTCGTTATTTCCAGTCACGTCCTGTCTTGAAGGGGACCTTTCACAGAGCAGCAGGCTGGTGTTGAGCATCTCATTCTCACCGGTGCAGAGCACAGGCACTCTGCATCCCACAAGGCTTGCTTGCTGGTTAGAAAGCACAGGCCAAAAATGTCTGAGCTGCGGAGTGCGAGGCTGAAGCACAGGGGAGAAAGTCTATGACGGGAAGATATGGCAGCTGAGACCGGCTGCGTGTGAGATGCAAATGGACCTGAGCAGTCCAAGGTGTCACAGGGCTTGGCAGACGTTACACAGCCTGGTCTGTGATCATTTGGCACTGCACTGCAGAGAGAGAAAAAAACTCAAAGCTCAAAGGAGGTGCAGTTTGTTTAAATAATACCAAGTAATTAGTCTGAAGACAAAATCAGTGATGGCATTTTATAATTACAATTAATTTAAAGGTTAATTTCCTTTGGTGCTAAAATCTTATTTAAAACATTTACCAGGAAAGGAAATTAGGATGTTACTATCTAGATGCATAGAATGCTTCTGGGAATCCATGCCTATTATCACTATAAAATTAGGTTAGACTCAAAGTGGGAATTTCATTCCATTTTAGTGTATAATAGAAGGCGGTCAGGGCCTTGAGTCAGAAGGGTTGCTGAGGGTAGACTGTACGATTTACATTTTCTTTGTTTGTGGGATTAATTGCAAATGTTTCTAACAAAAGGGCTGAGTTTATACATGAACAAGCTTGACATGAAAAGAAAATTGGTTATGGATTGCTGCCTTCATAAGTAATGAAGTTGATGTTTGAGGAATCCCTGGGAGACAGGGCTGTGGTATGATGCAAACACATAAAGAAAATCACACAGGAGAAAATGGTGGTGTTGCTGGCTCCACCTATGATAATTGCTCTTCTTCCTCACTGTCTTCACTGCCACTCCCCTTGCATCCATCACCACCTCCTGTGGGGATTGTCAACCTCTAGTTTAAAAAATGTCTAAATAACATGATGTAGAGCTTAAAGGAAATAACATTTCCATTCCAGCAGCTCATCACAATGGGATACTGCTTAATGAAATCAATGCATTGTAACAGCTGCGGGGATGCACTTACCTTGCATCATTTTTTTAAACCATTCACCACTGATGTTTTACATTTTCACTGAAGACAAGATGCAGCAGTATTGGAAAAGATCCACACATCTGAAAAGGGACTGAACAGTTAACATCTCTTTTACAAAGAAAGACACATTTCATACCAAAAATGTTTTCAAAATATTACTAGTCATGAATGAATTGTTTCAGGAGAGGAACACAAAGAAGTCCAGATCATGCAACAATGTCCCACACAGCTGCGTGAAACCGGTAGCAGAAATCAGGCAGCGACTAGTGACAGTTCTGACAACAAGAGCCACAGACGATTTGAAGAGATGCTCAGGTTGTTGCTGCAGCTGAATAGGATGCAGTCTTCCTGGCCATGGAAATGTTTTGACATTTAAAAATAAACAAAACTCATACTCAAAATCAGGAAAAATTAGTAAAATCTGAGACTCTTCACAAGCTGAAAATTGCATGGAAAGTGGTTTCAGGTGGACCTTTGTGTTTTGTTATGATGCCGGTGAAAGATTTCATTTTGATGCGAGTCGTTTATTGGTACTTTGCGCTGACAGTGGAGAGCAGGCTTTGGAGGAAGATGCTGTGCCCTGGGGAGCATCTCCTCCTTCCCGCTGGTGCAGGGAGGGCAGGTGGAGGAGCAGACCACAGGCAACCGTGTGGGGCTGCCAGACCCGTTCCCCACTCCGGTTGCTCAGCCCCCGCGGGCGACTGGCTGCCTCCTCGGGGGTTCAACCAAAAATGGCCGTGCATACCAGAGCAGGTCCTGCCCAGCCAAGCTCCGTCTGGATTGTAGGACAGCAATGTCTCAGAGAGGAACGCTGATGAGCTGCTGTGGGTGGACTAGACTCATTAATCATTTCCAGTGGCCCTGCAAAGGACACCTGCCCACAGCCTTAGTGTCTGCCCTGCTGCGAGAGCCAACGTGAGCTCCTCGCAGATTTCTGCATGCCTGGGACATAGCTTTATACTAAATTATTTTTATCAGCATGCCTTCTGTTAAAGTTTTCCTTATTACTTTTCCTTTTAAATATCTCGATAGGTCTTCATTAGCATTGGATTGTTAACTTTCACAGATTTTGGCCTTAATTCTCCACTTTGTTGCACCTACTAATGACTCTTATTCTAATTTATTAGTGTGGTGGTCACACTTGGAGGCCACTGCCCCAGGCGTATTCTTTTTCCTCCTTTTTTCTTTTTTCCTCTCTTTATGGCTTGCCGCTAGCAATGATCTGGCTAAGAACAATTTTTCCTAAGTATTCATTTGATAACCTTTATGATAATTCAGCCCTCCCCATATTTTCTTTCATTCTTAGAATGATTTGTCAGTCAAGAACTATTTCAGGGCTTTATTTTTTGCTCAGTACTCAAGCAAGAAAATTTGAAAGCAAATGGCTATTATCCAGCAGTGTCCAGTTTAGCAAAATAGTATGTTCTGCAGACTATTAATGTTCTTATAGTTGAGTGGAGGTCTTTTACAGACTGCACTGAGCGTTGGACAAGTCCCAGTGCAAACTTGGACAAGCCTTGAAAGCCTTGCAGGGGTCAAGTGGCAACCTACCTGACTGAAACCTGATTTCCAGGTGTATAAGCTTGGCAGGTGGCTTGCTGCGTTTCTCGGGTACAAAAGTCAGCACTGACTGTGTCAGTCCAGTACACCTCATTGCTGCAGCTATACTGCAGCCATTTGCTCCTGGCCTCTGGCTCTTCTTCTTGCCTGCCCTGTCGCTGGTCCCTTTTTCTGTCTTCAGGTCCTGCCTCTGCCCCCTGCCTCCCAGCCCTCACTTCACTACTCCTGGCTGCTTTCTTCCTGGCTCCTTTCTGCTCAGTCACAACTTCAGTTCCCACCTCTCTGACAAGGTTCCTGCTGCTGGCCAGCCCTGCCTTGCTGAGTCATTGGTCCAGAGCATAGTCTTCCTCGCACCCTGCCCTGAGGCTCTGCCACTGATCAGATCCCTTCTCTACCTGGGAGTCTGACGTGCATTTTATCTTCTCTAATTTCTGGACTCGGCGTCATTCATCCTGGTGCTTTCTGCTGGGTACAGCCATGAGCTGGGCTCACCTTGAGTGGAATATCTCCATCCTTTCTTGGTCCTAATTAGGGAGCATCATCGGGTTGAGAACCCTGCTGGTACCTCTGTAAGGGTGGTGACACCGGGTGGTACTTATCAGCTCTCACAAACCTGCGTCCCTCGCCAGCCCTACATCATATCTCAGCAGAGCTGATCAAAGAATTGGCCAGGAGACAGAAGAAGATGATGCAGCCCTTATCTGACAAGAAACATGATAAGAGGAGAAAAATCTGGAGGAAAAGCCCCTGTGAAGCAAAAAAGAAAAAAAAAAAAAAAAAAAAAATT